>Ga0172371_10002298_pt1 | contig 30412 bp, 24 predicted proteins | sample Lak12m_FD_114543 | JGI IMG/M metagenome (GOLD analysis project Ga0172371, IMG submission 114543) | Freshwater microbial communities from Kabuno Bay, South-Kivu, Congo - kab_022012_12m | ecosystem: Environmental > Aquatic > Freshwater > Lake | place: Democratic Republic of the Congo: South-Kivu...
ATGGCAAGAGGAATCGAAAATCTATCGCGATATGGCGCGACTACCAAAAACAAAAAACGAGGCACCCAACCCCGAACCGCCACCGCCGGGGGGAGTGAATCAGTACCCCCTCTGAACGGTTACTATAATAGAAATCGGACAAGAAATTCAACCCCCTCCTGATGGAGCGTACGATGTCTGGGACTACCATCACACTTCCCCTCGATGCCGAGACTGCTCGCGCTTATCACACGGCGTCACCGGAAGACCGAAAGAAGATCCAACTCCTGCTTCGGCTGCGGTTGCGAGAATTGACTGAGCTGCCGACCAGCTCACTTGTTGAAATCATGGATGACGTTGGCGCCAAGGCTCAGGCACGCGGCTTGACTCCTGAGATCCTGGAGGATCTTCTCCGTGACGAGTGATTCTCGCTTCGTCTTGGATACCGGTGTCCTCGTCAGTGCTCTTTTGTTACCGCTGTCGGTTCCGCGGCAGGCAGTCGACCTCGCATTTGCCCATGGGATCGTTCTCGTATCTGCAGCTACAACAGACGAATTAGACGAGGTGCTTCGTCGTCCCAAATTTAACCATTACCTGACAGAGAAGGAACGGCTACTGTTTCTCTCAACTTTCGTTCGTGACGCTGTTGTGGTGGACGTCACCGAGAAGCTGACGGCATGCCGTGATCCCAAGGATAACAAGTTCCTCGAACTGGCAGTGGCCGGCGATGCCACCTGTGTTGTGAGCGGGGACCGTGACCTCTTGGTGCTCAGTCCATTCCGCGGGATACCGATCCTGACTCCCCAGGGGTTCGTGAGCATGCGTAAGGTGCGGTGACCAACGGGGAGATGCATCGTTCGCCTCAGTCCATTCACGAATCGGAACCAGCGCCGTTCACGCCCGCTGCCCCCTTCACTTTTGTCCCCCAATTTCCGTCTTCCCATGATCGACGGAAAGCCGGCCAATCTCTCTCACCAAATCCTCAGCGTTGATTGTGAGATACAGGCTTTTCACGTCTTTCTTCCTGTCCCCATGCCCCACGATAGCATCGGCTATGAGGGGGTGCAGGCCGCTTCGCATGGCGTTGTCTTCCAAGAATGCCGGAGATCGTGAATTCGGGGCGGCGGCGATACGCATGAGCAAGTTTCATGCTGTGTTCACGAATTGTGCTATAATAGAAATCGGACAAGAAATTCAACCGCCTCCTGACTCATTTTCGACAGCTATAGTGGAGCGCAGTGAAAAGGATGGAAAACTTGAAGCTGAATCTCGGAGTAGGCTCAACGTTCTTTTGGAGAAGCGCGCTCCACTACCAGTCGGCCATAACCATGAGATTCCGAGAAGTTGCGGATGATCGCTACGCGGGGACCTTACTCAACATCAACGAAGTCTCACTGGCTTTCCCGTATGTGAAGAGTGACGCGAATTTCAATGAGCGGCAGGGTAGCAAATAAGCAAGAGTCTGTTTGGCCTGTCGGATCTTTGCAAGGCGGGCTTGTTTGAGCCTGAGCTCCTGGGAAGCCCATCACCCCTTTTGCCTTTGCCGTACTTCTTGTCCTCCTTCTCGTCGAGGGCCTCGGCAAGAAGGCGTTCCACTTCTGCTGCAAGCTCAGGCTCCCGGCTCTTCATGCGAGCGTAGCTCATGGCTTTATGCTTGGACGCATTGGCCTTGATCTTGGTCCCGTCCAGGGCCACGTGACCCAGCTTGACCAGCCCCACTTCCTTGCAGATCTCCAATACCTGGAGAAACAGCCGGGAAATCTCGGACAGGCGCCGCTTCCTGAAATCCGCTATCCTGCTGTGATCCGGATGGGTGTCGCAGGAAAGAACGCGAACCGCCACATCCTGGTAGGTCTTCTTCCCTACCCGGCGGGAGCTCCGAACCCCGATGCAGTACCCGTAGAAGAGGAGTATGAGCATCATCGCGGGGTGTTAGGCCGGGTGCCCCGCACGAAAGCAATAGTATTTCTCTGTGATTTCCGTCAGATCCAGGCTGTCCACCACGTCGGAGACGAACAGGGCAAGGTGATCCGATGGTAGCCACTTCCGTATGTCCGGCGGAAGCAACAAGGGTCTTTCCGGCTCGTAGGGTTTGAATCGTGGGTCTGTCATGAACAGGCCCTATACCGCCCCCTCGCAAAAATGTAAAGCGTTCTGCGACAGGCTCCTAGCCACCTGTTTGCTTTTCCTCCCGGATCATTCCCAGGATGGTCGTTTCAGTATTCTTCAAGTGCCGGATCATGGCCTTTTGGGCCTTTCTTGCATTTCCTTCCTTAAGGGCTGTGATGATCTCGATATGCTCCGCCAAGACCTGCTCTGTGCGCTGTCTATTTCTGAGGGCATAGATTCCCATGAGATGGATTTGGTCGCGAAGGTTCTGCAGTATTGATTCAAGCCGTCGGTTGTCCATTCTGGAGGCGAGAAAGACGTGAAATTCCCGGTCGGTTTCAATGAACGCCTCATCGTCATTTCTGCCTGCCTCTTCCTTCTGGCTTTTGATCAGGCTGTCCAACTTCTTTGCGTCAGCGGCGGTGAGGCTTTTCGCGATTGCTTGAGTAACATATCCCTCAATAATCTGCCGTATTTCGAAAACCTCCCTGACCTGCTTGGTCGTAATTTCTCTGATCATGACGCCCTTGTTAGGTAAGAAGTCAATTATCCCTTCGCTGCTGAGCTCCAAGAGGGCCTCTCTGACGGGAGTCCGCGAGACCCCCAACTGCTGCGCCCACTTCATTTCATTATAAAGCCTGCCCCGTTCGAGTTTTCCGGTTAGAATCATCATCTTAAGGACATCATAGGCCTGTTCCTTAAGAGATCTATTCTTAGAAATCGGTACCATGTGGTCCATTTTTTCTCATTCTGACATAAGGTGGATTTAAGCCAAACAATGCTCAGCAACCAGCCGATCATTACTGTCTGGCACGCGTTGCCGCGACAACTATCCGTTGAGGCCCAATGTCACAACCGAATCCCACAGGAGGGGAAGACGGGCTCTCAGCTCTCCAAGAAGCAAGTCCTCAAAAGACTCGCAGTCACGGCCCTCGCGCTGTGCCGCTCCGGCAGGAGCGGGCTGTCTGCCGCGGACAGTTGTGATATATTACATATCGCAGAAGATCCGTGTCAAGTGAAAAGTCCCGGGCACCCTCGCGGCGCACTCACCAATTGGCACGCACTCGCTCTACAGTGCCGCTCAGTGAAATTCGCGGCTCTTGTCACCTACGGGAAAGCCAGTGAGACTTCGTTGACTTTGAGGAAGATCCCCGCGTGGCGATCATCCACAACTTCTCGGGATCTCATGGTTATGGCCGACTGATAGTGGAGCGCGCTTCCCTAAAAGGACGTTGAGCCTTCTTCGAGATTCAGCTTCAAGTTTTCCATCCTGTTCAATGCGCTCCACTATAAATGATACAGCCATCGAGGATTCACCGCATATGCTTTCTGCCCAACCGCAACCCCAGTTCCAGAGCCTGTAGGTTCACCTGCAGGAAGTTCGTGGGAACTCGAGTCTTCAGAACTTTTCTGACCGAATCGGGGTTGATCAGATCGGTCAGGCCGAGCACCGCTCCCAACGTGCAGATGTTGAGGGCGAGGGGAGTGCCCGTTTGTTCCACGACCTCATGGAAGAGCGGCAACTGAACCTGCCGGGCATCAACAGCGCTTTCTACCTGAACATGCAGCGAGTCGGTAAGCAGGAGGCCCCCCGGCCGAACAATAGAGCAGAACTTGGTGTAAGCCTGCTGGGTCAGACAGACCAGCACATTGGCCCGGACCACCTTGGGAAAACGAATTGGGGCATCGGAAACAATGACGTCGGCCCTGGTAGCTCCGCCACGGGCCTCGGGTCCATAGGTCTGGGTCTGCGTCGCTTCCAGGTTTTCATGGAGCACTGCCGCTTCGGCGAGAATAATAGCTGCGGTGATCACTCCTTGTCCGCCTGATCCCGCCAATACCATTCTGCATCTTTCCATCAGGCGCTCCCCTGCATAGCTCTTTTGATCACTTCGTCGTATTCCCTGCAATACTCGAGCTTCTGTTCCTGTAGGAATACACCACGTTCCACAAGGGAGGGGTCCCTTGCCTTCATTTCAGAGCCGATAAGCGTTGTATTCTTCTTGAGCCATTCCATCATATGGACTGCATCCCCGATCTTGTTCTTCCGGCCGAAATAGGTCGGACATTGAGACATTACCTCGACCACGGAAAATCCCTGGTGAGCAAAGGCCTGCTTCAAGAGACTTGTCAGTTCGTGGGCATGGTACGCCGTTGTCCGGGCAACGAAGGACGCACCCGCGGATACAGCCAGTTTCACGACATCAAAATCCCGGTCAATGCTTCCGTAGGGCGCGGTGGTAGCTGATTTCCCATAGCCGGTCAAGGGCGAGCACTGTCCCCCTGTCATTCCGTAGATCCGGTTATTCATGATGATGGCGGTCATGTCGATGTTGCGCCGCGCAGCGTGGATGAAGTGATTTCCCCCGATGGCAAGCCCATCCCCGTCTCCCAGCGCCACGATCACCTTAAGCTCGGGTTTGCTCAGCTTTATGCCTGTCGCGAAAGCCAAGGCCCTCCCGTGCAAAGTGTGCATGGAGTGAAAGTCCACATAGCCGGAGATGCGAGCCGAGCATCCTATTCCGGAGACCATTACAATTTCATTCTTGTCCAAGCCGGACTGATGAACCGATCTCACCAGGCAGTTCAAGACGATCCCATGACCGCACCCCTGACACCACAAGTGCGGGAAGAAGCGTTCCCTGATGTAACCCTTTACAGACGTCATCGCTTACACTCCCTTACCCTGAATGAGGCGCAGAATGCTCTTTATGTCGGTAGGGGTAATGAATTGACCGTCGATGCGGTTGGCCAGAGCGACTCGCTCCGGCCTCGCCACTGCTCGCTTGACAGCGCGCACAATCTGGCCCATGTTCATCTCGACCACCACGATGTGACGAGCCCCGGCGCATTTCCTGTCGACCAAATCAGAGGGAAAGGGCCAAAGGGACTGGAGTTCCAAAAGGCCGAGGCGTTCGCCTCGCAGTCGTCGATTTTCCACGACGTGCAGGGCGGACCTCGCTGAACATCCGTAGGAGACCAATATGGTCTGCGCATCCTCGAGGTAATACTCTTTGTGGCGGGTTATCGTCCCGACGTTGCTGCCTATTTTGTCCAGCAGGTGACGAAGCAGGCCGTGCACCACTTGCGGATCGTTGGACGGAAAACCCCACATGTCATGGTAAAGGCCTGTAACGTTGTAGCGATGTTTTGAGCCGAAGTCGGACATCGGCAAACGTCCGTCTTCACGAGGGAGATACGGGTGGTAGTCCACGCCAGCGGGTACAGAGGTTCTCAAGCGCTCCACCACCGGGACCTCTCCTTGGCTCGAGATCACCAATCTTTCCCTCATGTGCGCGGTCACCTCATCCAAGAGCACAATCACCGGCGTGCGGTAGGTCTCGGCCATGTTGAACGCATGCACGGTCATCTCGAACACGTCCTGATGGCTGGACGCGGTGAGCGCGATGATCTCATGATCTCCGTGCGTGCCCCATCGGGCCTGGTACACATCTCCCTGCGCTGGGGCCGTGGGCAGCCCTGTTGACGGTCCGCCGCGTTGCACGTTGACGATCACGCAGGGAATTTCAGCCATGATCGCGTACCCGAGCCCTTCCTGCATGAGTGAGAACCCGGGGCCGCTTGTCGCGGTCATGACCTTGTGACCGGTCAACGAAGCTCCAATGATGGCGCAAATGGAGGCAATCTCATCTTCCATCTGGATGAACTTGCCGCCAACGCGCGGTAGCCGGTAGGAGAGATGCTCGGCAATCTCCGTGGAAGGAGTGATCGGATAGCCGGCAAAGAAATCCAATCCAGCGTACAAGGCCCCTTCCAGACAGGCCTCGTTCCCTTGAACGAAATGAACACTGCCCTCCATGGTTAGCCCTATTCCTCTACTCGAATAGTACCTCGATGGCGAGATCGGGACATCTGAGCTCGCAAAGCCCGCAGGCGATGCAGTCCTCCGCGCGAACAGCGACCGCCTTGTCGGTTTCATCCAGATCGAGGACGTTTTTGGGACAAAATGCGCAGCAAATCCTGCACCCCTTACACCACTCTCTGCGGATCAGCAGTTGCTTGAGCTTACGCTTCGGCACGTGATCGACCTCTCTGTGCAACACGCGGTCAGTAGCCGCGAAGTGGGGGGCCGGCCAGGGAAGCGACCGATATTCAGGTCTCTGTATATGGTCGCCTGACCGGCGCCGGTCTCTCAGTGGTCTACGATGTGCAGCATGTAATATATTACTGGCGATCTGTCAAGAGAAAACTCCCCCGTCCGATCGGCCGCGTGCCGCACGAATCTTCCCGGTGTCTACCGCACGGACACCGCTCCTCCGTGCCATGCCCTTCTCACCGCGCCCCGCGTCTCTTTGCCGGAAACGAAGATGCCGGGTCTCTCGCAAGCGCGCTCGTGTCCCCCGCTGTCAGGGAGCAAGCTTGAGGAGCCGGTCAGGCTCTTGGCCGCCGCACCCCAGGACTATGGCGGGGGCACGGCCCATCCCGCTTGTCCGGAGTTGACGGAGCGTCGCCGTCTCGTTCGGAGGATCGTGGATGGACCTACACGGCCTTGAGGTTGGGCCGCAATTTTCGGCTCTGGTCGGCGGCGCCATGGGCGCGTGCCTCATCGAGAGCGGTGTGTGTTTGGGGAGCGCCGGGGAAAACCGCTCGAAAAAAAAGGGGGCGCGAGGAATTTTTTTCTTGACCTGTGATCTGCAATATATTACACACTGCATACAGCACTAGCGTACGCTCAGTCATGGCCTCGAGCCAATGACAGGAATGATCTCCGAATGGTGTGGCCCGTCGGCGCGGCGCCGTGAGGTATGAAAATGAAGGTGACCTGCATCCAGCTCGACATCAGGGACCGCCCCAAAGCTCAAAACATCGAATACGCCCTCAGTATGGTGGACCAGGCGCCGGACAGCGACCTCATTTTACTCCCCGAGATGTGGCCATGCGGCTTCTTCTCTTTCGATAGGTACTCCTCCGACAGCGAACCTCTGGATGGACCGACCATGAGGCTGTTTGCGGAAAAGGCTCGTCAGCGGCGGTGCCACATCCTCATGGGGAGCTTCGTCGAAAGAGAGAACAACCGTCTATTCAATACGGCTGTTTTGCTGAACCCGCAGGGAGATAGGACGGCGCGTTACCGGAAAATTCACCTCTTCGGGTATCAATCGAAAGAGAGAGAGATCCTGACTTCCGGGAAAGAGGTTGTGGTGAGCGCTACCCCGTGGGGCGCGAGCGGATTTTCAACGTGCTACGATCTTCGTTTTCCGGAGCTCTATCGCAGAATGGTCGACCATGGAGCAACATTCTTTTTGATCCCGTCGGCCTGGCCCCTGGCCCGGTTAGAGGCGTGGGAGTTGTTCAACCGAGTTCGGGCTCATGAAAATCTCGCCTTTCTGATCTCCTGTAATTGCGCCGGCGCCAACGCGGGCGCTCGCTATGCCGGCCACAGCATGATCGTTGATCCGTTGGGTCGGACATTGGCAGAAGGCGGGGAGGATGAAGCGATGATCACCGCCGAAATCGACCCTGGACTCGTCGACTCGGTCAGGGCGGAATTTCCGGCGCTTGTGGATCGTGTATTTCGGTAGCCGGGAGGCTACCGGGTTCTAAGGAGGTGATTTCTTGATCAAAGAGCATTTGGAGTTCTTCACGTTGGATCTCTCCTCCGGGTGGGAGAGGCCACAGGGGTACCCGGCGGGCATTGACCAGAAGATTATTTCCGGACAGCTCAACGAGGAAGCCGGGACCGGCTGCAGAACGCGGCTGCTTCGTTTTGAGGCCGGGGCTTCGACGACCCAACCGTTTGTGCACGATTATTGGGAGGAGGTCTTCCTGGTATCGGGGACACTGACGGTTGGCGAAGAGAGGTTTTCTCCGTTTACTTATGCATGTCGGCCACCTCATACACCTCATGGGCCATTCTCCACCGAAGAAGGGTGTCTGCTCTTGGAAATTCACTACTACAGTGTCCTGGAGTGAGGAAGCCTTCTCTCGGCAAGGCCCATCCGAACATGGAAAGCCGATCCGTTCGTGAAACGGGGTGCGGGAAATCATGAACGCACCTCTTCCCATACAGGGTCTCTTGCGGGTCGTTCTAAACTCTATTGTCTCATGGAGGATCACCGATGAATAAGAGTTATACGTCGCTCAAGAATCCGGGCCTCCTCTGGGGTCTCATCGTCACTGCTTATGCTGCGCTCTCGTTCCTTTTTATCGGTTCTGACACCAAATGGCTGCTGGGTATTCCAGTAGTCACCTGGCTCCTTGGCGGGGGCGGATTACTGACCGTTCCCCTCTGCGTGGTTTTGATCCCGGAGATCACCAGATGGGAAAACGAATGAGCTACCCGTACGCGGGGGCGAAGAAAGGCGAATAAAAATGGAAATCAAAGTTACGGAGCTTGCCATAACGGTCATCTATTTCGCTGCCTGCATACTCGTCGGGGTGTACTTTACCGAAAGAGCCGGCAAGGGGGAAAAGGAATACTGGGCGGCCGGGCAGAATGTCCCATTCTGGGTGAACGGCTTCGCGACCTTTTCAACGAATATCAGCGCAGCAAGTTTCCTGGGATTCCTGGGGTTGGCGCTCTCAATGGGCTGGTCGTTCACTACCATCGGCGTGGGAGCTTCACTGAGTTTTGGCTATGCGCTTTCCAGTCTCTTGAACAGCGGACCGCTTCGCCGTTACAGCGTGTTGAGGGGAAAATTCACGCTGTCCAGCTTCTTTTCCGAAAGGTTCGGCGTTGAGACCGGGCTGGCAACCAGTATCTTTATCATTATTCTCTTTCCGCTCTACATTGTTCCCCAGTTGATTGGAGGAGGACTCGCAGGCGAGTATATCCTCGGAATCAAATTCGAGTACTCCGTAATCGTCATGGGGATCGTGTACGTCACGTACGTGCTGCTTGCAGGGATGCATTCCGTCACGTGGACGGATTTCTTCCAAGGCATCCTCATGTTTGTTTTCATGGTCGGACTCGCAATCTCGGCCTTCTATGTCTTTGGCGGGTGGGGCGGACTGGTGACTAAGGCTGTCGACGTCCGCCCGGAGTTCCTCGGCATCAGCCCGAAGGTCTCACCGGCCACATATATGGGCATGTTCCTTGCGGTGGCTCTTTTCGCATTCTCCTCCCCCCATATCATCATGCGCCACTTCACCGCGAGGAATGCATTCCACGTCAGAACAGGCGTGGCGATGACCTCATTCCTGTGCTGGGCGTTTCATCTCATCGGTTATTTGGGCGTGGCAGGAGCTTGCCTGCTCATCAAGCCGGATTTGGTGAAGGTTGACCAGACCTATATCGTGGTGATGAACGAGCTCTGGCCGCCTGTGCTCCGCGGCGCGGCCATTGCAGGCATACTGGCCGCCATTATGTCCACCACAGCAGGAATGCTGCTGGCTACCGGCGTCGAGTTTTCAGGCAATATCGTGAAGAAATTCTTCAAGCGCGACATGACTGACCATCAGGTCATCATCCTCGCAAAGGTCGTAATGGCATTCGTCGGCATAATGACGATCATCATGGCGGTACAAGAAACCAAAAGCATCGGCTTTCTCGTCGCCCTGTTGGTCGGAGGAACCTCCTCTGCGTTCGCCGTACCCATCTTCGCTGGCCTCTGGTGGAAGCGCGCGAACAGGTTGGGCGGATTCCTGGCCTGTGTCGGCGGTTTCGTGTCCTATGTCATCGCCTACTACATGAAGATCACGCCGTTCATGGGGGAAATTCTGATCTCGGTCCCCATAGCCGCGGTTCTCATGGTCGTTGGATCGCTGCTCACGGCTGCTCCCCCCAGAGAAACCGAGGAATTTGTCGACGCAATACACCAGCCCGCGGCGCGTTTCAGCCCCGTGGCGCAAACAAACCTCCAGAAGGTCCAAGAGGACACGGTGGTGGCCTGACGGCTTCCAAGGAAAGTTCAACGGCGCTGGCAGCCCATTGGAGGGCAACGGAGGATGTAAAAAGTGGGCACTGATGGTAAAGATTGGAAGTTTCACAAGATGACTTCGCAGGGCTTCTACAAATTGGAGGTCCCTCCAAAGTTGAACATGGCGAGGCTCATCGTAGACTACTGGGCGGAGCACGGCAGGGGCGATGACGTGGCGATTTACCACAAGGATGAGAAGATCACCTATCGGCAACTCCAAGATCTCACCGACAGATTTGCCAATGCGGTTCATAAGCTCGGGCTCAACAAAGGAGACCGATACGTCATCCGTACCCCCAACTGCCCCGAATTCATGATCTCCTTCCTGGGGGGTCAGAAGATCGGTGCGGTTCCCATACCGACCAATCCCATGCTGAGGGAGTACGAACTGACCCACATCATAAACAATAGTGAAACCGTGGCCTTGGTTACCACCTCCGCTCTCGTTCAGACTATTGAAAATATACGTCCCCAATGCCCGACGTTGAAGCACATCATCTGTCTGGATGGCGCTCACCAGGATTATCTTTCCTTCCATGAGATTCTCGCACAGGGGACGGGAGCGTTGCCCGTGGTGGAGACCCACAAAGACGATCGTGCGTATTTTCTTTATACTTCCGGCACTACCGGCCCCCCAAAGGGTGTTGTGCATGGCCATCGCTTTATTGTCGGCGCCGGGGATCCCATCGGGAAGTTCACCATGGGACTGGAGAGGGGTGACATATGCGGGGGACCCACTGCTTTGACCTGGATGTACGCCCTCGGGCACAATTTCCTTTTTGCCTTCAGATGGGGAGTCTCCACCGCGATCTATTCCGATGAGCGTTTTGATCCGGAGCGGGCCTTCGAGTTCATCCAACAATATAAGATCACGGTATTTGCCGGCACGCCCACCATATACCGGATGATGCTTACGGTCAAAGACGCGGAGAAGAGATACGATGTCAGCTCCCTGAAATACTGTCTCAGTTCAGGCGAGCCTCTGCTGGTGGAAACCTGCAGAGAATGGGAGCGACGGTTCGGGGTGAGGACCGTGGACAGCATGGGACAGACGGAAGCCCATGAGTTTTGCACCACTCAGACCGACCTTCAGGTGAGACTCGGATCGATGGGAAAGCCGCTGCCGGGCATCGAGGTGGCTGTCGTGGATTCTGAAGGGAAACGTTTGCCGCCGGGTGAGATGGGACATTTGGCTATCCGAAGAGATCATCCCGGCCTCTTCCTTGAATACTTCAGGATGCTGGACAAGATGGAGGAAGTTTCTCTCCCGGACAACTGGTACGACACCAAAGATCTCGCTGTCATGGATGAGGACGGCTACTTCTGGTACTCCTCAAGGTCCGACGATATTATGACGTGTCGCGGCTACCGGATTTCCCCGGCGGAAGTTGAGACCGCATTGCAGGAACATGTCGCGGTGTTGGAGTCCGGTGTCGCAGGGGCGCCCGATGCCGAGATGGGTGACAAGGTCAAGGCTTGGGTGGTGCTTCACAAGGGCTACGTCGGAACTCCCGAATTGGCCAAAGAGCTTCAGCAGCATGTAAAGAACCTCATTGCGCCCTACAAATATCCCAGAGAGATCGAGTTCATCGACAGTCTTCCCAAGACATCATCGGGCAAGATTTTGAGGAGAGAGCTTCGAAGATTGGAAAAAGAGAAATTGGCCGGAAAAACAGCGGCAGAGAATGACTCCGGCGGATGGAAGTGGGATGGCGCGATGAATGTTGAATTCACGATTGAAGAAAAGACTCGCAAGAGAAACTTCCGTTGTGCAATAAAGGGTGCGGTCATCTGCGGCTATACCGGCCGGGAACAAGCCGCAATTCGCAAGCATATCGAGGAACTGGAGAAGCAGGATATCAAGCCGCCTCCGTCCGTGCCAATGTTTTACCCAAAACCGTCCGCCGGGCTGTGTCTCGATGACGACATTCACGTCAAAGGGGCGAAGACGACGGGAGAGCTCGAGTTTGTCCTGTTGGCGGATAAGAACAAACTGTACGTTGGCGCGGGGAGTGACCATACGGACCGCGAGCTTGAAAAACAGGACATCCTGAAATCGAAACAGGTGTGCCCTTCGGTCGTGTCGAAGACGCTCTGGGATTATGAAGAAATTAAGGATCACTGGGACCGGATAGAGTTGCGAAGCTGGGCAATAAGTGGTGAGGAGAAGGTCTTGTACCAGGAGTCCACGATGGCCTCGATTCTGACCCCGGACGATCTGATCGCCAAAGTGCGGGAGCGAGTTCTCGGAGACATCGACGGGATTGCCATCTATTCAGGGACTCCTGCCCTATTGACGGACGGATTCGTTTTTGGCCACCGATTTGAAGGTGAGCTTTCGGACCCTGTTCTCGGGCGCAAGATATGCTTCGGGTACAACATCCATAGCGAGGAGTAGTCCACTCTGGAGCATGGATAGCCCCGGAACTGGAAGGAGAATGCAATGTCTGACCGCGAAAAAGAGCGATGGGTGGGTAAGAGATACAAGCGAAAGGAGGACTTGCGCCTGCTGGTAGGCCGAGGAAAGTTCGTAGACGATATAAAGCTGCCGAACACGAAGCATGCCGCCATCATCAGAAGTCCCTATCCGCACGCATGGATCAAGGCGATTGATACGTCCGAGGCGGAGAAGCTGCCGGGCGTAAGGGGCGTACTGACCGGAAGAGATGTGGCCGAAATGTCCAGTCCCTTTGCGGTTGGTGTTCCCATTCCGCCGAAGTACTACAGTTGCGCCGTGGACAAAGTACGGTTTGTCGGCGAGCCGGTGGCTGTCGTGGTGGCTGACACTCGTTACATTGCAGAAGACGCACTGGACCTCATCAAGGTCGACTACGAACTCCTGCCGGTGGTTATGGATATCGAAGAAGCGGCCGAACCCGGTTCACCAGTCCTCCATGAGAATATAGGGAGCAACATCTATTCCCATCGTGTCATGAAATACGGTGATCCTGATCGTGCGTTCAAAGAGGCCGATCTCGTGGTGCGAGGGAAGTTCCATTTCCCCAAATACGGTTCCACCCCCATAGAAACCTATGCGGTGATCGCGTCGTACAACCCGTTCAGCGAGGAGTTTGTGGTCTACAACAATTACCAGGGACCGTTTGTGAACCACTCCATTGTCGCGCTTGCCCTCGGGGTGCCGGAAAACAAGATGCGCTGGATCGTGCCCGCTGACATCGGCGGCGGTTTTGGCACGAAGACCGGCATGTATCCCTATATTGCGCTGATCTCCCTGGCGGCCAAGAAAACAGGCATGACGGTCAAGTGGATCGAAGACCGCCGTGAACATCTGCTCGCATCAGCCTCGGGAACCGACCGGGTGACCTATATGGAGGCCGCGCTCAAGAAGGACGGCGCCATTCTGGCCCTCAAAGACAAGGCCATGGACAACACGGGGGGATACATCCGGCCACCGGAGCCGGGATGCGCCTACCGAAGCACCGGGAACCATACCGGGGCTTATAACATTGCGAACCTGGACCGAGAGATCATGGTGGTGGCCACCAACAAGAGTCTCACAGCGCCGAACCGTGGCTACACCTGCCAGGAGTTGTACTTCAGCGTCGAGCGCCTGGTGGACATGGCGGCCGCCGCTCTGGATATGGACCCCGCGGAGATTCGATTCAAGAATTTTATCCAGGCCGACCAGTTCCCCTTCACGACGGCTACGGGCGGGATCTACGATTCCGGAAATTATCAGAAGGCGTTTCAAATGGCCCTGGATACGATTGACTACAAGAAGTGGAGAGCAGAGCAGCTCAAGGCCAGAGAACAGGGGCGGTACATCGGAATAGGAATGGCTACCATTGTGGATCCTTCGGTGACCAACATCTCCTACGTTACGGTCGCGCTGCCGCCCGAACTGAGGGCCAGATCTCATCCCAAGTCCGGTTCCGGCGAGTCGGTGACCATCAAGATGGACCCTTTGGGGAAGGTCCACGTGATTGCCTGCACCAACCCGCAGGGACAGGGGCACGATACGGTAATATCTCAGATCGTGGCCGATGAGTTGGACATTCATCCGGAGGACGTGACCATCAGCGACATCGTGGATACCCATGACCGGATCTACACGATCACGACGGGCAGTTATTCCAGCCGATTCGCGTCCGTGGGTGTGAATGCGGTGGTGGATGCCACCCGCAAGCTGAAGCAGAAGATACTGCAAATCGGGGCCAAACTCCTGGCGGTCGACCCTGGAGAAGTTGAGCTCAAAGGCGGCAAAATACGCGTCAAGGCATCTCCGGAGCGGACGATTGCGGTCAAGCACGTGGCAGGAACGGCTCACTGGAATCAGTCGGCCCTGCCCGAGGGCATGGATGCAGGACTGTTTGCCAGCACCCTCTTGAGCATGCCCACTTCCCAGCCTCCGGATGAACAAGACCGGGTTGATTCGTCGAATACGTACGGGTTCTGCTGTGAGGCGATCGTTCTGGAAATTGACCCGGACACATGTGAAATCAAGTTCCATAAATGGGCCAGCGTTCACGACTCCGGCGTGATCCTGAACCCCATGATTGTCGAAGGCCAAGTGATGGGGAGTATTGCCCATGGTCTGGGCGGATCTCTTCTCGAAGAGTTTGCCTATGATGAAAACGGGCAATGCCTGACGGCATCTTTTCAGGACTATCTCTGTCCGACCGCCATGGACGTCCCGGACATAGACATCGGGCACGTGCAAACTCCGTCTCCGTATACAGCGCTCGGTTCAAAAGGTGCGGGAGAGGCCTCGTGTGAGTCGGTGCCGGCCGCTCTGGGCAATGCAATCGCCGATGCGCTTGCGCCGCTCGGCGTGACCATCAACGAACTCCCATTAACACCAAATAAAATCTGGCACCTGGTCCAGGAAGCTAAAGCGAAAAAGGAGCAAGCGGGTCATGAGGCTTGAGGGAAAATATAAGTTTGACGCGAGTCAAGAGCGGGTGTGGGAAGTGCTTACGAACCCCAGGCACCTGGAAAAGGCGATTCCGGGGTGTGAAAGACTGCAGGAATCCGAACCCAACAAGTATGACGCCCTCCTGAAGGTCGGCATTGCCGCTGTGAAAGGAACATTCACCGGGAAGTTCGAAGTAGCGGATCCCGACCCTCCACAGCAGTACAGGTTGGTCGGCGAAGGGAGCGGCAGCTCGGGATTCGTGAAAGGGGAGGCTACCATTCACCTTACTGCCGCCAATGAGCAGACGCTTGTGGATTATCACGGGGAGATGCAAATCGGGGGACTGATTGCAGGAGTAGGCCAGCGGATGCTCGGCGGGATAGCTAAAATGATGTTGAACCAGTTCTTCAAACGAATGGGCAACGAGTTGAAGTCTTCAAAGTGAGATAGGAGATCGGAGATGAAGCCATGTGCTTTCGAATATTTGGCCCCTGGCTCTGTACCCGAAGTCATGGACCTGCTACAGCAGTACGGGGATCAAGCCAAGATTCTGGCAGGCGGCCAAAGCCTGGTTCCCATTATGAACTTCAGGCTGGCCAGACCTGAAGTGCTCATCGATATCAACGGCCTCAAGGAACTTGCATACATCAGGGAGGAAGCCGACGAACTTGTGATCGGCGCCTTGACCAGGGAAAGAGAACTTGAATTGGCACCTCTGGTTCGGCTGAAATGCCCGCTGCTGCCCGAGGCGATCTCCCATATCGGCCACCCCACGATACGCAATCGTGGCACCATTGGTGGAAGCCTTGCCCACGGAGACCCATCCGCGGAAATCCCCATAGCGATATATGCGTTGGATGGAACCATCAGGACGCTGGGCCCCGACGGTGAGAGCGCATTCAAGCCGGAAGAGTTCTTTCTCACCTATCTGACGACTTGCCTCGAGCCATCGCAGATCGTGATGGAGGTAACCGTCCCTGTTCTGCCCGATGGGACCGGCTGGTCCTTCGTGGAACTGAGTCGTCGGTCGGGAGATTTTGCTATCGTGGCCGTTGCGACCGTGCTCTTTATGGACGACAACGGAGCATGCACGGAAGCGCGCATTTGCATGGGAGGAGTAGCTTCCACGCCCGTCCGCGCAAAAGCGGCCGAGGACATTCTGTCTGGTCAAATCCTCAGCGATGCGCTGGTAGCAGAAGCAGGCCGGCTGGCAGTCGAAGCCACGGACCCGGAATCGGACTACCATGCTTCAGCAGACTATCGGAGGGCTATGACAGAAATTCTGGTTCGGAAGGCGCTCAGACGCGCCTGGGAAAAGACCCGGGGAGGAAAGTAAAGATGGCCGGTCGACGACCCATTAAGGTGAAGGTTAACGGCATCGAATACGAGGGTTACGTGGAGCCTCGCAAGCTTCTTGTGGATTTCTTGAGAGAGGATTTGGAACTTATCGGCACCCATACCGGCTGCGAACACGGGGTGTGCGGCGCCTGCACCGTTCTGTTCAATGGGAAATCGGTCCGTTCCTGCCTGATGTTTGCCGTCCAGGCCGACGGCGCGGACATCATGACCATCGAGGGCTTATCGGACGGCAAGACGCTTCATCCCATCCAGGAGGCATTTCGAGAGCACCACGGCCTCCAGTGCGGGTACTGCACGCCTGGCATGCTTTTGACTTCCTATGAATTGCTTCAGGAAAATCCCGCTCCCACAGAAGACGAGGTCAAGACGGCGGTGTCGGGAGTTCTCTGCCGCTGCACCGGGTATAAGCAGATCGTGGATTCTGTGATGGCTGCCGCCGATGCAATGCGGAAATAGGCGATTCAGGTCAAGCCGCTCTCGTTGCCGAGTGACAAATCCGGGTGCGATCGACAAGGGAAGAACGCATTTCTCCGGTGGCCGACCTCACAATGTCGGTTCATCGAAGCACGGGTCCGCGCTCGGGAGAGCGCTGCCACAAAGCGCACATGGAGGCGGCCTGCCACTGACCCGGGAATGGGAGCGGGTACTCTGAACGATTCTGTGAAATACTCTCATGCCTTGCATCAGGTACAACGAAGCTTGGAAATCCTCTGCTTCGGGTAACACTCCGTGGCTTCGCCTCGGAGATCGGAGGTAAAGAGCGCATCGATGCGCCACAATTTGGAGGGGAGCGGTGTTGTGGAAATGCCGAGATGCATCACGGGCCAGGGCACAAGCTTGGACTACCTCTGCTCCGGCACGCTGCGAGTCGTCCCACACTCTCGGCAAGATCACGGCTGCTTCGCAGCCGCCCCCTCCAAACCTCCTCATATGCTGACCCAGGTCGGTTTCTGCTCCGAGAGGACTTTCATGAGACCTCATGATATTCCGACTGAATCATACAACACACTCTGGAGAACTGGCGTAATGGAAAAGACAGCCCTATCACAAATTAGGTCCCTGTTTGCCAAAGTGCGGCAGGAGGGAAGGACCGACCTCACAGAATTTGAAGCGAAGCAAGTTCTGAACATAGCCGGGGTGAACACCACCCGAGAAATGGTCGCCTCCGGGGAGGATGAGGCCGCTGCTCAGGCGGCGGAAATAGGATTTCCCGTCGCGCTGAAGGTGCTCTCTTCGAACATTCGCCACAAGTCCGAAGTCGGTGGCGTAAAGCTTGCTTTGAGAGACGGCGAGGCTGTTCGTACGGCGTACCGTGAAATCATGGAGGCAGTCGGGAAGAGCTGTCCCACTGCGACACTTCAGGGTGTTCTCGTGCAGGAGATGGCTGGAGGCGGAGTGGAGACTATCGTCGGCATCGCAAACCGACCGCCGTTTGGCCCCGTGATCGCTTTTGGGTTGGGAGGCGTATTCGTTGAAGTCTTGAAAGACGTTACACTCAGGCTTGCCCCAATAGACGAGGCCGGCGCCACCGACATGCTGCGCGAAATAAGAGGCGCGCGCATACTCGATGGATATCGTGGAACGCCGGCTGCCAACAAGGCCGAGCTGTCCAGAACCATCGCTCTGCTCTCGGAATTGGCCGTCGAACTGAACAACGACATGCAGGAATTGGACATCAACCCCTTGCTTGCGGGGAGCGACCGGGTGGCGGCCGTGGATGCGCTGATCAGGCTCAAGGAATATGGGACGGGAGATGAGCAAAAGCCGGCCCAGAGCATGAATTCCGATAGCCTCAGCGGTATGAAGGCGGTGCTGGAGCCACGGTCCATAGCCGTAATAGGAGCGTCCACTGATCCGGCCAAAACCGGGCACGTCTTGTTCAGGAACATTGTCGTCAACGGCTTCCCCGGCAAAGTGTATCCCATCAATCCAAAGGCGTCCGAGGTGCTGGGTCACAAAGCGTATCCAAATATTCTGGCGGTGCCGGATGAGATTGACCTGGTCTTTTTCCTTTTGCCGGGCAAGTTTGTGGCCACGCTGTTTGAAGATTGCAGGAAGAAGGGTGTGAAGGCGGCTTGCATCATAGCTGCCGGCTTTGCGGAAGCGGGTGAGGAAGGGGCAAAGCAGCAAGAAATCCTGGTCGACCTCATTCAGAGCACGGGCGTGCGCTGCCTGGGGCCCAATTCCATCGGGTTCATCAACATGGATCAACAGTTGGTGGCAAGTTTCATCCTCTTCGAGAACTGGAAAGACGGTTCGATCTCCCTGGCCGGGCAATCCGGGATATTCGCAGGGGCCGTCGCAGACCAACTGATGAACCGAACGACACAGCGCCTCGGCATAGGCAAGAGCGTGATCTTTGGAAACAAGATCGATCTTGAAGAAAGCGACTTCATCGAGTGGGCATGGAACGATCCGCGCACACGCGTGGCGGCGCTCTATATAGAAGGAATGAAGGATCCCCGCCGATTTCTTTCCCTGGCGAACAGGGTTAAGCGTGATATGCCGATCATCGTGCTAAAGCCCGGCCGGACCGGCGCGGGAGCGCGGGCCTCTGCTTCGCACACCGGATCGCTCGCCCTCGACGATGCCATTGTGGACCACGCTTTTCGTCAGTATGGCGTGATCCGCGCCAACAATCTCGAGGAATTCATAGAGTACATGAAAGCCTTTCAATATCAACCCGTGCCAATGGGGAACCGGGTTGGCGTCATGACTCTCAGCGGCGCCAATGGGGTCATGGCTTCGGACGAGCTTTCCGAGCACGGTTTTGTCTTAGCGGAGTTCGTTGACGACACTCAGAAGCGCATCAAAAAGTTTCTGCCGGAATGGCAAGCCGTTGCCAACCCTTTGGATCTCTGGGCCGCTTTGGGGGCCGGTAACCGCCTCGTACACGAGGAGGCGCTGCTCTCCCTTTTGGATGACAAGAACGTCGATGCAGTGTTGGTCATTCTGCTGGCTCTGGTCAACGCTGACTTCGAAGGCATCAGGCAAGTCTTTTCTCGTGCGATGATGCAGAATCCCGATAAACCGATCTACGTGGTGGCTCTGGGAGGAGAGGTAAAGGAAAGGTGGCTCAAGGAGATTGAAGGACTTAACGTACCGGTTTTTGACACGACCGGCATCGCCGTCAAGACCCTGGCTGCCGCACGACGTTATGCGCTCGATCGGGAGTGTTTGCAGCCGGATCCTCTGATCCCTTAGGGCTGAGCGACGTGTGGGCGCGTCATCGTGCAGCCGCGTCCTCCGGGCAGGCCCGAAGCCCACGGCCTCCACAGGCAAAAGGAGCGCGAAAATCCCATGGGCACAGACCTCGGGAATTATAGTGGAGCGCATTGAAAAGGATGGAAAACTTGAAGCTGAATCTCGAAGAGGGCTCAACGTCCTTTTGGGGAAGCGCGCTCCACTATCAGTCGGCCATAACGATGAGATTCCGAGAAGTTCTGGATGATCGCCACGCGGGGATCTTCCTCAAAGTCAACAGAGTCTCACTGGCCTTCCCGTATGTGAAGAGTGCCGCGAATTTCAATGGTCGGCACTGTAGGAGGGAGAAGAAGAGTGAAGAAGCAAGCAAAAGATTACGACGCACATAACTTGCGTGGGTACTGCCGCATCTGTAACAGGTACTATTTCTTCAGGAATTCCGTAAATACCGAGAGCGTCCAATTCCACCAACACCATAGTGGTGTGTGTCAAAGCTGCAGGTACATTTGCGCCAGAAGTAAGGCCAAGGCAAGCTCCTGATCTTTCCCGCGGAAGGAATCTCCGTAGTCGCCGATAACAGCTTCGGGCAAGACAGCAGAGTGTGATTCTCTTTCGAGAGAGTGAAGTGAAGCCTCTCTGGTGGGTCTCCGGACCCATGGCAGGTCAGCCACTTTGGAGTGGAGTAGATTTGCCGGAGCTGGCGATGCGCCGGCTCCTCAAAGCTACTCATCAGGAAAGGAGCGTCATGAGAGAAATGATGAAAGCACGAAGGCGGATTGCGATTTGTTTGGTGTTTGTGTCAGTGTCGCTCTCCATGGGATGTCTTTGCACACCCGCTTCGGCTGCAGAGCCCTTCAGAATAGGCTACTGTATCTCCTTGTCCGGAGTTTACGCAGGGCTGGGCAAGGATCTGAGAGATGGTCTCAATCTCTATATGGAGCAAATCGGCCACAAGGCCGGCGGCCGGGATATAGAGGTTATCGTACGAAATATCGGTAGTAGCCAGATAAGCCTGGCGCTGGACATGGCTTACGCACTCATAGATAAGGAGAAGATCGACGTTTTGTCCGGAGTGGTTGATACCGGACCGGCGTACGCGGTCGCCGACCTTGCGACAAAGCATGGGATACCTTTTGTCATATCCAATGCCGGCGCTGACGACCTCACCCAGAGGAAAGCCAGCCCTTTCATTGTCCGAATTTCCTTCTGCGCCAGCGCGGGCTCTCATCCCCTTGGAGAGTGGGCCTATGACCAGGGATTTCGTAAGGCCGTGATCATTGGCGCAGACAACGGCGCCGGCTACGAGCATGTTGGCGGGATGTGCAGGACTTTCACAAAACTGGGCGGAAGAATAATTCAAGAAATTTGGACCCGATTAGGGACTCAGGATTTTAAGCCCTACCTTGCCCAAATCAATCGCGACGCCGATGTGCTGTTGGTATTTCTCGCCGGTGGTGACGCACGGCGATTTGTCGAACAGTACGCCCAATCCGGGCTGAAAGAAAAGATCCCGGTTGTCGGTAAGGGGTTCCTGGTGGATGAGGAATTCCTGGCCAAAGAGGGAAAGGCGGCAGAGGGTATTGTTACGGAGTCACACTGGTCTTTCCTCCTTGACGCTCCCGAAAACACGGATTTCAAGGCAGCTTACGCCAAGAAATATGGCCGCCCCCCCCCACTGTGCTCGGAACAAGGGTATGTTACCGGAATGGTCATAGCGGAAGCCCTGAGAAATACGAAAGACCGACTGAGCGGCGAGGATTTGGTCCAAGCCATGCGGGCCTTGGAACTGAAAGCCCCTCGCGGAACCATAAAATTCGATGAATGGGGGGCTCCCGTCCAGAACTATTATATTCGTAAGGTAGGAATGGTCGATGGTCAGTGGCAAAATGTCATCGTAAAGACATATCCCTTCCTCAGCCAGTTTTGGACCTGGAGCCTCAGAGAATTTTTAGCGATGCCGCCCTATGCGGACATGAAGGGAAAGTGGGCGACGAGGTGATCCGCAGTGCGAAAGAGGAGTCAGCGATGGGCTGTAGGTAACCGCGCATTTCCCCCGAGCGTCTCGTTTGTGCCTGTTCTGTCACGTTCTGACCGATTGGCGCATGATCTTTTGGTGTAACCGTTCAGCGGGAAAGAAGAACTCACCGCAGAGAACACGGAGAACGCAGAGGTAAGAATTCTTGAAGTCTCGGCTGTGATCCTTGCCCCGGAGCAGGGGAATTGCATCGCGGCCAACCCTGACTCCGAGCTGTTGCGGGAGACTTCATCACGTAGCCAATCGGAAGAAATTGGATTTCTTCTGAACTCTCTGCGTCCTCTGCGCTCTCCGCGGTGAATGATTACCTTTATGGTAATTCGGTATAAGCATAGTGCCGTTGCCCCATCGAGGCGGTCCGTCCGACCGACATGTCAGATGAGGATAACTCATGGTTATTGATTTCCACACCCATCCAGTCGTCTATCAATCTGTGACGGAAAGCTATAGGAATTTCCTCCGGCGACAGTTGGGAGATCGCGCGGAGTGGATATTCAGGACCTATTCTTCTCCCGAGGCTTTTCTCGAACTGATGGATGAATGCGGAATTGACTATGCCGTGGTCCTCGCCGAGCTGGCGCCGATAACAACCGGAATATCCAGCAACGAGTACGTGGCGGAATTCTGTTCAAAGAGCCCCCGCTTGATCCCTTTTGCCAGCATAAACCCGTACACCACGACGAAACCGGCGGAAGAACTGGAGCGGCTGGCGCATGAACATGGTTTCAAGGGACTGAAGCTCTATCCGACGTACCAATATTACTATCCGAATGACAACTTCATGTACCCTGTTTATGCGAAAGCACAGACATTGGGATTGCCCGTTTCAATCCACTTGGGATCATCGGTCTTCTCAGGGTCTAGGCTGAAATATGGAGACCCTATCTACATAGACGATGTGGCTGTAGACTTCCCGGAACTTCCTGTGCTCATGTGCCATTGCGGACGTCCTTTCTGGTATGACAAGGCTTCTGGCCTCGCGCGTCTTCATCGCAATGTGTACATGGAGGTGTCTGGTCTTCCACCTCACAAGCTTCTCACCTATTTTCCGGACCTGGAACGAATGGCCCATAAAGTGATTTATGGTTCGGACTGGCCGGGTGTCACCACCATAAAGGAAAACATTCAGAGTATAAAGTCATTGGAAATCAGCCGTGAGGCAAAGCTACAGGTCCTTGGGAAGAACGGGGCCAGGCTCTTGAATATGGGTGGTGGCTATCCATCGCTCGCGGGATGAGGCGAATGACGCGCAGCGCCGGACACTCCGGGAGCGGCGCCCGGAAGTGATACCAATTCACTTTCAAACGACGAAGATGACTTCCGCGAAATTCAGCGCTTGCCTGGCGCCCAGGTCAGTGTCGCCCAATAACCGAATCAGTTCCGTCCTTGGGGCGCCCGGACCTGAGTTGACTGAGGTCCGGGCTCGGTGTGAGTGGGTTGCTTTAACGAGACTTGGTGTCATAGCCATTTCCAAAAGTGCTGCCTTTTGGCGACGGGTATTGGAAGGAATCCCGGCGATTGACAGGGAATCCTTCGTCATCTAAGAAAACGCAGGAATCGAGAGAGAAAATGTGTGAAGCGGACATGAGCTGTCAGAGACGGTTGATCGAGGTGAGCGAAGCGGTCGGCGCCGTGCTGGCTCACGATATCACTGAAATCCGGCCTGGAGAGTGCAAGGGCGCATGTTTCAAGAAAGGCCGCGTGATCACCGAGAGCGATGTTCCGCTCTTGGCGCGCCTGGGCAAGCGCCATTTGTTTGTTCTGGAAATCAGCCCGGAGATGATGCATGAAGACGAAGCGGCGGCTGCCCTTGCAAGAGCCCTGACTGGGCCTGGAATCACCCTTGACCCGGAACCGTCTGAAGGGAAAATCAATTTGACTGCGGCCTGTGACGGTCTTCTGAAGGTAGATGTTCAGGCGCTAACCGAATTCAATATGGTGGAAGGACTCATGGCCGCAAGCCGCCATACAAACTCCCTGGTCCGGAAAGGTGATGTGGTGGCCGGGACGAGAGCCATTCCTCTCGTGATATCCCGTGAAGTAGTGAGCAAAGGCGCCGCGATTGCCAAGGCGGTGGGCGGGGTCTTCTCGGTTAAACCCCTTGCACGCCCCAGAACCGGTCTGATCGTGACCGGTCGGGAAGTCTACGAAGGTCTCATTCAGGACAAGTTTGTGCCAGTGATGAAGCCAAAATTGGAAGCCTATCATTGCTCGATTCTGAAAATCGTATTTGCTCCTGACGAGGCAGACTTCATTGCACAGGAGATCCACAGCCTCATTTTGCAAGGAACCGAACTGATCGTGGTAACCGGTGGGCTGTCCGTTGACCCTGACGATGTGACGCGCGCCGGTGTGATAAGAGCCGGAGCTCAAGAGCTGATCTATGGCTCCGCTGTTCTGCCGGGAGCTATGGTGCTGATTTCGAGCGTGGACTCTGTGCCGATTATAGGAGTTCCCGCCTGTGGCATGTATCACCAAAACACGGTCTTCGATCTGGTCCTGCCACGAGTACTGGCCGGGGAGAAGGTGACTCGCAAGGATTTGGCGGCGCTGGGGCACGGAGGCCTGTGCCTGAACTGCCGGATTTGTCGTTTCCCTGTGTGCCCGTTTGGCAAGTCGAATTGACTGGGCTGATCGGGGACACCAGCGAGGCTTCCAGGGTGTGCCGGCGATGAAAAGTTCGCGCTTGCGATCAAACGAGGAAGGACCGGCCGAATTGAAGGAGCAAGGCGCGGAAACGTTCTGAAAAGCACGGATTCTACCGAGCCGTCGGCAGAGGCGGTTCGTGAACCTCCTGAAACCAGGATGCTTCCCGAAGCGGCCCCGCAAGGGTGCTCCTCTCATTTCATAGTGAACGGCGCTCAGGTTCCATCATTGCAAGCGTCTCCGTACGGCGCGCAACACGCTGCTCCCGAGGGGTAGTAAGCGCCAATCTCAAAGCAGATCGCCACAAGGTTTTGAGACAGCCTCCACGCCTCGCCTGAGGACGACGCGTGCGTGGCTCCTCCGTTCACCGGTTGAGCGCACAATAGAATCAATCGGGCATTCATTTCGAGGACTGCAAGAATCCGAAGATCACGCGCCTGATAATCGCCCCGGGGGCAAATTGGCGAATCCCGCCCCCCAATTGGCGGATTGGCGTTACGTGGTTCGCCTGTACTGCGCCCCGGCCTTGAAAAGGGTCTGGGTGATTTGGCCCAGCGAGCAGGTCTTCACGGTTTGCATCAGCTCTTCAAATAGATTTCCCCCGGACTGGGCCACATGGTAGAGTCGCTCCAGGGCCACGTCGCATCGATCCTTGTTGCGTTCTTTGAATTGCTTCAACCGGCTTAGCTGTGAAGCCTTCTCTTCCTCGAGTCCTCTTGCTGGTTTCACGGCGCACTGCGCCCTGGAAATGCCGTGCCGGTTAGGGAGTGAGCCGTCGCCGGTCATGGGGTACTCTCCCGAAGCCGCTAGAGCCTCGTAGCCCAGCGATTCGTCCAGTAGTTTTGTTCTCTGGTAACCGGTCTGCACGGCTCCAAACACACCGCCTCTCTGAGCCAGGCGGTCGAATTCGGCCAGAACGGCTTCTTCCACCAGATCGGTGAGTTCCTCCAGCATATAGCCGCCCTGGCCGACGTTCACCGTCTCGATCGTGCCCCGCTCTTGGTTAGTCAGCAATTGTGCGGCAAGGGCTCGTCGCATTGACTCCCCGCGGTGACCCTTTGTCGCCTCATCATAAGAGTTGGCGCGGAAGGAATTGCACTTGTCGTAGATTGCCTTCAGGGCCCGCAAGATAGTCCGTATGTCGTTGAGCCGCATGTCTTGGGCGTGCAAAGATCGGCCGCTCGTCTCGATATGGCACTTCAATTTTTGGGATCGGTCGTTCCCTTTGTATTTCTCCTTTATGGCAACGGCCCAGATGCGGCGCGCGACCCGACCGATGACGCTGTGTTCAGCTACAAGGCCACTGGAAAAAGAGAAGGACAAATTCGGGGCGAAGTCGTCGATGTCCATTCCTCGTGACAGGTAGTACTCTACGTACGTGAATCCGTCAGCCAATGCAAAGGCCAACTGAGTTATGGGGTTGGCGACGGCTTTGACGCCATGGCATGCGGAGATGGAAACCGGGCAGAAGTTTTGAATGTGGTTCTTTATGGAGTATTCCTGGACATCGCCCATCAATCTCAGCGAAAAATCCGTTGAGAACACGCAGGCGCTCTGTCCTTGGCCTTCCTCGAAGACGTCTGCATGGACCGTCCCGCGGACACTCCTGAGAACCTCTTCCCTTATCCTCGCCGCCTGTTCGGGCGTGGGGCCCACGCCATTGTCCTCCTGGAACTTGTCCAACTTTTGCTCTATGGCGGCATTGAAGAACATGGCCAGTATAATCGGGGCGGGAGCGCTGATCTTCATGGAGATCGAAGTGTCGGGCGCGGAGAGATCGAATCCCCTATACAGAACCTTCACGTCGTCCAGGGTACACACCGACGTGCCGGAGGTCCCCATTTCGCCATAGATGTCGGGGCGCTCGTCCGGATCCCTCCCGTTCTGTGTAACCGAGTCAAAAGCAACGCATAACCGCGTTGCTTCGCTGTTGGCCGACAGAACCTTAAATCGGGTATTGGTGCGAAACGGGTCCCCTTCCTCCCCAAAGACCTGGGTCAGATCTTCGTCACGGGTCGTGAATGGAAGAGCTCCCGCAGTGAAAGGAAACATTCCCGGCAGGTTTTCTCTCAGCCGCCACCTCAGGATTTCGCCTGGATCTCGGTACTCCGGGAGCATCATTCGCGAAAGGCTCAACCGGCTCCGCGCCGGGATATCCCGTTCTCGACTAATCCCCCCGTCCTCCGCCTCAAATGCCATTGCGTCGCCGGAATAGCCCTTCTTGAGCTCATCCCACTCGCTGATCAAACGCAAGGCTCCGGCGTCCAGTTGGCTCTCCACGTCTTCCTGCAATTGCTTTATGGGCATAATTGTCTCGGAATCATCTGCCAGGCCGTTCTCCTTGAGCGCGCGGACTGTCTCGTCCAGTTGCCAGAGCCTGCGGATCAACGTTTCCTGCTTTTCTCCCCATGCGTGGTATCGCCGGACCACGGCTGCGATCTCTGCGAGATACCTGGCCCGTTCCGGCGGAATGATTATGGTTTGGGATGAAGGTGTCTTCTCCTCTCTTGCCTTCATCTCGGTGGCCCACGTGACGCCGGTCTTGGCTTTGACCGCCTCGATTATGCCGACATAGAGACTGGTCACGCCGTCGTCGTTGAAACGTGAGGCCATGGTTCCGTAAACGGGAAACTCCTCCAAAGATTTGCTGAAATCCGTTCTGTTTCTTTGCATCTGCTTGCGAACATCGTGAATCGCGTCTTCGGAACCCCGCTGATCGTATTTGTTCACTGCCACGAGATCGGCGAAATCCAGCATGTCGATCTTTTCCAACTGGGTTTGTGCGCCGAACTCCGAAGTCATCACATAAAGAGATACATCCGACAAGGGAACAACCGCCGCGTCTCCCTGGCCGATACCCGCGGTTTCCAGAATTATCAAGTCAAAGCCGGCGGCTTTAAGCACTCCGACGGCTTCCTCTGCGTGGTCCGGAATTTCGACGGCCTGAGACCGGGTCGCCATCGACCGGTAATACACTCGGTCGCTGTAAATGGCGTTCATCCTGATTCGGTCTCCCAGGAGCGCTCCTCCGGTCTTCCGGCGAGTCGGGTCAATACAGATGATTCCCACGGTTCTGTCTTTTTGGTCATTGAGAAACCTGAGGACGATCTCGTCAATGAGCGACGATTTCCCCGCTCCGCCTGTTCCGGTAATTCCTAGGACCGGAACCTTTCGATTCTCCCTTTTTTTTCTGAGGGAATTTCGGATTCGTTCCAGAATGTCGTCCCTGCTATCCTTGGAACTCTCCACAGCAGTGATTGCGCGGGCTATCAGCTTCCAGTCCGAGGGATTGAGGCTCACTAACTCTCTATCAAGGGCGGCCGAGTCAACACATGCAAAATCGCTGCTCTCAAGGATGTGATTGGCGATCTCCTGCGCGCCCCATTTCCCACCATCCCCCAGGCTGTAGATCTTTGCAGCCCCGTACTCTTCCAGTTCGCTGATTTCCTCGGGAGCTATCGCTCCGTAGCCGTTGCCGAACACTTTGATATGACGTGCGTCATACTGATCGAGCAGGTCAATCAGATACTTGACGAACGCTTTGCGCCCACCCTGGGAGCAGCTCACCCCGATGGACTGAACATCCTCCTGGATGGCCGAGATTACAATCTCCGGAACCGATCTGTTGTGTCCCAGGTGGATAACCTCAGCGCCTGAGGCTTGAAGCATCCTCCTCATGCTATCGATCGCGACGTCAGTCCCATCGAAGGACGAAGCGGCTGTGACGATTCGAACCGGGTGTTTCGGCCGGTAAGGTGAAGGAGATACGCACATCTTCAAGCCTCTCTGTGTTGTGATCAAATAGTGGCCGAGGCGAGCTTGTCCCCGATCAAACAATCGGCCGCGTCACATCGAATCTTCACCCGGAAGTTGCAGGGGTTGTTCTTTCGAATGGAGTCCGGCGGACACGAAGGTAACGCACCTTGCAGGTGATATATCACGTCCCACATGCAATATGTCAAGGAAAATGATCGCTCGCTTGTGAGTCTGATATGAATGCGAGGGACTGCGCCCACCACTGGACCTGAAAACCCACCGGCTCGTCATTGACAGGTTGAATCCGCACCGCACATCCTTCTGCGCATGCTCTGGAGATTCCACCTCGTGGGCGAAGAGGTCGAACGGCCGGTAGATTGCTCACCAAGCGTCTGATCACGGTCGGAAGTGGCAAGTCCATGAGGCTTCGGCTTTTCCCTTATCCCGGTACTACCAGCTATAGTGGAGCGCATTGAAAAGGATGGAAAACTTGAAGCTGAATCTCGAAGAAAGCCCAACGTCCTTTAGGGGAGATGCGCTCCACTATCAGTCGGCCATAACCGTGAGATTCCGAGAGGTTGTGGATGATCGTCACGCGGGGATCTTACTCAAAGTCAACGAAGTCTCACTGGCTTTCCCGTATGTGAAGAGTGCCGCGAATTTCAATGGGCGCCACTATAAGTCCGGGTGAGGGACGAAGGAATTCTGATTGACGAAGGGGCGTTCGGTGAGGTACGCTCAGAGACGGGACAGAAGTGGCTTTTTCATGAACACGACCACGGTCTTGCTGCTCTTGTGTCCTGCGAGGAAGCGCAATCGGCTTTTTCGGATCGGAGGAACCAAGCCGCAACCGTTCAGCGCCACCGGCAACCTCCAGAATGGCAAGACCGCCGCATTATTCAGGAGGCGTACGGGGTCCCCGTTTCGACCGAGTCAGCGTTCCTCCGAAGAGAATTTGCATCGTCTGCGTCGTCGAGACCGATGGATGGGTGGAGGTCTCGACTGAGGGAGTCCTTTTGGCGCACACGGGATTCCGGAAGCCCAAGCCCCATCATCCCTCTGTCGATCCGTTGATAGGAGGCGTCATTCGCCTTGACGGAGTTGATAACGACACGATCCACCCGGTTCATACGGACGATTCGGGCGCGCTGGTTGACGGAATACGGGTTCGCGCGATCCTTTCCGTAATGCGGAGAGCGCACATTCTTAACATCATGCATTTCCGTCCCGTGTGAAGGGCGACGGGAGAGGAGGCCGATTACCATGCCAGTCACGTTTGAGACAACCGAGAGAATAGCGACCCTTACCATCAATCGACCGCTGGCCATGAACGCTCTCGATGGGGAGACCCTCGCTTCACTGAACAAGGCCTGGATCGATTTTCGCGACAATCCCGAGCTCTGGGTAGCCATTATCACTGGGGCCGGTGTCAAGGCATTCTGCGCAGGAGCGGACATCAAGGGCTTGGCCCATTACTACAGCAGCACGACTCCGATCCAGCGGAAGGCAAAGGCCGACAGGGAACCGGGGCTGGGCGGGATCACGCGCAACCTTGAGATATGGAAGCCCATCATAGCTGCGATCAACGGGTATTGTCTGGCGGGTGGCCTCGAAATCGCCCTGGCCTGTGACATCAGAATCGCCTCCGAAACTGCTACCTTTGGACTCACCGAAGTGAGCCGTGGGATCATACCGGGGGCCGGCGGGACACAGAGGCTCCCCAGGCTTATCCCTCTAGGCAAGAGCCTGGAGATGATCCTCACCGCTGAAAGCATCGATGCTCAGGAAGCCTATCGGATCGGGCTTGTCAACAGGGTTGTGCCTCCTGATCAATTGCTCCCCGAAGCCACGAAACTGGCTGAACGGATCTGCCGGAATGCGCCTCTTGCCGTACGGGCTGCCAAAGAGGCAATTTACCGGGGGATAGATCTTCCCCTTTCCGAGGGTCTGCGGTTGGAGGAATTCTTGGCAGATCCTGTTCGTCGATCCGAAGACGCAAAGGAAGGTCCAAGGGCCTTTTTCGAGAAAAGGCCTGCACAGTTCAAAGGACAATAGCGAGCAACCAGAAATACAGCCCTCCTTGCTCACCGACGACGAGAGGTTTGCCCAACCGGACAGGAAGCCCCCCGGTCTGGAATGGAAAGCCCTGAATATCCGTAAGTTCAAGGGTAGATGGTCAGGAGGAGTCATGTCCGGAAATGTCGAAAGGAGCAGCCCGAACCTTATTCCAGGTTGCCGCTGCCCATCCTGAGGCAGTGTGGGATGTGGTGCGCCATGAGAGGAGGGAGGCAGCGAAAGGACACTGAATCGGAAGACGAAGACAGCGATGGAGAGAAGGTCCGGGTCAGTCGGACGGGCTATCCCATGGGGGGCGTGTCTCCACATGTTCTTAACGGGGTCCTTCCCTCCTTCCCCCCTCATTTTTTGTGTGGTATTATGGAAATGGTAACAGTTCACCGGGACCTGAGAACATGCCCCCGAAGAAAGAACAGAGGAACTATCCACAGATAACGCAGATGACACAGATATTGGACGCCATGATCGTCTTGGTCCCCTCTGGGCCTTTGC
>Ga0172371_10002299_pt1 | contig 30412 bp, 31 predicted proteins | sample Lak12m_FD_114543 | JGI IMG/M metagenome (GOLD analysis project Ga0172371, IMG submission 114543) | Freshwater microbial communities from Kabuno Bay, South-Kivu, Congo - kab_022012_12m | ecosystem: Environmental > Aquatic > Freshwater > Lake | place: Democratic Republic of the Congo: South-Kivu...
GGGAATTTTTCCTTTCAAAGAGGAGGAAGAAAAAATTGCCGCGAGCCTCGGAACAAAAGTGAGCATCAAAAAAGCCGGCAATGGCGGAAAAATCGTGATTGATTTTTATTCGAGGGAAGAACTCGACAATATCCTGAGCAAAATTTCCTAAACATATCAAAAAAGCGAGTGCAGACAAAGCATCGTCTTTTTAGGCTATTGAAGAGAACAAACATTATCGAGTCTGTATTCCCGCTTTTCGCAATTGCTGACGTATCCGCGATTTGGCATAGGTCGTGCGGACAATCCGCAGCCAGTCCTGGTTCGGCAGTTTCATTTCTTTTGAAGTGAGAATTTCCACCACTTGGCCGTTGCAAATTTTGTAGTCCAGCGCCACGAGTTTTCCATCCACTTTTGCTCCCGTCGTGCGGGCGCCGATCTCGCTGTGCACGGCATAGGCAAAATCGACCGGCGTGGCGCCTTCCGGAAGATTGATGATGTCGCCTTTCGGAGTGAAAGCGAAAATATGGTTTTGAAAAAAATCAATTTTGACGCTCTTCAAAAAATCTTCGTCGCTTTGTCCTGTTTCCGTCTGCCATTCGTGAAGTTGCTTCACCCAGAACAATTCCTGTTCCGGAATTTCTTCAGGCGAGTAGCGGCGCAAAAAATAGTCGCGCCAGGTTTTGGCCGAGGAATATATCCAGTGGGCGGCGATTCCGAATTCGGCTTCGTTGTGCATCCGTGGCGTGCGGATCTGGATCTCAAGAATCCGTCCCCGCGGTCCGAAGACGGTCGTATGGAGAGACCGGTAGCCGTTCGGTTTCGGGAGGGAGATATAGTCCTTGATGCGTCCGACGAGCGGGCGGTATTTTTTGTGCACGATTCCCAGTGCTTCATAGCAATCGGGAACTTCAGGAACGATGACACGCACGGCGACAATATCGTAGACGCGTTCCAGATTCATATTGTGTTTTTGAAGCTTCAAAAAAAAGCGATAAATGTGCTTCGAGCGACCATGAACGTCGAGGACTTTGATCTTATATTTCAAAAGTTCTTCACGCAGTTCGCGGATGGCAGTCTCAACGTCTTTCTTGCGTTCTTTGAATTCCTTGTTGAGCAGATCTTTTGCCAGTTTATAATTTTCCGGTTCTAGATACTTGAAAGACAGATCTTCGAGCTCGCCCTTGATCTCGCCGATTCCCAGGCGGTTCGCGATCGGCGCAAAGATATCCATCGTTTCGTGCGAGATCCTTTGCTGTTTTTCCGGTAGCAGCGCGTCCAAAGTGCGCATATTGTGCAAACGGTCGGCGAGCTTGATCAGCACGACGCGGATATCCTCCGCCATGGCCATGAAGATCTTGCGCAAGTTTTCGAGCTGGACTTCTTTTTTGTCTCCGCGCAATTTGAATTTTCCGAGTTTCGTGATGCCGTCGACAAGACGCGCGATCTCCGGACCGAATTTCGCGCGGATTTCTTCGAGTGTGACAGTCGTGTCCTCGGGAACGTCGTGAAGCAGCGCAGCGGCGGTCGTTCTCGAGCGCATTCCGATCTCGGCGAGGATGGCGGCAGTCTGGACTGCGTGTTCGAAATAGTCCTCTCCGGATTTTCGTTTCTGTCCCGCGTGGGCTTTTTTCCCAAATTCAAAAGCCTCCGCGACCAGCGCCCGCTGCCGCGGATTCAGGGGATTCTTATATTTCGCGTAGAGTTCGTTGAGTGTCATTTTATTATTTTTAAGGCCCGGCCTTAAAAATTGCGCTTGCTCTTTATATTTGCTATGTTTCTAGTGTAATATTACTCTTAAGAAAGGGCAAATAATTCGCAAAAATCCTAGAGTTGAACTCTAGGATTTTATTTTTGAATTTTGCGCTGTGGCTTTTCGTTTTTTGCTTTACGCTTTTAGCCTTTTTCATATCCACATTCTTTGTTCGAGCATTTCACCTTGCCCTTGGCTTGGAAAGTCAGGAGGCTTTGGCATTTGGGGCAAATTTCGCCGGTCGGTTTGTTCCACAAAGAAAAATCGCAAGCCGGGTATTTTGAGCAGCCAAAGAAAAGCCGGCCTTTTTTTGATTTGCGCTCCAAAATGTCGCCCTCGTGGCACTTCGGGCATTTGACACCAGTTTTCTTGGCGATCGACTTGATCGTTTTGCATTCCGGATATTTGCTGCAGCCCAGAAACGCGCCGAAGCGTCCCCGTTTTACCACCATCGGCGCGCCGCATTTTTCGCAAACTTCGCCGCTGTTTTCGTCTTCTTCCTTTTGTTCCTCGGCGGTTTTTTCGGTATATTTACATTCCGGATATTTCGCGCAGGCGATGAATTTCCCGAAGCGGCCGAATTTCATGACGAGATCCCCGCCGCACTGGGGACACTGGCGGCCAAGTTTTTGCAGGAGATCTTCTTTCTTCACTTCGCCGGATTTGTTTTCCAAGTTTTTGTGAAACGGTTCATAGAATTCTTTGATGACGGGCACCCATTTCTTTTCGCCCGAAGCGATTTTGTCAAAATCTTCCTCGATCGTGGCCGTGAACTTCATATCCACGATTTGGGGAAAATGTTCGACGAGCAAATCATTGACCAGCAGTCCAATTTCCAGCGGCTGAAGTTTTTTCTCTTCGTTTTTCTCGACATATTTGCGGTCGATGATCATTGAGATCGTTGGAGCGTACGTCGACGGCCGGCCGATGCCATATTCTTCCATCACGCGAACGAGTGAGGCTTCATTGTATCTGGGCGGGGGAGTCGTGAATTTTTGAGTCGGGATTATTTTTTCCAAGTCAAGCGCTTCTTTTTCTTTGAGATCAGGGAGAAGATTTTCCGCCACGGGCATTTTGGATCCATAAACTTTCAAATATCCGTCGAATTTCACGGTCGAACCATTGGCCTGGAAAGTATAGGAGGTTTGCTTCTCCCTCACCACTTCTGCGGATGAGTTGATCTTCGAGGCATTTATATTAGACTTATTTTTTTTATCGGAAGTGGTGAGGGATGAGACCTTGGCATCAATCAAGACTTTCACGGAATTGAGAACGGCCGGCTGCATTTGAGAAGCGATCATTCTTCGCCAGATCAAGCTATAGAGTTTGAGCTGCCGTTCGTCAAGTTTGGCGAGATCATCGGGAGTTTGACCCGGGTTTGTCGGACGGATGGCTTCGTGCGCTTCTTGCGCGCCTTTGGACTTGGTTTTATAGAAGCGGGGACTTTCGAGCGTATAATTCGCGCCGAATTTTTTTTCTATCGTTTTTTTCGCGGCGAGCATTGATTCGAGCGACAAATTTGTGCTATCCGTCCGCATGTAGGTGATGTAGCCCTGCTCATAGAGTTTCTGCGCCAGCATCATTGTCACTTTGGCCGAGTATCCAAGCGAATTGATGGCGGCTTGCTGAAGCGTCGAAGTCGTGAACGGTGCCGGGGGAGTGCGCGTGATTTCTTTTTTTGTGATTTCGCTCACGGCATATTTCGCCTTTTCAAGTTCTGCCGTGATAACATCCGCTGTCTTTTTGTCCGCAATAACCGATTTTTTCGTTTTATAGTCTCCCGCAAAAAGTTTGAGCGTGATCGTTTCTTCGATCTTTTTCTCGTTTTGATGGGTAAGCGCGGCTTCAAAAGAAGGGATCTGACCCCTCCGATCGTTTAGAGGTCGGATCCCTAAAATTGCTCCGATTGTCCAGAATTCTTCTTTTTTGAATTTTTCAATCTCGCGCTCGCGTTCGGCGATGATACGCAAGGCGATCGATTGCACGCGTCCGGCCGAAAGTCCGCGCCGGATCTTGTCCCAAAGAAAGGGGGAAAGTTCAAAGCCCACCAGCCTATCCAGGACGCGGCGTCCCTGCTGCGCGTCCACCAGATCAAAATTGATGCTGCGCGGGCTGTCGAGCGCTTTCTCGATGGCTTTTTTGGTGATTTCGTGAAAGACGATCCGGTTTTTCTCGCGCGGATCGAGATTCAAAACTTCCGAAAGATGCCAGGCAATCGCCTCTCCTTCTCGGTCTTCATCGCTTGCGAGAATCACCGCTTCCGCGGTTTTGGCCGCTTTTTTGAGAAGTTCGGCCTTTTCTTCTGATTTGGGATTGACGATATATTGAGGCTCGAAATTTTTTTCGATATCAATTCCCATTTTTTTCTCCGGAAGGTCGCGGATATGCCCATACGAAGACATAACCTTGAATTTCGACCCGAGGAATTTGGAAATGGTTTTGGCTTTGGTCGGCGACTCGACGATGACTAGTTTCATAATATTATAGTTTGATAAAATTTTGTCCTCCAATATTTTTTACGGCGCCATCAATTTCAAGTGCGGAGAGCACAGAGTTGACGGTCGCTGTGTCCAGTTTAGTCACTTTCGAAATCTTGTCAATGTGGAGGGGGACGTTTGAAAGAATTTTCCAGATGGTTTTTTCTTCGTCGGTTTTGGGCTCGAAGATCTTGAGTGGGAGTTCGGTTTGAACGCGCGCGAGATCGAATTCTTCAAGAATATCCGATGCCGATGTCACCATTTTCGCTCCCTTTTTGATGAGCAAATTGGCGCCGTCCGATTGCGGAGAAAATATGTCTCCCGGCACGGCAAAGACTTCGCGGTTCTGCTCAAGGGCGAAATTCGCCGTGATGAGCGATCCGGAACTTTCGGCGGCTTCAACGACGAGCGTCCCGAGCGCGAGTCCGGCCATGATCCGGTTCCGGGCCGGAAAATTTTGCTTGAGCGACGGGGTTTGGGGTGGCTGCTCGGTGAGAAGCGCGCCGCCGCTTTCAATTATATTTTTCGCAAGATTGAAATGCTCGCGGGGATAGATGGTCGCGTCATCGATTCCCGTTCCAAGAACGGCGGCGGTTATTCCACCGCTCTCGAGCGCGGCTCGGTGGGCGATTCCGTCGATACCAAGCGCGAGGCCGCTCACGATCGTCAGACCGGCGCGCACCAGATCCTTTGTGAGATTTTCCGTCACCCGCTGGCCGTACTCGGTGAATTTTCGCGACCCGACGATGGCGATCGATTTGTTGGAGAGAATATTCCGGTTGCCGCGGATATACAAAACCGGGGGCGCTGAAGCGATTTCTTTGAGTTGAACGGGATAGGCTTCATCGTTTGTAGTGAGAACTTCGATTTTTTCTTTCAGGAGATCGTCAAAAAGCTTTTTCGGCGAGTGCGACTGCCGAAATTGAAAAAAATTGTCTATCTGCTTTTTCGTGAGGCCGAGTTGCTCAAGGTTGTTTATATCCGTACTTTTCCAGGCTTCTTCAAGATTTGAAAAATTGGCCGTGAGTTTTTTGAATGCTTGCGAGCCGAACCCGTCGACGCAATTGAACGCGTGCCAAAAAATTATTTCTTTTTCGTTATTTCCCTCCATACCTGAACATAATATCACACTTTTGCGTGATCAATGTAGAAGCGCATCTAAATGCGTCTCTACGTGTGGAATAATCTTGGGATTGACAAATTTGGCAGAAGTGCTATAATATCATCTCTGGACTCGCCCTGTTGAATTGCGGCTGTGCCGCACCTCGCGAAGCGAGGATTCAACGGGGTAAAGGGATTTCAGAAAAGGCTCATTTATATTGAATATAAAGCAAAATAGGCAAATCGTGTCTTCCGTCCCGTCTGGAAGTCCGACGGTGTGACCCCTCCTTAAGCGCCGTTGGGTAAGTTCGGAAAGAGAGCAAATGCTCTCAATTCGGCACTTTCAGGTGGGACAGAAGGTGCGATTTTTTTATAAATATGCCTCACCTGGAAAACAAGAAAAATTTCATGCTGAAAAGCAAAAGAGCCGCCAAGCGCGGCGCGCTCTTGTCATTCGGCGTTTTTGTCTTTTCGTTTTTGGCCGGATTTTTTGTGACGAACGGTACGGCGGTCAACGCTCTCGGAAACATTTCCGTTTTCAGCGTTCTCTTTTTCACGCTGTCGCTGGCTTGCCTTTTTCTGCTTCAGCTCGAAGCCTGGGAAAAGGATTGGGTTTAAGCTTAATCCTTTTCTTCCTTATTGACGTAAATTTTTTTATTACTTATTATCAATAAAGACCGAGAGCGATCCCGACTGCGGGATTTTCTTTTTTCACGATTATGGAAATTCGAAACATTGCCATCATCGCGCATGTGGATCATGGCAAAACCACAATCACGGACGCCATCATGCGTCAGACCGGAATGGTGACGGAGGAGTCTGTCACGATGGACAGCGACGCGCTCGAAAAGGAGCGCGGTATTACCATATATTCGAAAAATACTTCAATATTCTACAAGGGTACGAAAATCAACATCGTGGACACGCCCGGGCACGCCGACTTCGGTTCTGAAGTGGAGCGGGTATTGCGTTCAATCGATTCGGTTCTTTTGGTCGTGGATGCTCAAGAAGGTCCGATGCCGCAAACCAGATTTGTGCTCAAAAAATCTCTCGAACTTGGCTTGAAGCCGATCGTTGTCATCAACAAAATCGACAAGCCGGCGGCGCATCCCGAAATTGCCCAGGAACAAGTCTTTGAGCTTTTTCTTGATCTTGGCGCGAGCGATGAACAACTTGATTTCACGGTCGTCTATGCCATCGGCCGCGAAGGAATCGCAAAAAAAAGTCTTGATGACAATTCCAAAGATCTCACTCCGCTTCTTGATACGATTCTCGAAAAAGTTCCGGCGGCGATTTCGAATCCGGAAGCGCCTTTCCGGATGCAGCCTTTCAGTCTTGGATACGACAATTTTTTGGGACGCTTGGCGATCGGAAGAATACACGAAGGCACGATCCGCAGCGGTGAGGTATTTGTGAAGAAACCGGATGGAGAAACACGCAAAGGAAAAATCATCAAGATGTTCAATTTCGAAGGGATTTCGCGCAAAGTTGTCACGGAAGCTGTCGGCGGGGACACGGTGATGATTGCCGGCATTCCGGACATCGATATTGGCGAGACAATTTGCGAGATCGAAAGCCAAGAGCCGCTTCCCGCGATCAAGATCGATGAGCCGACCATCACGCTCAATTTTTTGGTCAATGATTCGCCTTTCGCGGGCCGCGAAGGAAAATTTGTGACCTCGAAACAAATCAAAGAACGGCTCGAAAAAGAGCTTGAGGTGAACGTGGGCCTGAAAGTCGATTTTGGGAGCAACGATTTCTACAAAGTCAGCGGAAGAGGAGAACTCCACATCGCCATTCTCATCGAAAATATGCGCCGCGAAGGCTATGAACTCCAGGTTTCCCAGCCGCAGGTGATTATCAAAGAAGAAGCGGGGAAAAAACTGGAACCGTTTGAAGAAGCGACAATCGACGTGCCGGAAAAATTTTCGGGGACGATTATCGAAACGCTCGGAAAAAGAAAAGGGCAGATGACCGAAATGAAACAAGAGGGCGGAGAAGTGCGGATGGTTTTTGAAATTCCGACCCGGGGAATTTTGGGATACCGCAACCAATTCATGATTGAAACGCGCGGCGAAGGGATTTTCGCCAGCCGCTTTTTGGAATTTCGTCCGCACGCGGGAGCGATCTCGAAACACGCGACCGGATCAATGGCTTCGATGGTCGCCGGCAAAGCTCTCGCTTTTTCTCTCGCCAATCTGCAGGATCGCGGCACGCTCTATATCGGCGCGAACACGGAAGTCTACGAAGGCATGGTGATCGGGAACACGGCGAAGGGAAATGATATGGCGGTGAATCCCATCAAAGGAAAAAATCTGACGAACATGCGCTCTTCGGGAGCCGACGCGGCGATCCATCTTGTGCCGCCGATGCCGCTCACGATCGAACGCGGGTTTGAAATCATGGCGGACGATGAATATCTCGAAGTCACGCCAGTGAGCGTCAGGTTGCGAAAGAAATTGTTGAAAGAGATGGAGCGAGTGCAGGCGGCGAGGAAGAAAGCGTAAATTTCAGAATTATCCAATTTTCAATTTCAGAAACAATTTCAAAATTTTGAAATTGAAAAATTGTTTGAAAATTGAAAATTATGGAATTTCAAAATTAAAGATATTTTTTTACAAACTCGCTAGAAATATCAGAGATAATCTCTGATATTTTTTTAATTTCCGTGCTCGTAAACGTTCCCAGCACATATTTTTCGGTTTCTATCTTCATATCTTTGCGATTGTCGATTCCAATCCTTACTCTCGTGAAATTTTTCGTGCCAAGTATGTCGATGATATTCTGCGCGCCGTTGTGTCCGGCCGAAGATGAATTTTTGGAAATTTTGTATTTTCCAAGCGCGAAATCAATATCATCGTGGACGACAACAATATTTTCAAGTTTCACCTTATAATATTTTTTCGCCGCCACGACCGCGACACCTGAAAGATTCATAAAAGTCTGGGGTTTGAGCAGGATTATTTTGAAATCCCTCTCCAGCTCTCCCTTTGCCAAAGGGAGAGAACCGGTCTTCCCCCTTTGAAAAAGGGGGATTGAGGAGGATTTTATTTTTCCAATACTAATCTCAGCGTTAAAACTTTTTTTGAATTTCCAGTCGGAAAAGCCTAACTCGTCGCGATATTTTTCAAAAAAATAATCGACGAACAAGAACCCGGCATTGTGTCGGGTATGCGCGTATTCTTTTCCGGGATTTCCTAAGCCGACGAGAAGGATTGTTTTCATGTGGCTAAAAATTTGTCATTCCGACCGAACCGCCGTGGCGGGGAGTGGAGGAATCTACGAGATCTCTCGACTTCGCTCGAGATGACAAGTTAATGATGCTTAAAATTTCTGATTGCTTCCTCTTTTCAGCAAATTGAAATATGTTTTTTCGTCCACTTGTTGCTGGTCATATCCGTTTTCGAGGTCCTCAACGGAATTTTCTTCATAATTCAGTTTGTCTGTGATATCCGGGCCGGCGACGAGGCAAAAATCCGATCCCTGGCATTGGGCGGAAAGATTGTCAGGCATATAAACGGAAATTTTCGCCCCGAGTTTTTTGGAAAGGTCTTCAAGTGAAAATGGTTTGATTCCGCCCGTGAGGTCATAAACAGTGGTATCGCTGCTGCTGTCACTGGGTTTTTTCCAATAGGCTGTCCTGGCGATCTTGATCTGGCTGATAAATGTCCGGTAGCCAAACTTATCAAGAAGATTCTTCAATTTGCCGTCGAAATCCTTCGCGCCGCTATTATTGATGATCGTGACGGACGCGTTTTCGAGCTGGATGGCCGCTTTTTTCCGATTGATGAGCTCAAGGTCGAAAATATTTTTGGCGATGTCTTGCGTTTCGTCATAGTTTCCCGTTCGAGGAATGAGTATGAAAGCGCGGACGCCGCCGAGAGAAACATGCGAGACAGCCATCACACTGTCAGGACGCCCGGCGTCGAGAACCTTGTTGGCCGTCGTATGGGTGTCGATCTTTCCAACAAGATCCAAAAATGAGTTGAACTCGTCGAGCTGGATGTTCGTGCGCAAATGTTCGCCCAAGGTATCAAGAACATTGTTTATTTCGGGGATATTGAGGATTGTTCCCAAAGAAAAAGCTTTTGAGCGAGCGGCTTCCAAAATTAGCTGTTGTCGATACGCCCGGCCGAAATCGCCGTCTTCATCGTGGCGGGTGCGGGCAAACTTCAAAGCCGTATCTCCGTCGAGAGTCTGAAGGCCCTGTTTCAAATCAAATGTCTCATAAGAATAGTTCGGACCCGGATAGCGCTCGTCGTGCAAGTCTTTGGGAACTTGGACTTTGATGCCTCCCAATTGGTTGATGATCTGTTTGAAGCCGTCGAAATCGAGGGCGATATAGTAGTCGATCGGCTGACCGGTGATGTCAGTGAGCGTTTTTTCGAGATCGTCGATGCCGGATTTCCCGCTGGCGTCTTTGTCCTCGGCCCGGGCATAGAGCGCGTTGATCTTTGTGTATGAAGCGGTATTCGGAATTTGAACGTATAAATCCCGCGGAATGGAGAGTAGGGCAGTCTGAAAAGTTTTCGGGTTGATGCTCGCGACAATGATTGAATCGGTGAGGTTGGCTCCCGGATAGTTTTTTCCGGCGAGCCCGACGAGCAGGATATTGATCCGGCCATATTGTTCGCCCTGCAAAGGTTTCCGGTCCGGAGAAGCGATATCCTTGAGGCTTTGCATGAACGAAGTAGGCTGCTTGGTGTCGATCACTTTCTGGCTCGTCGCATAGAATTTGTAGGCGAGGGCGACGGAAACAATGAAAGCCAGCCCGAGGATGATCACGCCGATCAAAAACCAAAAAAAGAATCTGGATTTTCTTCGCCTGCGCGGAAAATTATTTTCTGGGTTTCCGTAGGGGCTGGGATTGTTGTTGTGAAAATTGAAATTCCCGGTTTGCATGCTTTCAGTATAGCTCAAATTCGGGTCTTATGTAAATTTAGATTCGGATCTTGCAGATACTTATTTTCTTTTATATAAACCCAATTTCGCCCCTTGCCCGGAAGTAGAAATTTGACACAACAACGCCCGCTGAAAGCCAGTCAAATTTTCACTGCCGGGCTTGCCAAAGCAGTTTTTTTCTGCTATTATACCTGGGATGAGCGAAGAAAACGTCGACAATCAAGCCGAAGAATACGGTTTCAAAGGCGTCATTTGGGAAATCGTGAAAATGGTTTTTTGGGTGGTGGTGATCATTGTCCCCATTCGGGTTTTTTTGATCCAGCCGTTTTTTGTGCAGGGCGCGTCAATGGAGCCGAATTTTGAGGACAAACAATATCTCATCGTCAATGAGCTTGGCTACAAAACCACTTCAATCGGCAGTGCTTTCATAGTGAAGCCGTTCAAAGAACTCCAGCGCGGAGATGTGGTTGTTTTTCGCTATCCGAAAAATCCGTCGGTATTTTATATAAAAAGAATCGTCGGCCTGCCTGGGGAAAAAATCGAAATCTCCGCGGACAAGGTCAAAATTTTCAATTCCGAAAATCCCAGCGGGTTCGTGCTGGACGAGGGCAAATACCTTTCCGCCTCGGTGATGACCTCAGGCGAAATCAATATGACCCTCGGGGACGAATATTTCGTAATGGGGGATAACCGCGAATATTCCTCCGACTCGCGGTCCTGGGGCCCGGTACCGGCGGACGATGTGATGGGAAAGGTTGTGCTTCGGGCATGGCCATTCAGCAAAGCTTCGCTTTTCTGAAATTTCAGAATTCCAGAATTTTCAATTTCAAAAACAATTTAGAAATTTTAGAATTTAATCATTGTTTGAAAATTGAAAATTTTGAAATTATAAAATTAATTTTATGGCCAAGAAAAATCGGACAACGAAAAAAACTGCCAAGAATGCCAAAACTGCCAAAAAGCAAAAACCGGTTGAGATAAAAGAAGAGCTTCTCCTCCAGCCTCCGCGCGGGATGCGAGACACTCTTCCGAAGGACCAGCCGTATTGGCAGCAGGTCCGGAAAGTCTCCGAAAAAGCGGCGGCTGATTTTGGCTATCGACGAATTGACACTCCCATTGTTGAATTCACAAACCTTTTCACCCGCGGGATCGGAACCGGGACGGATATCATCGAAAAGGAGATGTATTCTTTCACCACCAAAGGCGGCGAAAAGGTTTCCTTGCGTCCGGAATTCACGGCCGGGATCGCCCGCTCATATATCCAAAACGGGATGCAGGTCGAATCAAAACCGGTCAAGCTATTTTACATTGGCCCTTGCTATCGCTATGATCGTCCCCAAGAAGGCCGGTTCCGAGAATTTTTCCAGTTCGGATGCGAGGCTTTCGGTGAACAGGACGCGATTGTGGACGCCCAGATGATCCAGATGGCTTGGCGGATCGTTTTTCAGCTGGGGATCAAAAATGTGACGGTACATGTCAACAGCATCGGTTGTCCCGGGTGCCGAAAACAATATCGCAATCTTCTCGTCAGCTATTTCGAATCAAAACGCCAAAAACTTTGCATTGATTGCAAAAAGCGGTTGGAAATCAATCCCTTGCGAATTTTGGATTGCAAAGAAGACAAGTGCGTGCAGGTCGGTCAAAACGCGCCGCAGTCTGTCGATCACCTTTGTGAAGACTGCCGGTCGCATTTCAAAGACCTACTTGAATATCTTGATGAACTCGAAATTCCTTTTGAAATCGATCCGAATTTGGTGCGAGGGCTTGACTATTATACAAAAACCGTCTTTGAACTTTTTGCCGGGCCGGTGGAAGAAGGAAAAAAGAGAAACGCGTTGGGCGGAGGCGGACGCTATGACGGCTTGGTGAAATTGCTCGGAGGAGAGGATACTCCGGCGGTCGGTTTCGCGATCGGGATGGACCGGGTAGTCAATGAAATGAAAAAAATGGGCGCCAAAGCCTATCGCGCGCCGAAGGCTCGCGTGTTTTTGGCGCAGCTTGGGAACTTTGCGAAGAAAAAAAGCCTTCGGATGTTTGAATCGCTGGAACGGAATGGCATCATTGTCGCGGAAAGTTTTGGAAGAGGAAGTCTCAAATCCCAGCTCAAGATCGCCGACAGGTTGAAGGTCGACCTGACCTTGATTCTCGGTCAAAAAGAGGCGATCGACGGAACGGTCATCGTGAAAGAGATGGCCAGTGGAATGCAGGAAATTGTGCCTTCCGTGAAGCTGATTGAAGAGGTGAAAAAGAGACTCAAGAAATAATTTGAGCATATGAATTGCGTTTTTTGCAAAATCGCTCGAAAAGAAATTCCAACCGACGTCGTATATGAAAACGAGGATGTGATCGCTTTTCGCGACGCGCATCCGATCGCGCCTGTGCATGTTTTGGTGATCCCCAAAAAGCATATTGAAAGTATCGCGGATATAACTGACAAAGATACGATGCTCATGGGAAAGCTGATCGCGGCGGCCAAAAAAATCGCCGAAGACTTGAAAATTTCCGAAAAAGGATATAAGCTTCTTTTTCGAGTGGGCGAAAACGGCGGACAGGAAGTGAAACATATACATTTGCATCTGATCGGAGGCGCGAGGTTGAGAGAAGATATTGGACCAATATAGATATAATTGAACGTTAGTTAGAGAGGGGGTAGTTTATGATCGAAGTAAAAAAGAAAGACCGCGAAACATCGGAAAGTTTGATCCGGCGTTTTTCGCGTCGGGTTCACCAAAGCGGAGTTTTGCTCACGGCGCGCAAGGGGCGCTTTTATGCCAAGCCGAAAAGCCGCCGGCAGACCCGCGAATCGGCGCAATACCGGTCCAAAGTGAAAAAAGAAGTCGACAAACTCAAGAAGATTGGAAAATTCGACGAAGAATCGTTTAAGCGCGTGAAGAAAAAAATTAGCGAAGAATAAAAATATGCTCCATCAACAAATCGAAGCCGAACTCAAGTCCGCGCTCAAATCCGGCGAAAAAGAAAAAACCGGGATTTTGCGTTTTTTGATTTCGGCGATCAAAAATCATCAGATTGAAATCAAAGCCAAGGGCGAAGAATATTTGAAAGATGAAGATATAATAACTGTCGTGAAGCGCCAAGTGAAGCAAAGAAAAGATTCAATCGTGGAATATGAGAAAGGCGGACGCGCGGATTTGGTCGAAAAAGAAAAAGCGGAACTCGCTATTCTCGAAAATTATCTTCCCATGCAGATTAGCGAAGAAAAAATCCGCGAAGTGGTGAAGGCGAAAATTTCAGAACTCAGCATCACGGACAAGTCCGGCTTTGGAAAACTGATGGGCGCCGTCATGGCCGAACTCAAAGGCCAGGCCGACGGCGACGTGGTGAAAAAGGTGGTGGAAGAAGAATTGGGATAAATGATTTTCAAAAGTATGGAGGAAAATATGGAAAAAGAAAGTGAATCAGCAGTTGATACGGATAAGGTTCTCCAGGAAAATGATCTTGAAATGATTGAGACGGGGTTTTTTCGCGGGAAGAAAACAATTTCCCGCGTGGGGGACAAAGACGACAAGCGGTTTATCCTGAAGACGGGCGAAATCGAACCTCTTCAAGAAGAATTGCTAGAAGCTGCTAAAGCCATCGAAAATCAGCTTTGCTTCAAAGTTCCTGCAATTGCCAAAAGTGGCGAGGGATGGCTGCTTCTTGAAGAAATCGAAGGGAGGCTTCTCAATGATTTCTACGGCGAAAAACCAGACTGGTGCGTCGAAGTGAGCAAAAAAATCGCCGATGACTATCAGCTGGTTGTTCGTGAGGTGCAAAAAACCCAAAACCTCGGCGATTTGCTCAAAGACGGGCAAGAGTGGCTTTTCTCGCGGCTCAATCTATGGTCAAAGCCGATCATCGACACGGGACTGATTGATTTTTCTCTCGTTCAAGGTCTCAAAAAAGAATTAGAAGCCGTGATTGATAAGAGGGGTGAAGAATTTTTCGGCTGGGTTCACGGAAATATCATCGGTGATCACATCATTGTTTCCGGTGAGGATTTGTATCTTCTCGATCTCAACGCCGTCCCGCGAGCGGGGAGAGGCTATCATGATTTTCTGCGCGCTTTGGACTTTATGTTTTTGAAATCCCAAGATGAAGAAAAAATCGCCGCTTCGATCCCGGGGTGGATGAAACAATATCTCCCCGAATTCAATGAGGAAGAAGTGAAATTGGTTTTTGCTTTCAGGAACATTGGAATTCTCGGTTGGGATACACTGAAGCACAAGGCCGAGGAGGGGAATGGGAACATCGAACGAAAAAAACAGCTCGCGCTGAAATTCATCAAACGCGAGTATTAAAAGATGTTGTTTATGCCCCGTCGCTCTCATCCGACGGGGTTTTACTTTTCCCAAAATTGCCGATAGAATAAATTCGATGAAAACCTCTATTGAAATTGCCAATCTAACCAAAAAAACGATCGATCCGGAAATGGTTAAAAAAGTTGTGCGCAAAACGGTGAAAAAAGCCGAAGTAAGCTTAGATTTGCTTGATATCTCGGTCGTTTTTGTGGGCGAAGCGGAAATCAGGAAAATAAACTGGAAATATCGGAAATATGAGAAATCCACAGATGTGCTTTCGTTCAATCTCGATTCGGAGTATAATAAAAACAGGAAAGTAATGGTGGGGGAACTAGTGCTTTGTCCAAATGTAGTTGCGAAGAATGCTCGCGAAAGCAAAGTGAATTTCTCACGTGAGCTGGCTTTCGTTTTGGCGCACGGCGTGCTGCATGTTTTGGGCTGGCGGCACGGGAAGAAAATGTACAAATTGCAGGATGAAGCCACTTCCACTTTTTGATTTTTCTGCCAATTATGAATAGTCTCCAAAAATTGTTCAAAAGTTTCCGCTACGCTACGCGCGGTCTGAAGCATGTTCTCAAACACGAGCAAAATTTTCAAATCGAGATTCTGGGAGGGTTTTTTGTGGTCATTTTGATGTATCTCTTTCCGACGCGAAGTCTCGAAAAAATCGCCCTGTTTATTGTCATTTTTGCGGTGTTGGTCATGGAGCTTATCAACACGATATTCGAACGGATGGTGGATATGCTGAAGCCCCGGGTCCATCCCTATGCCCAGCTTGTGAAAGATGTGATGGCGGCGGCGGTCTTGCTTTCGTCGGTCGGAGCGGTGATCGTCGGCATCATCATATTCTGGCCGTATTTCCAAGACCTGTTTTTGCAACAAATGTAGTTTTTTTGTATAATTATCATATATTATGTCTAAAGGCGATATAATCATTGGTCTCGATGTCGGATCTTCGAGCGTGCGGGCGGTGATTCTGCAAAAATTCGAGGAAGAGGAGAAGCCGCGCGTGGTTGGAGTGGGCGTGGCGCCTTCCGCCGGGATGCGCCGGGGGGTCGTGGCCGATGTTGAAGAAACAATCAAATCCATTTCTACCGCCGTCGGAAACGCCGAGCGGACTTCCGGCATTCCCGTCGCGCGGGCGATCGTGAGCATCGGAGGCAGCCATATCAGCTCGCAGGAGAGCCAAGGGGTGGTCGCGACCGGCAAGGCGGACGGCGAAATCACAAGCGACGATCTCTCAAGGGTTTTGAGCGCGGCGGAAACGATTTCTCTCCCTTCGAACACCGAAATTTTGCATGTTATGCCGCGCAGCTATTCCATTGATGACCAAAAAAACGTGAAAGATCCGCTTGGAATGAACGGGATTCGCCTGGAGGTGAATTCGCTTTTGGTTCTGGGATCGACGCCTTTTATCAAAAATCTTTCCAAGTGCGTCTATCAAGCCGGAGTGGAAATAGACGACCTTGTTTTTGCAGGTCTGGCGGCGTCAAAAGCTTCGCTCAACAAGAGGCAGAAAGAATTGGGCGTGGTGCTCATTGATATGGGTGGCGGGACGACAAATTTCATTGTTTTCGAGGAAGGAGAGCTGGTCCAGCTGGGGGTCGTGCCGATCGGCGGGGGACACATCACAAATGATATCGCCATCGGTCTTCGAACCTCGATCGATGTGGCGGAAAAAGTGAAGATCAACTACGGTTCGGCTTTGCCGGATGAGGTCAGCAAGAAAGAACAAATCAATCTTTCCGAAATCGATCAAAATGAGGAAGGGGAAATTTCGCGCCATCATATCGCGGAAATTGTTGAAGCCCGCCTCGAGGAAATATTCACTTTGGTCGACAAGGAGCTCAGAAAAACAGGCCGTTCAGGAATGTTGCCGGCCGGAGCGGTGCTTGTCGGAGGCGGAGCCAAACTTCCCGGCGCGGTGGATGTTGCCAAAAAGATCCTGCGTCTTCCCGCTCAAACAGGATTTCCCGCGGAACTTGGAGGCATTGTTGACAAGGTTGATGAGCCGGGGTTTGTGACGGCGGTTGGTCTCGCGCTTTGGGGTCTGGAGGATATGCCGGTGCGGTCAATGAGTATGAAAATGCCGGGACTCAACAATATGCCGAATATGGGGAAAACGGTGGAAAAGATGAAGGGGTGGTTTCGGAAATTTTTGCCGTAGGCAGAAATTCCAAATTCAAAATCCCAAGTCCAAATGTCAAACAAAAATCAAAATACCAAATTTTCCGCTAGTTGACGATAACCTTGATTTTTGACATTAGGATTTGGGATTTTATTGGAAATTGAGATTTGGAAATGGAGATTAGGGAGACTTCTTGACATTTTTTGAGGCTATATGCTAGATTGACATACTAGTTTATTAGTCAATATCACAAATATTATGGCCGAAGTAAAACCAGAAATTGAAACATTTGCCCGCATAAAAGTAGTCGGAGTCGGGGGCTCAGGCTCGAACGCAATCAGCCGGATGATCGAGTGCAAACTCCGGGGAGTTGAGTTTGTGGCAATCAACACGGACGCGCAGGATCTCCATCATTCCAAAGCGGCGGAAAAAATTCATATCGGAAAAAACTTGACCAAGGGGCTCGGAGCCGGAATGAATCCGGAGATCGGACGCCAGGCAGCCGAAGAGAACCGGGATGAAATCGCCGAAGTTCTGAAAGGGGCTGATATGGTTTTTGTCACCTGCGGTATGGGAGGCGGAACCGGAACGGGCGGAGCGCCGATCGTTGCGGAAGTCGCCAAAGAGGCCGGCGCGCTGACCATTGCCGTCGTCACCAAACCATTCAGCTTCGAGGGAGCGCAAAGAAAAGCAATCGCGGCGGAAGGTCTTGAAAATTTAAGAGAAAGAGTTGACGCGCTCATCACAATTTCAAATGATAGGCTTCTTCAGATAATCGACAGGAAAACCACCCTCATCAACGCTTTTCGCGTCGTGGACGATGTTCTGCGGCAAGGCGTCCAGGGAATCTCGGATCTCATTTCAAAACCGGGGATCGTCAATGTTGACTTCGCTGATGTGAAGGCCATCCTTCAGGATTCCGGCTCGGCTTTGATGGGAATTGGAATGGCGTCCGGCGAAAACCGCAGTGCGGAAGCGGCCAAATTGGCTATCAACAGCCCTCTTCTCGAATTTTCAATTGACGGCGCGAAGGGGATCCTTTTCAATGTGAGCGGCGGACCCGATATGACTATGCTCGAGATCAATGAAGCGGCCAACGTGATCACGGAAAGCATTGATCCAAACGCCAAAGTTATCTTCGGTGCCTCAATCGACGAATCGGCCAAGAAGGGCGAGCTCACCATCACAGTTGTGGCGGCCGGTTTTGATTCTGAAATGGTGAGCGAACCCTTGTCCTCAATCCAACCTGTTTCGATGTCACGGGAAACGAAGTCTGCTTCCGAGGAGCCCATGATTTCTTCGCCTTTATTTTCAGATGAGGAAAAACCCAAATTTATCATCGAAGAAAAAATGGCCCCCAAACCGAAAAGGCAGATCAACTTTGAATCCAAAACCTCTGCGATCGGAGAAGAAGAGGATGAAGAGCTTGAAATTCCGGCCTTTATCCGCCGAAAGATGAAAAAATAGTTTACCCTGCTTGAATCCCGCGATGCGGGTGCGCCTCTGGCGCAATTCAACAGGGCAAGCCTGTGGATAACTCAAAATTTTGTTGCAAAAAAGCCCTCTTGACGGGCTTTTTGCTTGTGGTAAAATAATGGTTACTACCACAACATATAGTGTGAAAAGGGGTCCATAAGGATATCCCTTCTTATTTCTCTCCTTATAAAAAGAATAGTCCGTGAAGTGAAACACTAAGATTTTTCATTTTTACTTTTTCATTTTTAATTTATTTGCATGCTCTGTCCCTCTTGCAATCATTTCGAAACAAAAGTGATCGATTCGCGGGAATCAAGTGATGGGAAGGTGATCCGGCGCCGACGGGAATGTTTGAAATGCCAGAAGCGATTCTCGACGTATGAGCAGTTGGAACTCTTGAATTTTGTGGTCGTGAAAAAAGACGGACGCAAGGAAGAATACAAGAGAGAAAAACTCGAGAAGGGAATCAGGAAAGCGCTCGAAAAAAGACCGATTGACGGGAAAAAAATTGAAGAAGCCATTGATGAAATAGAATACAAACTCCAGCTCGACAAGAATTGCGAAGTGCCGGCGAAAGCAATCGGAAAATTGGTCCTCGAAAAACTGAAAGAATTGGACGATGTGGCCTATTTGCGATTTGCTTCAGTGTACAAGGGATTTGGCAGTGCTGACAGCTTCAAAAAAGAAGCAGAGAAGCTGATGGAGACATAAATTTAAAATTAAAATAATTTCTAATATCCGGGGGTGAAAACAAAAATGATCGCAGTGAAAAAAGGCCAGAAAATGGTCAAAAAAGACGGGGGGTTCAAAAACCGCATCACGCGGGTGGTGAAGCGCGACGGACGGGTCGTCAAATTCGAGCAGGACAAAATCACCAAAGCGGTGATGAAAGCTTTCGCGGAAACGAACGAAGGAAAAGAAAAAGACGCTCAAAAAGTCGCGGACAAAGTTGTCCAGCTTCTCAATAAAAATTATCAAAAAGGCAATGTGCCGGAAATCGAAGAAATCCAGGATCTTGTGGAGCGTGTTTTGATGATCCTCGATTTTGAGGAGACGGCCAAAGCCTACATTCTCTATCGCGAACAGCATCGCAAAATCCGCGAAACGGAAGAATCCTTGAAAGAAGCTGTTGATCTTGTTGATAAATACATCAAAGAAATTGACTGGCAGGTGAAAGAAAACGCGAATATGGCCTATTCCTTACAGGGACTGAATAATTATGTTTCTTCAATCGTTAGTTCGAAATATTGGCTTAATCGTGTTTATTCAAAAGCTATTCGAGACGCAAACGAAGAAGGAGATATTCATGTTCACAATCTCGATAAGATTGCAGCCTATTGCTGCGGCTGGGATCTCCAGGACCTTCTGCGCCGCGGATTCACAGGAGTTGCCGGAAAGATTGCTTGCAAGCCGCCCAAGCATTTGCGAACAGCTATTGGCCAAATAGTGAACTTTTTCTATACAGTTCAGGGTGAAGTAGCCGGTGCGGAAGCTTTTTCTAGCTTTGACACATTGCTCGCTCCATTTGTTCGTTACGATGGACTTTCCTATAAAGAAGTGAGGCAATGTATGCAGGAATTTGTGTTCAATGTGAATGTGCCGACGCGGGTCGGATTCCAGACGCCCTTTACGAACATCACGATGGATCTTGTTCCCCCAAAAAATATGGCCGACGAATCTGCGATAATAGGCGGAGTTCCCCAAAAGGAAAAATACGGAGAATTTCAGGAGGAAATGAATATGATCAACAAGGCTTTTGCCGAAGTGATGAGTGAAGGCGACGCGCTTGGCCGGGTGTTTACCTTTCCGATCCCAACTTACAACATCACAAAAGAATTCGATTGGAACGACAGAAACTTGGACGCGGTTTGGGAAATGACAGCCAAATATGGCATCCCGTATTTTGCGAACTTTATCAATTCTGATATGAGTCCAGACGATGCTCGTTCGATGTGCTGTCGCTTGCGTCTCGATAAACGCGAATTATATAAAAGAGGCGGAGGCTTGTTCGGTGCAAATCCTCTCACCGGATCGATTGGGGTCGTTACAATAAATCTTCCCAGAATTGGTTATCTTTCCAAAACCAAAAAAGAATTTTTCGAGAGACTCGACAGACTAATGGATATTTCAAAAGAAAGTCTTGAAACAAAAAGAAAAATTATCGAGGGGTTCATGAAGAAAGGTCTTTATCCGTATGCAAAATTTTATCTTGATGATGTTTATAAACGACGTGGAGAATATTGGTCAAACCATTTTTCCACCATTGGAATCGTTGGAATGAATGAGGCGCTCAAAAATTTCATGGGCGAAACAACATCATCCCCAAAAGGAATAAAATTTGCGGAAGAAATATTAGTGCATATGCGGAATAAAATGATCAAATACCAAGAAGAGACTGGAAATCTTTATAACCTTGAAGCCACACCAGCTGAAGGAACGGCATACAGGTTGGCACGTCATGATCGCGACAAATATCCGGATATGATTTTTGCCAACGGTCAAATTGGGGAGAGCAAAAGAATTGAACCTTATTACACGAACTCGACGCAATTGCCGGTGGGCCACACGTATGATTTCTTCGAGGCGCTTGATTTACAGGAGTCGCTCCAGACGAAGTACACGGGCGGGACGGTGCTGCACGGATTTTTGGGCGAGCGGATCAATGACATCGAAACGACCAAGAAGCTCGTGAAAACTATTTCTTCAAAATATTCTCTTCCATATTTCACCCTTTCCCCGACTTTCAGTATTTGCCCGTCGCACGGCTATCTTGTCGGCGAGCATCAGCTCTGCCCGAAGTGCGTGGTCGAGCAGAAATGCGAAGTCTATTCGCGCATCGTCGGCTACATCCGCCCGGTCCAGCAGTGGAATGCCGGAAAAGCGACGGAATTTGGAGATCGGAAGGAATTTGTTGTAGCTTGATTCAATGAAAATCAACTTCTCAGACAACCTGCCTGCCGGCAGGCAGGAATTTTCTGCGAAAATTCGGACTCTTCGGCTTTTTATATCTTAACTTCTCATGATCCTTGGCGGCTTGCAAAAACTCACTCTCATCGACTATCCCGGCCATATCGCCGCGACTGTTTTCACCGTAGGCTGCAATTTCCGCTGCCCGTTTTGTCACAATCCGGAACTGGTATCCGGCAGTCTGTATTCGGCATCTGACACGCTGGAAAAAGAATTTTTTGAATTGCTGAAAAATCGAAGGGGTAAGCTGGAAGGAATTTGTATTACCGGCGGTGAGCCAACTATCCAGCCGGACATTATTGAATTTATCCGAAAGATAAAAAATCTGGGCTATAAAGTAAAGCTGGATACAAACGGCACCCGGCCGGATGTTTTGCGGGTGCTATTTGCCGAAAAATCACTTGATTTCGTGGCAATGGATATCAAAAATTCATCCGAAAATTACGCAAAAACGGCGAATTCCAAAATCGATCTGGAGCGTATTAAGCTAAGCGTTGATTTGATCCGGAACAGCGGAATTGACTATGAGTTTCGCACCACCGCGGTTCCCGGTTTGCACAAAGAAGAGGACTTTGCGGGTATTGGGAAGTGGCTCACAGGGTCGAAAAAGTATGTTTTGCAGGCCTTTGAGGACAAAGGGAAAATTCTCGATCCGCGTCTCAAGAAAAAAACGAAGGGAAAAAGTTTAGACCTTGAAAAAATTGCGAAAAATATAGAAAAATATTTCGGAAGTATCGAGGTGAGGTAACTATTTCTGTCATTCCGACTAAGTCCCGACTAGTCGGGACGCACGGAGGAATCTGTCTGTGAAAGCAAATAGACAGATCGCTAAAATATCAAACGAAGATCCCTCGGCTACGCTCGGGATGACAAAATATATGCTCAAAAAACTCTTCATTATTGCAATTGTATTAGTTGTTCTCGTCGCTTGGCTCGGCGGGATTTTTTCTGTCAGTTTTTCCCCATTTTCCTTGACAATTCAGGGCCCCGAAAAAGATTTTCTGAAAAAAGTCGTAAAAAGAGTGGAGGGGATTGTCTATCACGAGGCGACGATCCACAATCCGCCGGGAGATCTTTTTCCCGACCAGATCGACGACAACGTGAAGGGCGAGATCAAAAAAATAGTCAATTGATCATATGTTTGAAAGATTGAAAAAGTACAGCGTGAAAATCCTTGTCTTCACGATCAATATTCTTCTTGCCGCGATCGCGGTTCTTATTATCCGCGAAAAAGACCAGGCGAGGCTTCTTGAAAATGCCCGGAAAGAAGTCTCTATAGGAGGAAACGCACAAAATATTCCCTTGCCAAGTTTTGAAAATAGCGTGAGCGCCGAAAGCTTGGGAGGTGGTTCATCTCAGGCAAATGTTCCAGAGCCGTCTCCCGCAGTGGACAATTCGACCGTATCTCCAGCAGCGCCCACCCCCGCATCTGCCGCCACGCCGAAATCTGTCTCAACTCCTGCCCCAGTGATTTCTGCTCCTGCACCGGCGCCGACCACCAAGTCATCCAATGCCAAGACCAGAACCTCTTGATTTACCCAAGAGCTGATCTCTTGGAGGCTAATGCGTATATCATGAAATTCGAAATAAATTCTGATTTTCGAGCCTTGGGTACGGACATCAATGTACGTGTTGTTGTTGGCGATGAAGCTGAGAAAGAAAAGACCCGAGAGGATCTTGAAAAGGCGAAAAATATCTTTTTTTCCAAAGAAAAAATATTCTCCCGCTTTGACGCCGAAAGCGAGCTCTCGAAACTCAACAAAAATATTGGCACGTGGCAAAAAGCATCAACAGACATGCTTTATCTTGCCGGCCGGGCGTTGTATTATAATGGTATAAGTGGGGGATTGTATGATCCGCGCGTGATCGAAGTTCTCGAAAAGATCGGCTATGACAAAGATTTCAAAAACAAGGATTTTTCGAAATCTGAATTGCCGTCTCCATTTGCCATGTTTGAAACAGTTCTAGGCGATGATTTGAAGGTTGATGATGGAAAAATACTTTTTTCCCGGCGGATAGACTTTTCCGGCATTGCCAAAGGATATATCGTCGACAGCGCCGCTGGGTATCTCAAAAGTCAGGGACGGGAAAGTTTTTTGGTGGACGCGGGGGGCGATATGATGATTTCAGGAACAAATAGCGAGGGCAAAAAGTGGCGGATTGCGGTCGAAGGCGTTCCCGAAGAGAAATTGATGCTCGAGATAACAAACAAGGGCATTGCGACCTCCGGGATCAGCCGCAAAAAATGGCAAATCGGCGAAAAAAAATTTCATCATCTCGTGAATCCGAAGGATCCGAATCATTATTCTTACGAATTGCGAACTGTCTCTGTGATTGGTGAAAATACCGAAAATGCCGACGGACGGGCCAAGACCTTGGTGCTGATGGGAAAAGAGCAAGGTTTGCGATTCGCGAAAGAAAATAAACTGGCCGCCATTTTTCTGGATTACAAAGGAAATATTTTCATAACTCCGGAAGCGAAAAAATATCTGGCAAAATAATATTTAGCCGGGCAACATACCAATGTACTGGTGTGCGGGTATAAATATTTCGAACTGGTTTATGTCAAACATTGAAATTCCCTGGGACTGGTATATCGTACGGGCGAGCGCCCTCATTGGTTTCTTGCTGCTCTATGTTTCCGTTTTCACTGGGACGGTTTCTGGACTGCCGGGCATTCGGAAATATTTTTTGCGTCTTGGCAGCCTCAATTTTCATTGCTGGATTTCTCTCCAGGCGCTGTTATTTGCCGTTATTCACGGCATAAGCCTTCCTTTTCACCGATATATTTCACTCAGTCTTGCGGATATTCTCATTCCGTTTCATTCAGGCTACAAACCTTTGCTAGTCGCGCTCGGAACAATCAGCCTCTATTTGATGATCATTCTTGTTGCCGCTTCCTACGCCCGAAAATATATCTCCCAAAAAGTCTGGCGCTTGATCCATTTTCTGAACATTTTTCTTTATGTTTTCTCAATCATCCACGCTCTCTATCTTGGAACGGATCTCAAAAGCGGGCTTCTTCGGGAAATTTTCATTTGGGCGAATGGAATTTTGATTTTGCTTTTGTTGTTTAGCCTGATTTATCGCATTTGGTTAAAGACAAAAAGCCGTGAAGTTCCGAAAAACAATTACTATGAGAATTTACGTCCGGGTTACCCCGAGGGCGGGGAGAAACGAAGTCCTGAAAATTTCCGACGGAGAATATAGGGTGAAAGTGACAGCTCCGCCGGAAAAGGGGAAGGCCAATGAAGCCGTGATCAAGATTCTTGCGGATTATTTTAGCGTTCCAAAAAGTTCAGTGAATATCGTTGGCGGAAAGTCGACAAGGACAAAAATAATCGACATCACCTGATCCTGCCAAGGCGGTATCAGAATAATTTTTGCGATGGGAGGGGAAACAAAAATATCCAAATCTAAAATATTTTTCATTTTGTCTCTTTGCTTTCTGATTGGCGCTTTTTTGGCGTCGTTTTTTGAAATTGAAAAATATTTTATTCTGGTTCTTGTCGCGGCGGGGATTGTTGTATTTGTCATAAATTATAAAAATACAAAAATAATAGTCGCCAGCGCCGCAGTTTTGTTTTTGGCGCTGGGAATTTGGCGGGCGAATATATCGCTCGATGCCGCTAAAAACAATTTGGCTAATGGTAAGCTAGGCTCGATCGAATTTATTGGAACGGTTTTGAAAGAACCGGAAACGGACGAAAAATATCAAAAGATTGTTGTCGAGGACGATGTCAAGAATAAAATTCTGATCAATGCGGATATTTATCCAAGTTATAATTATGGCGATGAATTGGAAGTGAAATGCAATCTACAAGCGCCTAAAAATCAGGAAGATTCCAATTTCGACTATCAAATGTATCTCGCAAAAGACGGAATATATCGGATCTGCAACAGAGCGCAAATGACCGTCATCGCAAAAAACAAGGGGAATAAGTTTTATTCAGTGGTTTTGGCCGCCAAAAACAAATTTGAAGAAAAAATTTCCGCAATTTTTCCGGATCCGGAAGGGGCGTATCTCAAGGGTTTGCTTCTCGGCGGGAGCAAGCGGATGACCAGAGATTTGAACAACGCTTTTTCAAGGACCGGCACGACGCACACAGTCGCGGTTTCGGGATACAACGTGACGATCGTCGCGGCATTTTTGATGTGGTTTGGAATATGGTTTGGTCTTTGGCGAGGACAGGTTTTTTCTTTCGCGCTCATCGGCATAGTTTTGTTTGTCCTTATGACCGGCGCGCCAAGTTCGGCCGTGAGAGCCGGAATAATGGGAAGTCTCGTCATCTGGGCGATGAAAGAGGGGAGACTGGCCAATTCCCAAAATGCGATTCTTTTCGCGGCGGCGCTGATGCTCGCGATCAATCCTTTGCTGCTGCGCTATGATGCCGGTTTTCAATTGTCATTTTTGGCAACCTTGGGAATTGTGTACCTCTATCCCCTCTTTGAAAAAAATTTTTTCTCCGGAGAGCAGAACATTTTGAAAGAAACAATCCTGATGACCCTGGCCGCGCAATTTTTTGTTCTGCCGGTCATTCTTGCCAATTTTGAAAAACTTTCTGTGATCTCGCCTTTGGCCAATTTGCTGATCCTGCCTGCCATACCCTACATCATGCTGGGGGGATTCGCGGCAGGAATGGCGGGATTTATTTTTGTTCCTCTTGGGAAGCTGATCGGGTTTGTTCCGTATATTCTTTTGAAATTGGAATTAGCCATTGTCCAGTGGCTCGCAAGCATTTCCTGGTCGTCTCTTGAGATAAAAAACTTTGGCTGGAAGCATATTTCGGTATATTATTTGATTTTAGTTTCGGTGTTATACTATTTCAAGAGAAAAGACAAAAGACTTAGCATACCAGCCAATGAAAGTTAAAATCCATTATTTCCCGATTGCTGTTCTCCTGTTTTTTTTCGCGTATTTTTCCTACCAAATTTATGTGGAGGCAAGGCCTCTCGAAGTCGTTTTTCTCGATGTCGGGCAGGGAGATTCGATTCTGATCCAAAAAGGGACAAAGCAAATTCTGATCGATGGCGGGCCGAACGGGAAAACGGAACTTGCAAAACTGGGAAAATATCTTCCCTACTTTGACCGCGAAATTGAAGTCGTTGTTGCGACACATCCGGATCGGGATCATATCGGCGGACTGGTTGATGTGGCGAAAAATTTCAAAATTGGCAAAGTCCTCACGACCGGGGCGGAAAAAGATACGGCCGTCTTCAAGGAATGGAAAGATATTCGCGAATACGATAGAATTGAAACACTTGCAGCAGCGCGGGGTGATGAAGTGGATTTCGGCGACGCAAAGATGTGGATTATTTCTCCCGGATCTTCGGTTGATGCGGCGGCGGGAGACGCAAACAACCAGTCGGTGGTTGCTAGGCTCAATTACGGCGAATCGTCGTTTCTTTTCACGGGCGACATTGAATCTCCCGCTGAAAAAGAAATTCTTGCTGGCGGAGAAAATATTGACGTTGATGTTTTGAAAGTTGCCCACCACGGTTCGAAATATTCATCAAGTGAAGAATTTCTCGACGTGACAAGTCCCGAGACGGCCGTCATTTCCGTCGGCGCGAACAATGCCTACGGCCATCCGACGGAAGCAGTTTTGGACGCTCTCAAAAAAAGAAACATCCAGGTTTTGAGGACTGACGAATTGGGAGATATTAGGTTTGAATGTAAAACTAAAAATGAAAAATGCCCGCCTGCTTTGAATTGCGACAAGGATAGGTTTGTGTGCGAAGCCAGTCATTAAAAGAATATTTTCTATGTATAATCGTGGCACTAGTCAAAGCAATTCGGGCAGGCAAAGCTACAACGCAAAACTAAAAATCATCCCGTCTGTCATTGCGAGCTTAGCGAAGCAATCCCGATCCATTTTGCATTGCACGAGATTGCCGCGGTCGCTTTACTCCCTCGCAATGACAGGAGTTTTGTTATGCTTGATTATATTCCTATCTGGCTGCGCCGGGAAGATTTCTAATAATCCTCCTGCGGTCAACAACGGAAATTCCAGCGTACCGGAAGCAGCACAAAATAATCGCAAGCAAATAAAAATTCTCTTTGTCGGGGATATGATGTTTGACCGGTATATTCGCGAAGGGGTGAAAAAGTATGGACGCGGGGACTATAATTACGTCCTTGATCAGATCAAAGACAAACTGGCCGGATATGATCTTGTCGTAGGCAATCTTGAAGGTCCGATCACGGACAAAAGTTCGGTGAGCGTGGGAACGGCAATGGACGAGAAGAAAAATTTGGTTTTTTCGTTCGATCCGGCGGTGGCGAAATCTCTCGTCGATAATAATATAAAACTTGTCGATCTTGGAAACAATCATATATTGAATCAAGGCGAGGAGGGACTTGCGCAAACAAAAAAATATCTCGGCGATGCTGGGATTCAGCATTTCGGCGATACGGGCGCTGACGAGAGTCGGACTCTCGTCAAAAATATAGGCGGGATGAAAATCGGATTTGTGAACTACAATTATTCAATTTCCGGCAGTTTTGAGAAAGCGATCAATGATATTGACAATTTGAAAAAGAAATCGGATATTGTCGTCGTTTGCCCGCATTGGGGCACGGAATACAAAATCGGCGATCCCGGGAAGGAAATCAGAGATGAGGCGTATAGATTCATAGACGCCGGCGCAGATCTCATCGTCGGCGGCCATCCGCACGTCATCCAAGACAGCGAAGACTACAAAGGCAAAAAAATATATTATTCTCTCGGCAATTTCGTCTTTGACCAATATTTTCAAAAAGAAACAACGGAGGGGTTGGGAGTCGAGCTCACAATCAAGCCGGATTTGACGACGGAATATAGCGAGCTGAAAGTCGAGATGACGAAAAGAGGGCAGACGTTTTTTAAGGTCGAACCTTAAAAATAAAGCCGAGCTTTAAAAAATCCTGACGATAGTCGGGATTCAAAAAAGCTTGGCTTTGAGTAACAAATAAAAATGGCTTGCTTAAGCCATTAAGAGGGAAATGTTTCACGCCTATTGACTTCGGCCTTTTTTCGTGATAAAATAAACAATTGCGGCAGCGCGTCGCAATAAAATAGTTCTTGAAAACTTTTTTCTCCGAGGAGGGAGAGAGAATGGCGAAAATTATATTGACGACGGTTGGCGCCATTGGATTGCTCATGGGCGGAGCCGAATTCGCCGCTGGTATCGTGTTGCGCCATACTGTTTTTTTGGCTATTGCCAGCGCGATTGCGCTGGTGATTGCTGGAATTATGCATTGGAGGCCAAAATGGAGACGGGATTTCCAATTTCCAATGATGGCTCTGGTTGCGGCGCCATTGTCGCTGGAGCAGGCTTTGACCCCGCCGGACCATTGGCCCGTGATTCAGCGGGGCTTGATCGGCGGAGGTGAAGGATGGGTTTGGGTCCTTGTTATTATGGCAGTACTGGCTATGCTATATTGGGGCCTAATTCGCTTCTTGAAGAAAGTGAAGTGGTTCCAAGGAGGCAATAGCTGAACTATCACTGCTGCGAGCCGGCTTCTCTTGATTCATCGAGAAGCCGGTTTTTTCTTGCCAAAAATTTCCTTTCCTGCTATGAATTAGTCAAAATCAATCCTAATGCGAGGAGGTTTGCGGTTATGACTGTCAAGATTTTGAGTTTTGTTCTTTCCATCATCTTCATCTGCTTCATCTGCGGCCTCCTGGCGGGATGCGATTCGCAGCCGGTCGATCCCAAAAACTGTTTCCACAAGATGGCAACAGTTGAGAATCTGCTGACTCAAGACAAGTTTCGCCACAGTGATTGCGTCCAAGTTGGCGGAATATTGGTTCGTGAGCCGACAGATAAGGTTGGGAATGCTTATAGGCTATATGGCGATAGGGAATCCATCCCCAACGGACCATGGGTCAGGGTCTTCTCCGAGGGAGATTGGACGGCCCACGGATATATCTATGTCAAAGGCGAATGGCGGGTCGATGACAGTGGATATGCCTTGATTGCCCATGCCTATTTTTTCCCGCTATGGAAAAGATAGGCTTCCAAGCCAGATGCCCGAAACCCGGCCTTCCGAATTTGCGGAGGCCGGTTTTTCTTGCCTCAAAATTTTTTCTCTGCTATCATAACTTTGTTAGCGGGGCTCGCTAATGTTTTTGTAATCAAATAATTTTCAAAAAACCATGAAGTACGAATCAGAATTTCCTCTTTTCAAAACAAAAGTAGAGGGAGTCGGAAAGAAGTTTGATCTTTCGGACATTGGCGCGCGGCGTGAATATTTTCTCGCGAAAGCCGGGCCGGAAATCGAGAAGCTGAAAAAATATATCGAAGAAGGAAAAACTTTCATCGTCTATCTTCTGGGCAAAAAGAATGCCGGAAAAGGGACCTACACCAAGCTTTTGATGGAAATTTTCGGGCGCGACAAAATTGCGCATCTTTCAGTGGGCGATTTGGTGCGAGACGCACACGCTTCGATGGAAGATCCGGAAAAGAAAAAGGAACTTCTTGATTATCTCGAAAAAAATTATCGCGGAGCGATCACTCCCGAGCAGGCCATTGACGCGCTTCTCGGACGCAACCAAAAAACGCTTCTGCCGGACGAGTTCATCATGGCGATGGTGAAACGGGAAATCGACAAGATCGGCAAAAAGATAATTTTGCTTGACGGTTTTCCGCGCAATCTCGACCAGGTTTCCTATTCCCTGTTTTTCAAACAATTGGTTGACTATCGCGAGGATCCGGATATTTTCATCGCGATTGATATTCCGGAAGCGGTGATTGACGAGCGGATGAAAAATCGCAAAGTCTGTCCGATCTGCCATACCCCGCGTAATTTGAAGCTTTTCACGACCAAGGAGGTCGAATACGATGAGCGGGAAAAACAATTTTATCTCATCTGCGACAATCCCGATCACGAAAGATCGCGAATGTACGGCAAAGAAGGCGATGATATGGGCATTGAATCGATCCGGGACCGGCTTGAACTTGACGACAAATTGATTGCCAAAATTTTCTCTCTGCACGGAATCAAAAAAGGATTGATTCGCAACGCCGTTCCAGTGGACAAAGCCAAAGAATATGTTGACGACTATGAAATCACGCCGGAATACTACTACGAATACGACGAAGCGGAGAAAAAAGTGAAAACTTTGGAACGACCTTTCGTCGTGAAAGACGATGAGGGTGTTGAAGTATATAGTTTGCTCGCGCCGCCGGTCGCAATCGCGCTTGTGAAACAATTGGCGAAAAATCTGGAATTATAGGCATTATTAAAAAATATTCTGATTCGCAAAACATTCGGTTTTTCAAATAGGCGTTTCAAGGTTCGACCTTTCCCTTACTCGCTTACGCTCGTAATTCCTCAAGGTCGAAC
>Ga0172371_10002300_pt1 | contig 30404 bp, 19 predicted proteins | sample Lak12m_FD_114543 | JGI IMG/M metagenome (GOLD analysis project Ga0172371, IMG submission 114543) | Freshwater microbial communities from Kabuno Bay, South-Kivu, Congo - kab_022012_12m | ecosystem: Environmental > Aquatic > Freshwater > Lake | place: Democratic Republic of the Congo: South-Kivu...
CATGTGGAATCGGTGGGCGTCAGGAACCAGGGCGCATTCACCAATGCCGTCAGCAATCTGCTCTACGGCCTGACTTACTATTACCGCGCCTACGCGACGAATGAATACGGCGAAGGCTGGGCGTCGTCAGCAGCGAGCTTCACGCCGCTGGCACCACCTGCCGGATCGGGATCGGGATACAAGATGAAGATCTCATTCCCTGGCTACGAAAAGGCTGAAACACTCACCAACTTCCCGGCACTGGTGGTGCTCAGCAACGGTATGGCAGGGACAACCTTTGATTTTGGAACGTTCCTGACAACGAACGGCTATGACCTGCGGTTCTGGAACGATGCTGAGACGACGAACCTCAACTATGAAATCGAGAGATGGTCCACGGGGAGCAGTTCTTACGTCTGGGTCCAGGTTCCGCAGTTTTACAGCAATTGCTATATATGGGCGACATGGGCAGATTCGACAAAAACAAACCAGCCGACAACCTGTACGAACGGGGATGTGTGGAGCGAGGGATATAGTGGCGTATGGCATTATCCGGATGGTACGACTCTCTCCTGCAGTGATTCTTCGGGCACCGGATCGCCCGGGACGCGCAACGGTACGCCTCTGCCGTCAGCAGGGGCCGGTCAGATTGACGGAGCAGCTGTTCTTAATGGATCAAGCGGTTATATAAGTAACCCATATGTGGCGGCTCGTAACCTGAATGGACCTTTCACTGTTAACTTCTGGTTTAAGGCTGTTACCTATCCAGGCTCATGGCCAGGGATTATGGGCACGACAGGCTGGAAGACTGCGATCGGGGGAGGATGGGGATTCTGGTATTCTACGGCAGATACATCACTGCACATCATTAAGCAGAATAATCAGTTGCAGGTTGGAGCAACAACATCAACAACAAAGTACAATCATTTTTCGGTCGTATATGATGGCGTGAATCTCGTGAGGTACAAGGATGGCGTGCAAACTGCCTCGAGTGCAGCTTCTTTCACTACCGACAACAACACGGCCGTTCTGAAGGTTGGCGTCAGCCCAGACAATAACTATGGAAACTTCTCGATTGATGAATTAAGGCTGTCGACAGCAGCACGCTCCTCCAACTGGATCTGGGCGTGCTGGATGAATCAGGGCTCTAATTCATTCTTCAACACGCCGGGAACGGTCCAAGTTTCCTCGGGCATTATTATTAACAATAATAGCGCCACGAACATTGTCAACAATGCCGCAGATCTTGTTGCAACGCTGAACGCCACCGGCGCGGTTTACCAGGCTTGGGCGTACTGGGGCACTGAGGACGGCACGAATAACGCTGACGGGCTCTGGCAGAACACGAATTCTGTCGGCTGGTTCACGAACCAGAATCTTGCGATCACGAACCCAGTGAGCGGGCTTTTGAGCAATACGACGTATTACTACACCTTCCGCGCAGCGAATGACTTAACGAACTTCTGGGCAAGTCCGAGCACGAACTTCATAACGTGCGGGCCGCCGGTGGTGAGCAACGCCGCTCCGGCAAACATAGGGATCGGCTATGCCACTCTGCAGGGCTACCTGGCGACAACGGGCAAGGTGCCGACTACAGTCTATACGTACTGGGGGACCAATGACGGTGTTACTGTCAAATCCAGCTGGCAGAATGTCTATACCAACGGCGTTTTGCCGGTTGGTGCTTTCTCCAATACTGTAAGCAATTTGACCTACGGTCTTACCTATTTCTACCGCTGTTATGCCACGAATTCATACGGCGATGCCTGGGCGCCCACCACAACCAATTTCATAACGCTGCCGCCGGCCTTTGACAGCGGAACAGTCTCCAACATTTACGCAACAAACATATACAATACAGCGGCAGACATGATCGGAACGGTGAATGCGACTGGCACGGCTTTCCAGATCTGGGCCTACTGGGGCACAGTGGACGGGACGAACAACGGCGGTGGGTTATGGCAGAATTCGGCGTTTCTTGGCTGGTATACGAATGTGACCGTTGTGCTTACCAACCCGGTATCGAACCTGTCGACCAACACTTACTACTATTATACCTTCATGGTGACGAATGCCTTAACCAATATATGGGCTCCTTCGAGCGTGAATTTCCTTACCGCATACGCGGCTTACCTGCCGTTCACGGAGACGTTCGAGGATTCCCCGGCATATATGGCAAATACGCTCGGTACATGGCCCGTACAGCACGGTTGGCGGGCTTCGCCGGCTGCCTATGCTCAGGTGCAGAGCAGTGTGGTTTATGGCGGCAGCAAGGCCGGTTCCACCAGCAACAATATACTGTACCACGCTTTCCTCGGTTCACCGGCAACAAACGTCTGGGTCGATTTCTATGCGATACCGCAGAGGAGGGCTCTGGCCGGGACCTTGCCCCAGAATCTCTGCAACAGCAACAGTACAACGGCGTTCTATGTAAATGACGCTGGTAATGTTGTTGTGCTGAGCAACACCACGTGGCTGGCGGTTGCGACAAATTACGTGATACCGACAAACACCTGGGTCAGGTTCTCGATCAACCTGAATTACGCCAGCTCCAACTGGTCGCTCTATGTCGCCGGCAGCGTCTCCAACGCGATGGCAACGAACCTTGCGCAGAACCTGGCATTCCAGGGTTCCGCGACGAACACGACTTTCGGAATGTTCCGTGTTAATACCATCCTGGATCAACGCAAGACTTACCTGGACAGTATTTCGATGGCGGACGGCGCAACCAACAACATTCCGATGGCCATCGACAGCGACGGCGATGGACTCCCGGACCGCTGGGAAGTCAGATACTTTGGCGATCTCTCCCATAACGGCACGGCCGATACCGACGGTGACGGCTTTACAGACAGACAGGAATACATTGCCGGAACAAATCCGAACAATGCCGACTCCTATCCCAGGATCGCAGGTGTCGATATTGCGTCGAGTAATTCCCCGGATATCAGTGTTACCTGGCTTGGCGGCACGGATACCGTGACTACGGTCTATTCCGGGGACCAGATTGGACGAAGATTCCTCTTCACGGCCGCCAATAACAACTGGACGAACCAGAAGGTGACTGCCGCGAGCCTTCCTGATGCCATGATAGTGACGAACACCTGGACCGACGTCAACGCGGCTAGCATATACACCAGCAGGTATTATTACCTCTCGGTCAGCATGGGCGGTTCAGGATACACGAACACGACATTTGACTGGGCTATGTATTCGCAGGCAAGGCCGGCCAGCAAAAAGTTCATGATATCCGTGCCTATCGATTACGGAAACACCAACGATAATAACTTCGGCGGTCTGCTTGGCCAGCAGATAGCCCGGGGTCTCTTTGCGAACAATAATACGAGCCTGTGCGACAGGATCAGCTACCTGACTTTGAGTAACACGTACAAGGAGCTTTTCCTGGCAACCAACCTCGATGCATCTGTGTACTGGTGGGATCCGGATTCGACCACGACGGCAAACATACCGGTCACTCCCGGCATGGCGTTCTGGGTTTACAGGGGAGCCAGTAACGCCGTGAGGACGAACACGGTATTTGCAGGCAGGTCATTTGCCTCGACCAGCGCCGTGCCGCTGACAATCGGAACCAACCGGTGGACAATGTTCGGCTGGCCACTGCCGAGACCGAGGCTGCATGTGAATACAGAAGCTTCCGGGGAGTTCTCAACCCCGACGAACCAGTTTGGCTTCGAAGCGTCGGCAAACGGGGGACAGACCGCCGACCTTGGGACAAATGATGCTGATACTGTTTCCCTCCGGGGCGACCAGATCTGGGTCTGGAAAGACAACACGTGGAAGAGCTTCTACTGGCTGATTGGCCATTTTGACGATACGAACTGGGATGGAAGATGGTGGGATGAGAACAAGAGCGACTTTGCCAACTTCCAGCTGGAGCCGGGCCAGGGATATTATTACTGGCATCCGACCAATATGTGGGGCGGAACGAACTTTATATTTACACCGGCGAATGCGCCGTAGGAAGAAGGCACTGAGGCACAAAGCTGGAAAAGAGTGGGGGCCGTAGCGCGCCGAAGTGAGTAGTCAGAAGACAGAAGTCAGAATGTAGGAGCCGATCACCGTATCGGCGAAGAAGAAGCGGAGTTGGCCGCGCGCGGCCAGTGAAGGTATTTTGTAGGGGCGTCGCTGGCCGACGCCCGGAGATTGCTGGATCAAAAAGGGTGAAAAGCCACGGAAAGGCCGGTTGGTACGGGGTATGCTGATGTTGCCTTGGGATGGTGTGAAGATAAGACAGAAGTCAGAATTCAGTAGTCAGAAGACAGAATGATTGGAGGAACGGTTATGGTGAGGGTGTTGGGTTTAGCACTTTGTGGCCTTGGGTAACTTAAGCGCCGGGAGGCGCGGGTGTTAAAATGATTTGGTGAAGACATAAGAAAGATTATTAACAAAAGATAACGAAGGAAACGAAGGTTCGGCATAAGTGGATCCGATGAGGCTGAAACAATGAAAAGGGTGGCATACAGAACAGGAAGATTGCTTAGGACGGCGGGAAGCCGCGCCGCTTTGTGTCTTGTTGCCGCCCTCCTGCTTTCCGCCGGAACGGCGTTCGCGCAGGATCCGGTGGAGTTCCTGGATACGTGGACTGATCCCGGAACGGCGGGATGGACAAACAGTTCTGCTCAAACCACACTTTCGAATCCCGGCGGATATTTAAACCTGGCCTTCCTGTCGCAGACAATAGCGGAAGGCGAAGCGGCCATAGCCGTGAAATATCTCGGACAGCCGTTTGTTGCGACGAACATATCATTCCGGTTTAATGCGGCAGGAGTCATGCCCAGCGCCGTTCGAATTTATTTTCATTCCGGCAGCAGCAGTAATTCCTGGTATATCAGCCTGCCTCCGCCTTCTGCAGGGGGATGGATGGATGTCAATGCCGCCGTTAATGCTTATACCCGCTGGGTAATAGGACCTGGCGGAACACCAGTTGAACAGTTTAATGATGATGTCCAGCAGATTGACTGGATCGGCGTCTATGTCAGGAGAAACGGGGATCTTAATGTGCAAAACTACATGATTGATGATTTCCTGGTTAAGGGCTATACGCCTCCGCCTTCTGCAGCGGCCCCGACGGTGCAGGTGACCCTTCCGTTCACAACGAACGGCATTTATGTTACGACGAACGATACAATCAACCTTGCCGGTACGGCAAACGGGAGCGGCGGAGTCGTGAGGGTCAGCGTGGCCAACAACCGCGACCTTGGCACCAATACCAGTTCCGGAACATACAGCTGGATGTATAACGGCCTGCAGCTGTACAGCGGGTTAAATTATATCCGTATCACGGTGACGGACGGTACAGGGAACCAGAGCACCAGCACCCTCGCGGTGAACTATACGGCAGACACGCTGTATGAAGACGTCCTGCGGGCCGGATCGCTTGTCCAGGAGATTAACTTCCCGGATAACCTCACCCCCGGCGATACGGTGGCGGTGCGGTGGAAACTGCTTTCCTATGTGCCCATAAGGGCCTGCCTTGGCGCGAGATCTGATCCGGCCGGCAGCTGGACATTGTTCAGGAACGGCGTGTACCGCGGTGTCGAGAACAGCACGTGGCACATTTCCAACCGCTACGCCAGTGTATATTCATTCGACTGCAGCTGGACGGTTCCCCAGAATCCGGGCAACTTCATCTTCTGGATCACGGCGGCCCAGACGGACGGCGGGCAGTACATGACTGCTGTGGTTCCGGCCGGCGCCGACCCGCTTGGGCGCTATCATCCGACAATCGCGAAGACGGTCTTGCGGACCATTGCTTCCGGCGGGACCAACCTGAATCCGCAGTCTGAAACCATATACAGCGATTATCTGTATCCGTTTGAGACTCTTGACCAGCACAAAAAACATTCCGGCGCGTCAGTTGTGCAGGTCAACATGCCGACGAACAGCCTGATAGCGGGATCGGTGGTCACGTGCCAGTGGAAGGTGCTGGGTTATGAAGACTTCAACTCACAGCTTGTGATGTATGATCTTGCCCAACAGAAGATCCTGATGATGTCGCCCGGTACAGAGACCGGGGCTCCGTCCAACAGCACCTGGCACTTCAAGGATTTCAACGGAACAACCTTCTACGCTACAGAAAACCTGTTTACGACAAGCTTCACGGTTACAAATCAACCCGGCAGGGTGCAGTTCTACTTTGTGAACCAGGAGCGGACAAATGCCGCATCCTCGTGGATGGCAGGAAACATGCCTGCGAATGTTGACCCTCATCCCGTGCTTTACAACGGCCTCTACGGCCGGCTTATCGAGCGGATAATTACCAACAGTGTTCCGGAGGTGCCATGAAGAAATTTGCAACAGCGGTAGGGCTTGCCGTCCTGGCAGGGGGAGCGGCGCTGGTTGCGTGGTGGCTGTTCCCGGGGAACCGGTGTCATATAAAAGCCGCCCTGGTGCCGCAATATCAGGTAACAAAGGGCGGAACTCATGCCGGGAAGGATGGTACAAGTCCTTTCTTCCGTGACCAGGTTGTATTTCATCCGGCGTCTGGAAAGCCAAGGTCCGGCCAAAGGAAGGCAGCCGTAAGCATGGAGGAGGACGGGGATGGGACCGCGACGTCGAATTCCAATGTTCCAGTTGTGCCGGGCCGCGAGCTTGCCCCTGAGACAAAGGCCCGCCTGAACTGCGGTGTTTCTGCCGTAGAGAGGGAAGCCTTGCGTGCGCTGATTCATTCCGGCAGGAAAGATGCGCTGGCTGCGGCGCTGGGGAAACTGCTGGCCGTTTCCGCCGACAGTCCTGATTTGAAGGATTATAAGGCGATTTTCGCGGATTGCAGGGACCCGGAGATCGCAGCATGGCTGGCTGATTTCATGGGAAAGACCCAGCTGGCAGATGTCCGGGACCGCGTGCTTTCGATCCTGGCGGAAATACGCAGTGCGGAAGTCATTGCCGCCCTAGTGGAAAAGAAAAAACATCCAAGGGATACCCTTCATGGGGAGGACTGTGCCAAAGCTGTCGCGTCCTGCAGGGATCCGTCACAGGTGCAGCCGCTGAAGAGTCTGCTTGACCATGAAGAAGATGAAACCCTGCAGAAAGCGGCAGCTTCGGCGCTGGCAAATATCGGCAATGCCGAAGCATGCGGTATTTTGATAGAAAAGGCCTCGGCTTCGGATGCCATTGCGCAATACTGCCGGGAAGCGCTTGCTGGCGTCAGTTCCTCTTATGGACAGGAAGCCCTTATCGGGGCGGCAGCGGATTCGAGTGTTCCTGTAGACGTAAGGGTGGCTGTAATCCGGGCATTATCAGTGCAGAACAGCGTGCGTGTCCAGGCTGCTTTAAAGAATCTCAATTCCGGTTCAGAAGATTCAGTGATTCGCGTGGAGGTTGCAAAGATACTGGAGGAGACGGCGGTCAGCACGGAAGCACAGGGTCGGGAAAGCAAGACGGCGCAGGGTGGCGCCCTGGTCGAGACATGTTTCTGATAAAAAATCCGTAGGGTAGCCATACCGTTGAACTCGGAGGTAGGGCCGGTGCTTGCGGCTCTGCGAATTACGGCGGTCAAGGGACTGACCGCCCTACCAGTATATATTTGTTAGAAGCAGGTTTGAAAATGAGTAAGACAGAAAAAAGAACATTGCTGAGTATTAATTGCATAAGAGTCGGCATCTGTCTTTTAGTTGTTCCTGCCATGGTGCAGGTTTCGGCGGTTGCCGGAGACTTGAAGGAAGTGGATATGCGTTCGATGCTGCTTGCGGCAGCAGACGAGAATGAGCAGGCAGACAGCGCTGTTCCTGCCGTTGAAAATCAGATGGAAGAGCAGGGGCCTCATATTTCTGCAACGGCGGGTGACAGCGAGGTAATGGTAGGTGTCACCACCGAATTCAGTACCTGGAAGGATCTTTTTTCAATATTCTATCCGTCCCGCTGGGCGCATCCTTTCCAGGCTGGCGGCACGCTTTCGTGGCTGAACTACCGGGCGTGGATAGAAGTGCCCGGTCGCACGTTTAAAGTCCTGGCTGGAGAAGTGATAATTGCCGGGGCGACATATGCCACCGTGCGAAAGCCTGGTTCGGGAGAAAATGGAAGTTTCGGCAGTTCTTCGGGATCTTCGACGGCTGCTGCTTCCGGTTCTTCTTCGGGCGGCGGAGGTTCTTCAGCGGATGGAAGTTCTGGAACTGTTCTGTCCGGGGGAGCTGGTTCAGGTTCGGGTGGTTCATCACCGGCGGTTGTCGAGCCGCCGGTCGAACAGCCATGAAAAGAGAATTGTAGAATGATTCTGCTGGAAAAGGAGATAAGAATGTCAGTGTTGTCGGGCAGGAAATACAAAATGTGGTTTGCGGCCATATTGCTGTACCTGCTTTGCGTGATACCAGTGACTGCACTTATCCTGCTGGGTGAGTTTGACTGGAATCCTCCGGATTCCAGCGACGGCGTGTGGACGAGCGATCACGTCGGATGGGTAAATCTGGCTTATCCCACGTCTGGCGGTAATACGGGCGGTTTCATGAGTGTGGAGTTCCCGGCCACAGCTGTTCCGAATCCTCCGAATGAATGGAGTGAAGTTATACATTCACCTGCAACGAACCTTTTTGCGGGGACGTACACCACCTCAATGTGGTTCGAGATGGATTTCTGGGCATCGAACTACGTGGCCGGCGCCGTTCAGTTCAGGTGGAAATCAACTACAAACGCCGAGGTGTGGAGATATACGGTTACTCCTCCTGCCGTGACACAGACGTGGGGAACGGTTTCGGCGTCCCTGGCCAACTGGAATGACTGGAAATATGTGGGAGCCAGCCAGGCCAAATACCTTTCAGATCTGCAGGATATTCAGTGGATTGGGGTATATATATATAGAAACACGGCGAATGAGCAGACATATGGTATAGACAATTTCCAGCTCTGGATTCCGGAACCGGCTGAATACATTATGCTTGCGGCGGCAATTCTTACCTCCGGCATGTCTTTCAGAAGGAGGAGGAGAAGAAGAAAGGCACAAAGGGGCAAAGGCACAGAGGCACGTTAGCCACCGGCTTGTTTCGTAAGCACCTCCGCCCATTCGACTTCGCTCAGGGCATTCGTTTGAAGCGGAAATCCTAAGCAATGTGGCTCTTCTGCCGTTTTGCCTGGTTTTGTAGGGGCGGCGCTCGCCACGTGAGTCACGTTCCACGTGCCAACGTGGTCACGTGATCGCCGCCCGTCCGGAAGACAGAGAAAGAAGAGCGGGTGCCGCAAGCAGCACCCCTACAAGAGAGAAGCGAAGACCCATCAAGATCGACGTAAGTCCATCTGCTCTACAATTTCTTCCGGGATGGGGAGGCAGGCGGGGCATATCTGGGATTTTCCGGCGAAACTTCCATTAACAGTTTATTCGCATTGATTATATCTTCATCCGGTATTCCCCGTGAACTTCTGAGGATTTCCCTGAGAATTGACTGTGCCTCGGCTGCTTTGCCGTCCTTCGCTGCTATGTACGCCGTATGCCATTTTGCGCGGAACCAGAGGAGCGTTCCCTTTGTTGACTTTTCGAGTATTGTGGCGATGACTTTTTTAGCCTTATCATACCTGCCTGCCTGGATGTATGCGGTAACGACTGTATCCATTACCTGCATATCGTTTTTGCCGCGCTTGAGCAGCTCGGGTATCATTTCGAGGGCTTCCTGTTGAGGCGACGGACCGTTTGCCTGGTTCCTTATCCCGGCCCGCGGGCAGAGAGCCAGCGTATAAACAAGGTTGTTGAAGATTTCGAGATTGTCAGGATGAAGTTTCTGCCCCTTTCTGAGAAGTTCTATGGCGTGCTCATGGTTCCCAAGCTGGCGCGAGGCCTCCGCTGCGATAATATAGGGAATCCTATTGGTGGCTCCGGTGTCAAGAGCGCTGGTCATCTGGGCAAGAGCGTCAACTGTATCCAGGCCCCCGCGCATGAATCTTACATATCCCAGCATTTGTCTCCAAAGGAGATTGTCCGGTTCATCGCGCCGGAGATTCTTTAGCGCCTCAATCATGTCTTCATCGACATCAACCCTGTTGCCGGAGTATTTCACGCGGATCAATTGTCTGTAAAGGAAGGTAGACGGATGAAGGGAAGCTTTGAGCGCCAGGCTCGTGTATTCGGCTATCCTGGCCTTATCCTTGTCCATGATCGCGAATGACAGCCCCAGCAAATATGCGGGGAGCAGGCCGCGCGCCCGTTTGGCTGCATCAAATGCGGCAATGGAACCGGCCTTTTTATAGCCCTTCCGTAAGAGATATTCGCCGGCGCGGGCCACGGTGGCGGGGGGATATTTCGACAAGACCGTCTCAAAAGATGTTTTGCCGATATTCTCAGTGGTAATGGGGTAGAATAATTTCGTGATAACAGTCTCTTCCGTCCATGGGAGTCCCGGGGTTGTGCCCGGGGATTTGCCTGTATTTAAGATCCGGGATTTAAGGTCTTTGGTCTCTTTTGTCTTTGCAACGAGTTCCGCCAGCCATATTTCGGGATCCTCGGGGCAGGAACGGCGTGCGGCATCTATGACATCGATGTCCGCATCCGAGAGGCTGATGAGCGCCTGCCAGAGGATGGCAGATTTCGGCAGGTACTTGACGGCCTTACCAGCGGCATTGCGGGCCTCGATGTATTTCTTTTCACGGCAGAGCAGCAGGGTCAGTTGATTAAGGGCGGTGGCTTTTTCCGTGTCATCCCTTCCGCAGGCAAGCCATTTTTCGGGGTCCGCTGTGTTTCCGCCGCACCTGGCGCTGTAACATTCCAGCCACAGGTTTATCAATTTCCGCATGAACGGGCTTGTTGCTGTTGCGGCATTCTTCCTGAGTACCCCGGCGTTTTGCACAAAGGATTCCTCCGGCGGAACAGACACCCAGTGCCAGAGAAGGGAGATTTCTGCGGAACGGAGGAAGTCATCCTGCCTTGCATCCGGAGAAACGCTCATTCCGGGAAGGAATATGGAACGGCAGAAGCTCAACGCTTCATTGTATCTTTGTGTGCGGAAGAGCGCCTCGGCTTCCGCGCTGTCCATTTGCGGGTCGCCGTGTATTTTGAAGCGGCTGATGGCGAAGAGTGCTTCTTCGGGGGCGTCAAGGTTCATCAGTGCCACGGTGAGGCTGGCTGCCGCGAGCGTTGATTCGGGGAACCGGCGGACTGCTTCCCGGGCAGTATGAAGGGCTGCCAGGTTAAGTTTGAGCTCCAATTGTGCCTGGCAGAGCCTTAGAAGCGGGGACAGAGAGGGATTGTCCTTCGAGGGGCATTTGCGCAGGGTTTCGTAAACACTCTGCCAGTCGCCCATTCGTTCGTAAATCTCGGAGATAACTGCGGTATCGTACTCCTCCAGGTCGGGGCGGGCGGCGCTGATCCCGTTGATGGTTTCCACTGCCTTTTCCGCGTGACCGCTCATTTCAAATGCCCGCGCATAGTCGTACTGCATCGCCGTGTTAAGGATGCCGTTCCTGCTGCGCTTCTCAAACTCTTTCAGGGCCTTTTCAAGGAAGAATCTTCGCGCCTTTCCGGTATCGGCGACCGCGAGTTCCTTTGACAGCGGTACCTGGTTGAACAGTTCGTTCCAGGCTTTGAAAGAAGTCGTCAGCAGGAAGAAGAACCTGATATCAGTTTTCTCTTCATCCGAAGGGCTGGTGATTCCGAGAAAGCGTTTGCGGAATACGAACCAGCTGTCTCCGTAGGTTGCCGCGCACAGGTGGAGCGAAGGGTTTAAGGGGTCAATGGCCTCTATCCTTTTATACAGGAGCCACGCAAGGTCCGGCCGTATGAGCTGGAAACATTTTCCGAAGAGCGCCGAAAGGGCTTCGGCATCTTTCATTTCCAAGACGCATTTCGTAAAATGGGAGGAGAACCTTCTCTCCCATTCCTCGTTGCCTGGTTTCATTGCCATGAAGAAGAGCGGCTCCAGGATGCGCGGATCTTCGGGCCAGGAGGCAAGGGCGTCCCTCAGCATTGATGCCAGGACTGGTGTGTTGTTGAGGTTCATGTATGCTTCCATGGCGCATAATGACTGGACGGGGTCGACATAACCCAGTTGAATGTCGGAGTCCGCTATGGCCCTCCATTTCCGGTATGCCCTCAGGAATGGATAGAGCGACCTTATCCTTGTGATGTTCGGGAACCAGCGCGATGCAATAACAATGCGGCGGGCGACCTCGTCGGGTTTTCCGCCGTGAAATGCCAGTTCAGCAAGGATCATTGCAACACGGGGATCCGCCTCCCGCAAGTCCTCGGGCATTCTGCCGGCGATGGCAGAAGCCTCGGCCCACCTCTGCAAGCCCATCATACAGTATGCGGTGAGGATATCTTTTTCGGGAACATTGGAAGGATTGGTAATAACTGTTTTTTTCAGCGAATCCAGCGCCTCCTGGAATTTCTGGCGTATGATAAGGATGCGAATTGTTGTCAGGTTCCATTCCTCGTCATAGGGCATAAGTTTCTGCACTTCCCTGGCCGCCTTTTGGGCGGTTTCCAGCGCTCCATTGTCACGCAATGCAACTGTGACATCTTTAATCATTTCGGCCCTGTGGGAAGGCCGGCTTTTGTAAATTGCCCCGGCGGCAAGGATAACCAGTGTGGCAATAGTAAGGATCAGTATTCTGTGTGCATGAGCCCAGCTCCAGAACGGGGGGTAGCCGACCAGGACCTGGCCCCCGCTCAGTTCCCGTTCTGCAGGCGAAGGCAGTTCGCTTTCCTTTTTCTTCCGCCAGTAAGAAATTTCAAGGTAAGTCAGGAAGACGGCGGCAACCACAATAATGCCCGAGGTGTTGTGGAGGAAACTGATGCCAGACCAGCTTCCCGTGGTTGGCGCGAGCGCAACCATCACGGTGATGCGCAGGATATTGAGGATGATTGCCTGGACAAGGGCGATTACAGTCAAAACTGCGCACTCGTGCCATTTGAACCGTTTCAGTATGCCAAGCCCGAGGGTCAGCAGGAATACCGTTGTTGCTGTCCGCATGCCACTGCACCAGCCGGGAATTTCGAAGGTGTTCAGTCCTGTATAAAGGACTAATCCGTCGGCCCAGACCCGGACATTCAGGACCTGGAGCAGCCATTCACTGCCCGTGACCGAAATCTTCTGCATGGCCATTTGCATGGGACCGAAGATAAAGCCAGGGATGGGGTGGGCCCAGTAAAGCAGGAAAAGACTGAGGGAAATGTCTTTCCTGAATTTTGGGGGCAGTGACCACCTGAGACATGCGAAGATGGTAACCAGCAGGCCGAGCCATTCAAACTGGCGTATATCGAATATGATGCCGCCCAGGACTGCAAACGTGCCGGCAATGGCCGGGATAATGTTTGAGCCTGCTGAAGGTTTTTCTGGTTCGAGTTGTCCTGCAACATCCGGCTTGGGCCGGAGTAATATGGCGAGAGAAAAGACGAGTGTCAGGAAGAAACGTATAAAACCGCTCTGTTCGCCTGTCAGCAGGCGGAAATTCATAATGGCCCAGGTGCCGAAGAGCAGGGCTCCGGCTGCAAGGATAACGAACCGCGGTGTTGAAGTTTCCCGGATTGTTTTCATCCTTTAACAGGATAGCTGTAATTTCGGTTAAAAAGAATGAAAAACTATTGATAGGACAAGCGGGGATGACAAGCTTGGTTGTTCAGAGATGAGACAGCGGCTCATCCTCTCGTATCGTGTGGGCGGGTTTCACCGAAACCCGCGCTCTTGTCTTCCTGTTTCTTATGCGGGTCACGGTGTGACCCGCCCACGAAGCACGATCTTCATAACCATGTAAACAGACGCTATTCTACCTGTCTTATCTCATTGTAGCGAAATGTCGCAGTTTTCTGTTGTTATTCCAGTCCGGTAAGGTATATTTATGGGCCATATTGTCACATGCTGGAGGTTGCTAAATAGGATAGTTTCTTAATGAAAACAGGTTTTCTGGATAAACTGATAGGAAGGCTGGATAAACTTGATGCCAAGAGTGTGCAGGTCCAGTTCTTGCGCCTGGCACAGGAACGCGGATTGTTGGAAACGATTTTCCAGTCTATTCAGGAGGGAGTGCTGGTAGTGGATGGCACCGGCAGGTTGACTTATGCAAACCGGGCCGCGGAAGATCTTGTCGGGATCCCGATTGACTCTGCGGCAGGAAAGCCGGTGTCGCGTTACCTGCATGAGATCGACTGGAATGAGGTGTTGAAATTCGACACGGGAGAATGGTCAAAGTTGATCAGCCGGGAGATAGAGATCAGTTATCCCCGGCACAGGTTTCTTAACTTCTATGTTGTGCCGTTGTCATCCCAGGCTGCCGCGGAGACAGATGCTTCGGGGGACAGGAAAGGGCAGGCAGGAACAGGAGCGGTTGTGATACTGCGCGATATCACGAGTGACCGGGAACAGGAGGCAAGCCTCCTTGAATCCGAGCGGCTGAATGCGGTCAAGCTTCTTGCCGCCGGTGTCGCGCACGAGATTGGCAATCCGCTTAACGCCTTGAATATACATCTCCAGCTTCTTGACCGGGAGATCGGTGGTCTTCAGCAGGAAGAGAAGGAGAAACTGAAAGATCTCGTGAATGTTGCGCGCAACGAGGTTTCCAGGCTTGACCAGATAATCACCCAGTTCCTTCGTGCCCTCAGGCCGGCGAAGCCGGAATTTGTCCTGACGCAGGTTGAGTCCGTGTTGAAGGAGACACTTACGCTGCTCGGACAGGAGATACAGAACCGGAATATCGAGATCAAGGTGGACTGTCCGGAATCACTTCCCCGGGTCCGTATTGATCCTAACCAGATCAAGCAGGTCTTTTTCAACATCATCAGGAACGCTTTCCAGGCTATGCCCGGCGGCGGGGTGCTGGGCGTCGTGCTGAGCGCTTCGAGTGATTACATGGCGATTTCCTTCAGGGACACGGGTGTTGGCATTGCACCGGAGGATTTCGGGAGGATCTTCAGGCCTTATCATACAACAAAAGCCGATGGATCCGGGCTGGGGCTGATGATAGTCCAGAGGATCATCCAGGATCATGGCGGACAGATTGAGCTTGTAAGCAATCCTGATAAAGGCACGCGGTTTACGATTCTGCTGCCGCTGGCCGAGAAACGGGTAAGACTGTTGACAAGGGGCGGGGAAGAGGTTGTTCCTGAAGAGACCAGGAAATCGCCGGTGAAAACCAAGAAGAAATCCGGTAAAAGCAAAGAGGTTGTGGCATGAACAAAGAGAAAGAAAAGCCGTCAATACTGATTGTCGATGACGAAAAGAACACCAGGGATGGCCTGGAACGCGCGCTGAAGAACACTTACAGTGTTTACGCTGCAGAGGATGCCGAACGCGGCCTCCGCATTCTGGGTGAATCCAGCATCGATGTTCTTCTTACGGATGTACGCATGCCCGGAATGGACGGATTGACTCTTCTCCGGAGGGCGCTGGGCCGAAATCCTTCGCTTGTATGCATTCTTTTGACTGCCTACGGCAATGTTGAGACCGCGGTGGAGGCGATGAAGCTGGGTGCGTATGATTTCCTGATGAAGCCGGTCAACCTGGATCATCTGGACATTATCCTCAAAAGGGCGCTGCGTTCGCGTGACGTTGAGTCGGAGAACGTCAACCTGAAGGTGCAGCTCGACGCAAAGTATGACATGGAGAATATAGTCGGGAATTCGGGGCCGATGCAGGAGGTGTTTGATGTCATCAGGCAGGTGGCGCCGACCGAGGCTAATGTGCTTATACAGGGGGAAAGCGGGACGGGCAAAGAGCTGGTTGCCCATGCGCTGCATCGTTTGAGCACGCGTTCCAGGGGGCCGTTTATCGCGGTGCACTGTGCCGCGCTTACTCCAAGCCTGCTGGAGAGTGAACTGTTCGGGCATGAGAAAGGGTCGTTCACCGGTGCTGCAATCCAGCGCAAGGGAAGGTTTGAACTTGCAGACGGGGGAACGCTGTTCCTGGATGAGATCTCGGAAACAGACGCGATGGTGCAGGTCAAGCTTCTCCGCATCCTGGAAGAGCGGGAGTTTGAAAGGGTAGGCGGTTCAGAAAAGATCAGCGTGGATATCCGGCTGATCACGGCAACCAACAAGGACTTACATGTGCTTGTCAAGCAGGGTAAATTCAGGGAAGACCTTTTCTTCAGGCTTGATGTGATAACAATAAAGCTGCCGTCCCTGCGTGACAGGGTGGATGATATTCCGCTTTTATGCGGTCATTTTATCGATGAATTCAGCGGGAAGAACAAGAAGAAGATCGATGGTATTACGCCCGAGGCGGTCAATATGCTTTCAACCTATTCCTGGCCGGGTAATGTCCGTGAACTGAGGAATACGATAGAGAAAATGGTTGTTATGACAAGGGGCGGGAAGCTGACTGCACGGGATATTCCCCTGAACATAAGGGATGCCTCACGCGGCAGTAACATGAAACAGGACTTGCAGGCAGAGGTGATGAATAACGGTTGTTCAATAGCAGGGGCGGAGAGAACCCTTATTGCGGCGGCATTGAAGAAGCATGACGGCAACCGCACCAAGGCAGCTGGGGAGCTGGGGATAAGCCGTCGAACTCTGCACCGCAAACTGCGGGAATACGGGGAAGAGGGGAATGAAGTGCAGGGAAAGAACCCTGAATGATGAAACTCTGCGGGCTGACGTGCGTGCCAAGCCGTAGCTTCCTAGCGAAGGCTGGTCCGGCAGAGCTGCTTCAGCAACGACGGAAGCCCGCAGTTTCTTAGCGGAATCCGGCGTAGCCCCGACTCTCAAGGAGGTCGGGGCGAAGACGGATGAATAGCCCGTGACTAAGTAGAGTGTGGAGAGGACAGCGGGATTCCTCTGTTATCTGGGCGAGGATGGTTCCCTGAGGAGAAGATCGAGGTTTGTATCCGGCTTGGAACCCATTTCGAGGGCTTTCCTGTAATGTTCCCTGGCGGCGGCAGTATCCACCGTTTTTTCTGTCAGCATGATCTGGGCCAGATTGTAATGCGCCTCTTTGAGTCTGGGATTTATAGCGAGCGCTTCCTGCATCTGTTTCTTTGCATCCGGGGTACGGCCCAGTCCAAAGTATGCCGTGCCGAGGACAACGCGGGCAATAGTATTTGACGGCACTTCTTTTACGAGGGGTTCCATCAGGTATATGGCATTATCAAATTCATTCTTTCGGCAGTGAACGATTCCCATGAGCGTGCGGAGAAGGATGTTGTCCGGTTCAAGTGCGAGCCCGGCAAAAAGGAGAGGACGAGCCTTCTCCATTTCACCTTTCTCGATGAATATCTTTGATTCGGAACATATGTTCTCTATCCTGGCTTTGCCCGGTACCGTTTCTACCGGTGGAGCCTTGGCCATTTCCGGGGATTTGTTTGTAACGGCAGGTATCTCCAGCGGCCGGACGGGACCGCTTTTTCCGGTTGCCTCGATCAGGGAAAGGTCTGTCTTGTCCACTTTCTTCATCAATGCTTCGATCTGGTTGTTGCAGTAAACGATTCGAAACTGGGTGACCCCGGGTTGCCAGTCAGGAAAGCTGCTGAAAAGCTTTACATAGCTGTCAGCCGCTTCCCTGTAGAGTTTAATGGCGGCAAGATATCTGTTTGTATCGCGGGCCTCGTCAGCCTTATTAAGGACCTGTTGAACTTTCTGGAACTGGATATCGGGTGCCTGTTTGTCCGTCTTCGCCCCGACCTCCTTGAGAGTCGGGGCTACGCCGGATTCTGCTAAGAAACTGCGGGCTTCATGGTTTTTTGTGCCGGCGGCGGTACAGAATCCGGCCGCAAAGGCAAAACAAGCTGTTATTATCAGTTTTCTCATCAATCTGGCTTTTCCTGTGAAAATCGAGGCATTGTAGGCTGATTGGGCCGGAACTGCAAGCGGGGATTAGCTGTTTGGATGGACAGAGCACTTCTGTCTTGGCCTTTTGTTCAACATGATGTAGAAAGTAACCATTATGGTTCAAGAAACGCAGGACACGGTTTTTCCTTCCCGCCGGCGAAGGCACTTCAGGGGCTATAGGCGCTTCAAGGTGATTCTCCTTGCTCTTGGCATTACGGGCATGGTTATTGGCCTCGGGCTGACGGGCGGATATTTTCTCCACCAGAACCTCAAGCTTGCCAAGTTTGGATGCATCTACGTGCTGGTCTCCCTTATTCTGCTGGGGCTGCGCGGGATTATGACCTATTTAAAGCAGTCGAAAACTAATACTCGATAACAAGTCGCGGAACCGGGGAAACGAATGACAGAAACCAGGGGAACAATTGGATGGATGGGAAGCTGTTATGGCGTTGATTTCCAGGCCGGCAAGCCTGTTGTCGTTCGCGCCGAAAGGACCCGCGGCCATGTTGACTGTTTTCCTGTCTCGGTAAATGATCCGGCGTTTGTTGAGGGAATGAGAAGCGGGAAGGCCCTGGCGGCCGGCAGTTTAACGGCTGGCGAAAGTTTTGCGTACTGGCTTGAGGCCCCGTTTCCGGCATTCCAAAAAGCGTTGAAAGTATTTCCAACCCTGCTTGATGTTCAGCTTCCGTTTCCACTTGAAGAATGTGTTTACAGCTTTATCGGGGGTGGGAGGGATGATGAAGGCAGTAAGGCCGGTACGACGCAGGCCATAGCTGTTGCCGCGAGGATAGTCGATGTCCAGAAGAAGATAGAATCATTCCTGGCGTCTGGCATTGATCCTGTCTCGCTTGACCAGGAGGGGCTTGCGCTCTGGACGCAGAGTCTTGCCGAGGTTCCTGCGGGAAAAGGAGCGGAAAGCAGTCTTCGTGCCGTGGTCTATCTTGGTATCGAGCGTTCAACCCTGGTTATCGGCCGTGGCGGGAAGTTTGTCAGTGCGCACGGAATGGGGCGGGGCAACACGGCGCAGATAGACAGGCTCCTCAAAACCCAGCTGGCGGGAGGACAGGGCGGAGGCGGGGCGGCGGTCCAGTGGATGTGGGCGGGACCGGGTGCCGCTGATGCAACGCTGTTGAAGAAGCTTGAGGAGAGCCTGCAATCCAGGTGGCCGGGTCCTTCTACTGTGCATGACGAGCCGGAAACTTTTCTTGCCCGTGCCGTTGCTACCCGCGCGCTGCTGCCGGGACCATTGCGCTGCAACCTGCGAAGCGGAACACTGCTGCATCCGGTGATTGCCGGCAGGGCGGAGCGGGAAGTTGCCGGGACGGCGCTGACATACCTTGTGGCCGGCCTTCTTCTGTGCGGCGTAAATCTTACATGGGACCTGATGGTCAAGCACCGGGAATCGGTCCTTGATAAAGAGGCAGGTTCCCTGGCTGACAAGCTTGCCGGTTATCACGTTGCCGGCGCAAAGGGCAGCATTCGCCTCAAGATTGTGAATGATGCCCTGAATCCGCGAAAGGAAAAGATGAAGCCGTTCATGAGGAGCTTTGAGCCGTCTTTGGCAGAGACGATAGGCGCCATGACAGACCTGGCCAGGAAGAATGATCTTAACTATGAGACCCTGTCTATCAGTCGGGACAAGATAAACGTGAGCGGTACCGCCGGAAACTGGAAGAAATGCGAGCCGTTAAAGGATTTCCTGAAGCAGAAGGGCTACACTGTGAAGCTTGAGCGCAAAGAATCCCTGGCTGACGAGAAAGTTGCGTTTTCAATAGCCACGGCGGGAGAAGGCAGTAAGAATGAATAAGAACAATACAGCGCGTCTTCTATGGCTGGCAGCGGCTGTTCTCCTGCTTATCGGTCTTGTTATGACTGTAAAGAACCTCAGGCAATCGGCAGGCATATCGGCACGGTTCAGCAAGACTATTGCGGAACTGAAGACTTTGAGGAACATGCAGGAGGAAATGGCCCGATACGAGGCCGCAAAACAGGTAATGGAAAAACTTTCCGATAAACATCCGGTTCCATTGAACGGCATCCTGCAGGAAGCATTGCCGGGGAGCAAGAGTGATGACATCAGGGATTCGAGGAAGGATGCGGTGGAGGGCTGGTGGATCCGGCAGAAAGAAATATCGTTAAACGATGTTCCTGTCGGTAAAGCCATGGAGTTTGTGCAGAAGGCGGAATCCCAGAAAATGCCGTGGTGCCTTGTCAAATGCGTGATCAGGGCGGCACCGAGCGTCGGCGGGACCGGCCAGGTAGTTCTGCTGATGGAGGCAGTCGAGAAGGCGCAATAGAAGGAGGCAAAGCCATGGCAGTTCTAGAACAGATAAAGAAGCGGTATTCCGTAAGGTCATATCAGGACAGGCCTGTTGAAAAGAAAAAACTGGACGCGGTCCTTGAAGCGGCGCGCCTGGCGCCATCGGCGAAAAATTTCCAGGAATGGAAATTTGTGGTAGTGCAGGATGCCGGAACCCGGAAGAAGTTTGTTCCGGCTGCAAATAACCAGGTATTTGTCGGGCAGGCCCCTGTGGTTATTGCCTGCTGTGCGGCGGGGGACTGCAGCTACGTCATGAGATGCGGCCAGACAGCTTATCCCATTGATCTGGCCATAGCCATTGACCATATGACCCTTCAGGCCGTTGAGGAAGGGCTCGGTACCTGCTGGGTAGGTTCGTTCTTCGAGGACCAGGTCAGGAAGATCCTGGGGATTCCCGCGGAAGTCAGGGTGGTTGAGCTCCTGGTGCTGGGTTATCCCGCCGATCAGCCGCGTCACAAGACCAGGAAACCGGTCGATGAGATAGTTTGCCGGGAGAAGTGGTCTTAAGAAAGGCACACAGGCACAAAGGGGCAGAGGCACAAAGTTTAGGCATAGGACACGGATGACTGGACGAAAAGATTGGTTCTTCTTAAACTTCGACTTTGTGCCTGTGTGCCTTTGCTACTTTGTGCCTGTCTTGGAAAGCATTTCCCTGGCGTGTTTCAGGGTTACGCTTGTAAGGTCCCGGCCGCCAAGCATTCGTGCGATTTCTTCGGTGCGTTCTTCGCCTTCCGCTTTCCTGATGCCTGTACAGGTCCGGCCGCCCCGCACTTCCTTGGTTACCACGAAATGCATTTCGCCGTGAACTGCAACCTGGGGCAGATGGGTGATGCAGAGGACCTGGTGCTTACGCGCGACAACAGCCAGCTTTGCGCCGATTGCATTGCCCATTTCTCCCCCGACATTGGAATCAATTTCGTCGAAAACGAGGACAGGGATCCTGTCATGGCTGGCAAGAACGGCCTTGACGGCAAGCATTACACGCGAAATCTCGCCGCTTGACGCGATGGCCCTGAGGGGGCGCATGGGTTCCCCGATATTCGGGGCGAAACCGAAATCGGCTTCGTCCAGGCCGGTGGGACCAGGCGCTGCCTCGCGCAGTTCGGCGGTAAAAACGCCCTGCTTAAATCCGAGGTCACGCAATTCTTTTGTGATGGCTTTAGACATTGATTCGGCGGCGGCCCTGCGTTCCTTCCCCAGTCTGCCTCCGGTGGATTTTATATCGCTGTTCAGGGTTTCAATCTGCCTGTCTATCTCCGCGATCTTCTCGCCGCGGGTCTGGAGATCTCCAAGCCGATCTTTGGTCTTGCTGAGATGTTCCAGTATTTCTTTTACTGACGCGCCGTATTTCCTCTTGAATTTATGCAGGAGGGCCATCCGGTCTTCCAGCCACTGGAGCCGTTCGTGGTCACCTTCGATGTTCTGGACCCGGCCGACAATGCTCCTTGAAAGTTCCCTGATCTGGACGGAGATGGATTCGGCTTCTTTCTTCCATTCAGCCGCTTCCGGCAGGAGCCCGGCGAGTTCATTAAGTGAAGTGAGAACGGCGGACAGGGAATTGAACGCGGAAGTGTCCCCGTCAACAAGTGCGTTGCGGATGCCGTCGGAAAGTTCGAGTATGCGCTGGGCATTGGCTACAACTTTCTGTTCGTTCTCAATGTCCGTGTCGTCAGCCGGGGTGAGGTTTGCGTCTTCAATCTCCTTCACCTGGAACGAAAGCATGTCGATCTGGCGGGCCACCTCGTTATCGTCGCAATCCAGTTCCTTTCGTCTGGTTTTCAGTTCGGACATTTGAGCATATACTTTCTGGTAGCTTTCCCGGGTTTTTGCAAGGTGGCCGAACGAATCAAGAAGGTCGAGCTGGAATTCCTGGCTCAGCAGTGACTGATGGTCGTGCGGGCCGTGCATGTCAACCAGCAGGTCGCCGATTCTCTTCAGGGCCTGGACTGTGGCCGGGCAGTCGTTGACCAGGTTTTTTCCGCTGCCTGACGGTGTTATGATCCTGCGCACGATGAGGCGGCCGTCTTCGCAGGTGTCGAGGCCGAGTTCAGCCAGGATGGCATTGATTCCGGCGGGGTCAGCGAGCTGGAACACCGCTTCGACTCCGCACTGTTCTTCGCCTGCCCTGATCATTGTCTTGTCGGAGCGTTCGCCGAGGACGAGTCCGAGGGCGGCTGCGAGAATTGATTTTCCGGCGCCGGTCTCGCCCGTGATGACATTGAGTCCGCTGCCGTATTCGACGGTGATGTTCTCCACGATGGCGAGGTTCTTGATCCGCAAAGTTGTGAGCATAGGCGGCAAGATACTAATTGCATGGTAACAGGCAAAGGAAAAAGATGACCCACTGTAAAGGATGTGCCCGGAATATGGGGGATGGCTTGCCATACGTAGCTCACAGCGCGATTCATTGTGCTGGCCCTACTTCGCCCGTCGTTCCGCCGTGCTACGTAGGGCATCCTTCGCTCTGCTTCTGTATTTGAATGGCCTGCCATCCGTAGCTCAAGCTCGCTTGTAGCGAGCGCAGAGCGAAGGATGGCGGAGAGGGGGGGATTCGAACCCCCGGTACCGGTTTACACCAGTACGGCGGTTTAGCAAACCGCTGCCGTCAGCCACTTGGCTACCTCTCCAAAGCTTCCCTTTCCAGCTTAATCTATTGAAACGTGTTACCATGCTGTTACAGTTACAATTGCGAAATCCAGTAAATTCATTTGGAATAGTAATCAAATCTCTAAATGCTGAAAACCTTGACTTACCTATATCAGTACCGCAAGAAGCTATGCAAGTCAAAATCCCCGATCCAGCTCTTCGCGATCACCAGTTCGTTGACTCTTCCTGGTGCTTATAATGCAGATGAACTTGAGGATGAGTCTATGTCAGCGTACAGAATCTCTTGAATAGCGGCATAATCCGCTGATTGACAACACTGCCAGTTAAAGCGTAACTTTCGGCAGGTAAGAGCAGTTTTGTAGGAATAATTATATGTAGAAACGGAAAATAAGCAGGGTATCAAAAGGCTAACTATTGACGGAAATAAAGGTAATAAATGACTATTACATACGCCTTAAAGCAGGCATTATTGACGCTATTTCGAAAGTGCGGCTTCTATGTAATGCGTTTGCCTGCAGCTGATAATTCCCAGGAACTGATTACGACTACTTCGACATATTCGCCATGGAATGCTGACGAGAGGTTCATGGCTGTATATAACTTTATTACTCCGCAGTATACTATGGTTGACAAGTACAGGCTGTACGAACTATGGAAGCTGGTTGAACAGTCTTCAAAACTTGATAAAGGATCTATCCTTGAGGTTGGAGTATGGCGTGGTGGAACCGGCGTTGTCCTTGCGCAACAGGCCAAGAATTGTGGTATCAATGACTGCGTGTATTTGTGCGATACGTTCAAGGGGGTTGTTAAAGCAGGAAGAAACGATATTTTCTATTCAAATGGCGAGTGCAGTAATACCAGCAAGGAGACTGCGCAAGACCTGATGAGGAAGTTAAACATAAGAAATGTAGAAATATGTCAGGGTACGTTTCCTGATGATTTCGATGATAAATTTGGGAAGTTGCAGTATCGGCTGTGCCATATTGATGTTGACGTGTATCAGGGGGCAAAGGAAATCACAGAATGGGTATGGCCCAGGTTGGTCAAAGGCGGCATCATAGTGTATGATGATTATGGCACTTATTCGACAGTCGGAGTTACAAAGTATGTGGACGAGATTATGTCGGATAAGGACAAGATTGTGATCTACAACATCAATGGCCATGCGGTTCTTGTTAAATTGTAGGGGTCGCAAATTGTGCCTGCTGTTGTAAGGATGCAAGTTGCGTAGAAACCTTGGAGGAATAGAAGGGGGTCGAGGATATGAGAACATTGCGGAAAATAGCGGCGCTCGGTTTGTTGGCATTGATCCTGTCCAGTCTGTCCGTTATGGCGGCAGACAAGATAAAGGTGCTTATCGTTGATGGCCAGAACAACCACAACTGGAGAGAATGCACGCCAATAATGAAATGGATACTGGAAGACTCAGGGCTGTTTGCTGTTGATGTATCAACGACACCGGGAAAAGCCGGTGGCGACGAATGGAAGAACTGGCATCCGAAGTTCAGCGATTACGCTGTTGTTCTTTCGGACTACAACGGCTCACCCTGGCCGGAGGAGATTAAGGCCGATTTTGTGAAGTACATGCAGAACGGCGGCGGACTGGTTGTTGTGCACGGCGCGGACAATTCGTTCCCCGAATGGGCGGAATTCAATGAAATGATCGGCGTCGGCGGGTGGGGCGGCCGCAATGAGAAATCCGGCCCGATGATCCGCTACAAGGACGGCAAGGTTATGTTCGATAACTCGCCGGGAGCCGGCGGAACCCACGGCAAGCAGCATGAATTCGTCGTCGAAACGCGCGAGGTCGAGCACCCGGTCATGAAGGGGCTTCCGGCCAAGTGGAAACATGCGACAGATGAACTTTACTCCAAACTCCGTGGACCTGCGAAAAATATTACCGTGCTGTCCACGTCATATGCTGCGCCTGAACAGAATGGCACGAGAGAGAACGAACCGATTTTCATGGCGCTCAGCTTCGGTAAAGGTCGCATATTCCACGATGTCCTTGGCCACGGAGCAGTTGCGATGGCGGGCCTTGGTTTCCAGATTACCCTGGTTCGCGGTACGGAATGGGCTGCGACCGGCAAGGTCAATTTTGCACCGGACAGCATAAAAGAGCTGTCTGCCGACAAGGCCGCAATCCGTGCAATACCGAAGGAAGTCCTTCCAGGGAAGAAGTAGGAGACAGAAGCCCGAATAAAGAAGCCCTCGCCCTGACCCTTTCTTCCGGAAGGCGAGGGAATTACCCTCTTGTTATGTTTGGAAAAGGGAAGTTCAATGGGAAATAACAAAGCGCATCGCGGAATTATGTTTGCTTCGGTTGTTTTGTCTGCGTCATTAGTTCTTTCTTTGGCAGCGGCGGCAGACTGGCCTGAATTCCGCGGTCCTTACGGTAATGGACTTGTATTGGCGCCGGGCGACAATAAGCCGGTCGGTCTGCCGCTAAGCTGGAGCGAGACGGAAAATGTCAAATGGAAGACAGAGATTCCTTACCGCGGCTGGTCAACCCCGGTTATCCTGAACGGCCAGGTCTGGCTGACAACGGCCACGCTGGAAGGGAATGATTTCTTTGTTATCTGCGTGGATGCCGCAACCGGGAAGATAGTTTTCAATAAGAAACTCTTCCACTGCGACAATCCAGAGCCGCTTGGCAACATTGTAAACTGTTACGCTTCACCTTCGCCGGCGATCGAACCGGGCCGGGTTTATGTGCACTTTGGCAGTTACGGAACGGCATGCCTTGACACTGCCAATTGCAGTGTTATATGGCAGAGACAGGACCTTCCGTGCAAGCATTTCAGGGGACCAGGGTCATCGGTCATTATCTTCGAAGACCTGCTGATATTGACCATGGACGGTATTGATGTGCAGTACATGGTGGCGCTGGACAAGAATACCGGCAAGACGGTATGGAAGACCGATCGAACTGCCAACTGGAATGACCTTGATGCCAAGGGCAAGCCGACAGCTGACGGTGATTTCAGGAAAGCATACAGCACGCCCCTGATTGCAGACGTCGGCGGGAAATTCCAGCTGCTGACAACCGCGTCCAAAGCATCTTACAGCTATGAGCCTCGAACTGGAAAAGAGCTCTGGAAAATAGGGCACAACCGCTATTCCGTGGCGACGCGGCCGCTGTTCAGTCACGGTTTTGCTTTGATCAGCACCGGCGGAGAACTGCTGGCCATAAAACCTGACGGGCACGGGGATGTGACGAATACCCACGTTGCCTGGAAGGTCACCCATGCCGTTCCAAGAATGCCGTCCCCTGTAATTGTTGATGACCTGCTCTACATGGTGAACGAAGACGGCACCGCGACATGTCTTGAAGTGGCTACCGGAAAGCAGGTCTGGCAGGAGCGGATCCGGGGCAATTATTATGCGTCGCCTGTTTCTGCCGATGGAAGAGTCTATTTCTTCAGCGGTACCGGCAAGGCTACGGTTCTTAAGACGGGCCGGACTTATGAGCTCCTTGGAACAAACATGCTCGACGATGGTTTCATGGCGTCGCCGGCGGTTTCGGGGAAAGCGTTGTTTTTGAGGACAAAGACGCATCTTTACAGGATCGAGTCGGCAGGTTCAGGGAAGTAAGTTGTTGATGCTGATGTGGCTGGATAAGTTGTGTTGAGCGTGCGGACGGATTGATGAGCGAACCTGAGAGTAAATCTGGCAGGAATGTTGGTGTCCTGAATCATGCTGATGAAAAGTCGGCAGGTTTTCTGAGGCACTGGTATTTCTCTTTAACGATATTCTTCAGTTCTTTCCTGCTTTTCCAGATTCAGCCGATTCTGGGAAAATATATTCTTCCCTGGTTTGGCGGCACATCAACGGTCTGGACGACGTGCATGATGGTTTACCAGCTTCTTCTGCTGGGCGGGTATATATACGCGCACCTGGTTTCCGGCATGAGCGTGAGGAGTCATGTGCGCATACATCTCTCCATTCTCGTGTTTTCGTTTGTTCTCTTTGTATGTTTCTGGTTCAGGTGGGCCACTCCGATAACGCCAGGGCCTGCCTGGCGCCCGGTTGACAGCTCGGCGCCCGTATTGAAAATCGTTGAGATCCTCCTGGTTTGCATAGGCCTGCCTTTCCTGATCCTGTCGTCCACCAGTTCCCTGGTCCAGAAGTGGTTCAGTATCCTGAACCCCGGGAAATCGCCCTATGGCTTTTACATGATATCGAACATCGGATCCATGCTTGCCCTGGTTACTTACCCGTTCCTGTTTGAGCCGTTCTTCCGTCTACGGACGCAGGCGACGATATGGTCTTCAGTGTACATTATATTCCTTCTTATTTGCGGAGCCTGTGCCGTGATGGTTTTTACTAAGAACCGGTCATGGCGTGGCGGGGAATTGACAACAGGCCAGGACGGTACCCGGGAGCAGCTGCAGGGGGCTTGTCCTGTGCCTCCCGTAAAAATGCACCTGGCATGGCTGATCCTCAGTTTCCTGCCCTGCGTGCTTCTGCTGGCGACGTCCAGCGAGATGACCCAGGAGGTTGCGCCGATCCCGCTCTTGTGGGTGCTGCCGCTTGTCCTGTACCTGCTGTCTTTCATAATCTCCTTCAGTCCTCGGACCATACTTCCCCAGGGCATATATATTCTCATGGTTCCGGTTTCTGCTTTCATGACATGGATGGTTCTCCAGCATATAGAGAAGTTTGGAACAATTGCGTCGCTGACGGTGTTCTCGCTTATGCTTTTCTCCTGTTGCATGTTATGCAACACCACATTGTATTCGCTCAGGCCGGCGCCGGTACACCTTACGCGTTATTATGTCGTTATCGCGTTCGGGGGGGCGTTGGGCGGATTGTTTGTGGGACTGGCTGCGCCGCTGATGTTCAACCACTATCTCGAGTTCTTCATAGGGCTTATCTTGTGCTGTGCAATTGCAACGGGAATGATCCTGTGGTGCAGAAAGCAGGGCTGGATGCGGTTCTTGTGGATACCGATGGCGGCGTTTTCGATAGTAGTGATCATCCTTCTTTGCCAGCGCTCAGTCCTCTGGTATAGAAACACCCTTTTGAGAAGCCGGAATTTTTACGGCGTCCTCAGTGTGCGTACCTTCAAGGCGCCTTTTAAATGGGTCAAACACACCCTGGTACATGGCAGGACCAACCATGGCATGCAGCTGCTCAACAGTCCCATGGAGTTATCACCTGTTTCCTACTACGGCAAGGGGAGTGGAATATGGCACGCCATGCAGCGGTATTCGCTCAAGCCGCTGAGAATCGGCATTGTCGGGCTGGGGGCAGGCATGATGTCCGTTTACGCCCGGCCGGGAGACTACATGAGGTTCTATGAGATTAATCCGGAGATTGTCCGTATTGCCAAAGACCGGAAATATTTTACCTATCTTTCCGAATGTCCTGCCGAGATGGACATAGTGATGGGTGATGCCAGGCTGTCGCTGGAACGGGAGCTGAAGCAGGGGAACGCCCAGCAGTTTGACGTGCTTGTGCTTGACGCTTTCAATTCCGATGCCGTTCCCGTGCACCTGCTGACGCGCGAGGCATTTGAGCTGTATCTCAAGCACTTGAAACCAGGAGGGATCATAGCCGTTGATGTCTCGAATTCTTATATAGATCTTTTCCCGGCGATCTGGGCCCAGAAGAATTACTTTAATCTTGATGGCGCGCTTATCTTCAAAAAGGCTGAAGATAAGCGGCTTATAGATAACTCGATATGGATTATCCTGTCGAGCGACAGCAGCCTGTTCCTCATGCCTTCCATAAAGGCGGTATCGTTTGACAGCAGCCGCATCCGCAAGATGGAAGGCTGGACCGATGACTACAGCAGTCTTCTGCCGCTATTGATAAACCTGAAGGTTGATCGAGATGCCGTTTCGAAATCATTTCTTGATCTATTGTATCAGCTGAAGATTAAAAGGGACTAGAACCTATCTCAAATCCTGGCAATCATGGTTCAAACCAATTTTGAGATAGGTTCTTGATTCTGTCTTTTCAGGAAGAGCAGGCTGAGAACGGGAATTCAAGTTGCGGTTCTTTGTGTCCGCCTGCGGGAGACGTGTGGACCTGTCTCTGGAAGCATCCGTGTTTCTCCATGGCTTTATAGATCCTCCGTCCGATCCATGCGTCGGTTGCCGCGTACTGCAGAGCGTAATCGGGAAGTGTAGATTTCGACCAGTTTGTGAGCTTTGCCCGCTTTGATATGCGGCAGCCGAGAAGAATTGCTGACAGGCCCCGGAGCCCGTGGTGCTGAATGCCGCAATTAGCGGCACAGATGCCGAGATCAACAAAACCTGCCGGCTGGAACTCCGTCAATTCCCTCAGTTCCTTTATGTCCCTGCCGATGGCAACGCCTGCCTTAATAATCCCCGGATTGGCCAGGATGCCGGTTAGTTCATGGGAAAGTTTGAGATGGGTAAGTTGGAAAAGATAGACTGTATCATGGCCGCCAAGCTGCAGCAGCGCGGGAGGGTAAAACACTCCTTTGCTGAAAGACGGCCGCTTTTCAGTGTCAAACCCAAGTAACTTCTCCTTCCTCAGTTCAGTTACGGCATTCAGCATCTCGCGGTGCGTCCTGACGACAGTAATTGGTCCATCGTAGACGACCTGTTCAAGGCTGTTGATTTCTTCATCAGTAAGTTTCCGGTCGAGTTTGAACGGCCATTTTGCCCTGTGCTGGATTTCATGCCCGGCCTGCGGCCGGTGATGTTTTGTGTTTTCCGCCTGATGCATTTGTCATAGAGTGATGGAAATGCAGATTGCAGGCAAGGGGAAATAAAGTGTCAGGGGGAAAAGTACTGATGAAAAAGGCCACAGGAAAGTCCGGGGTGTTATATGTTGCGCGGATTGGGACCGGCCTGGCAAATGGGCAGTTGCTCGAAGAGCGTCTTGGATGGGCAGGGCTTGACCTTGTGCAGGTGCAGAACCTGGATGCCCGCCGGGTCTATTTTGATGAATATTTCCGGTCACGCGCCGATGCGGACCGGAAAATGCGGGAACTGAAACTTCTCTTTCGGCAGTGGCTTGGCGCTAAGTCTTTCTCAACGCAGGTCCGGCGGGTGGCTGTACGGGACTGGAGCGAGTCCTGGAAGAAATCTTTTCATACAGCCAGGGTTTCGCGTCGGATAGTTATCAAGCCCTCCTGGGAGAAATACAGGCCCCATGCAGGTGATTGTGTCATAGAGCTTGATCCCGGCATGAGTTTCGGGACCGGTCTGCATGCCACGACAAGGGCCTGTTTGGGGTTTATTGATCAGCTGGCGGGAAGGAATGTCCCGCACAGGTCTTTCCTGGATGCGGGCTGTGGTTCCGGTGTGCTGGCAATAGCGGCGGCCAAACTGGGGTTTACGGGCGTTGTGGCAGTAGATAATGATCCGCAGGCGGTCAAGGCGGCTACGGAGAACTGCCGCCGCAACGGTGTTTCCGGCATTGTGAAATGTATGCAGGCAGATCTTCTGAATTTCAGGACGAAATCAAAGTTCAGTGTTGTTGCCGCCAACATGTTCGAGTCGGAGCATGAACGATTCGGGAGAACCCTGTCTTCTGCCGTTACTGCTGATCCGCCGGGATACCTGCTTGTCGCCGGAGTACTGTTTAAGCAATATTCCTGTGTGACAAGGATGTATGAACGCATGGGTTTTAGGAAGATCCAGTCTGTTGTTCAGAGAGAGTGGATTAGTGGAATGATGCAGAAAAGTTAAGACTTTAATTTTGCACCAAAGTCCGTGCAAAATTAACTTTGCGCGGCAGCCAGGGCGGCTGCCAACGCAAAGACGTGAAGTTTGGAGTATAACCAGAATGGTTATACTCCAAACTAACGTGGTTAAA
>Ga0172371_10002301_pt1 | contig 30400 bp, 27 predicted proteins | sample Lak12m_FD_114543 | JGI IMG/M metagenome (GOLD analysis project Ga0172371, IMG submission 114543) | Freshwater microbial communities from Kabuno Bay, South-Kivu, Congo - kab_022012_12m | ecosystem: Environmental > Aquatic > Freshwater > Lake | place: Democratic Republic of the Congo: South-Kivu...
ACATACCTGCGCGGAAGTAAAGCTACCCGAAGGACAAGCCATCATTGAAAAAGTATGTTTTTCGTGCCTGCTATCCGACCCGGTGAATGAAAAGCTTAAATCGCTGGGAGCAGAACAGATAGTGATTGCAGGCGCAGAAAGTCATATCTGTGTATTGAAAACCGCGTTAGATGCGCTCAGCAAAGGTTACGAGGTGCATGTGGTTGCTGATGCAGTTGGCTCGCGCAAGGAATACAGCAAACAGATAGCATTAGAACGCATGAGGCAGGCAGGCGCTTTTATCGCCACCACCGAAATGATTTTATTCCAGTTGATGGATGAAGCAGGAACAGATGAGTTCAAGCAAATCAGTAAACTGATAAGATAATTGTCTCTCTGTGTTTCCCGCAGATTGCGCAGAAAATGCAGATTAAATTCTTCTTCTGCGAAAATCAGCGTTATCAGCGGGAAATTAATTTCTCGTATCTGCGCCCCACATCATTTTGTTGCGCAGGGTGCTGATAAAGTTTTCACCGGGGAAACGTAACAGCCCTAAAGTAAAAGCTGCTCTTGAAATATGCAGTTCAGAAGAAGTGGGCATGGTAACGGAACGAGAATCGAGGGAGGCGAGAAAATTATCGCTGCGGCTTTCCACTCTCAGTATTATTTTGCTGCTGCTGGAAACCACAAACGGACGTACGTTCAGGTTATGAGGCGCAATAGGCGTAATCACAAAATTGCCGCAGCCGGGACTTAATATAGGTCCACCGCAACTGAGAGAATAGCCGGTGGAGCCTGTGGAAGTGGCTATAATCAATCCATCCGCCCAGTAAGAATTTACAAACTCATCATCCACATAAGTATGAATGGTTATCATACTGGAAGTGTCTTTTTTAATTACGGTGAGTTCATTAAGCCCGAAATTATTTTCACCAAAATATTCCTGACCGTTGTTGAAGCTGACTAAGGTACGCTGCTCGATGGAGTATTTCTTTTCAAAAATATTTCCAACCGCCTGGCATATATTTTCCTGCGATACGCCTGAGAGAAACCCCAGCCTTCCCATATTGATGCCCAGCACCGGGATACCCGAACTGCCCACGAGCAATGCGCTTTGCAACAATGTGCCGTCTCCGCCAATCGAAAACAGGAAATCTACTTTGTTCTGTATTTCTTCTTTGCGCTCAAATATTTTCGCTTTAACGATTGCTGAAATTTCTGTAGGGAGCTGTTCATTTAACTCACGATGGACAAGCACCTCCACCTTATAATCTGATAAGGTTTTCAGAAGATCGGTTAAACCGGATGCGAAGGTTTGATTATATGTTTTGCCGAACAGCGCAATTTTCATGCGGCAAAGATAGGAATTATGTTATTAACCAAGCTCTTACTGAACAACCTCATGCCTCGCCTCAGCCTTCAGTTTCCAGCGCTTATGCGACCACAGCCAGTTGGCAGGATTAGCGCGGATAATGCTTTCTAATTTCTGCGCATAAGATTTTGTAATCATGCCGGGCTTACCCGGTTGTTCCGCTTCAAGTAAAGAAAGCGTTACTTCATAATATCCTCTTTTTATGCGTTGAATGTCTAAGAAAATAATCGGGAATTTATTGATGGTTGCGTATTTTTCCATGCCATGCAGAAAGGCAGTATCCCGGTTCAGAAACCTCACCCAGAAACTCTTGTCCGCATCTTTCCGCGAAGGACTTTGGTCGGCAATAAGAATATAAGCGCAGGGAATATCCCGGTTTTCTGCAAACGCTTTTGCCGTTTCAAAAATAGAGATGAGGTGCATTCCCCATGCTGCCCGCGATTCTTTGAAATAATCATCAATCAGTTTATTCGTAAGCGGTTTATAAAAACCCAGCGTTTTGTGCTGCACCTGCAAACTCGAACACAATACGCCCCATTCCCAGTTGGTATAATGGCTGCCAACAGTGATGACACTTTGTTTAGAAGCGAAATAGGGTGTTAAAATTTCGGGGTTAACAAGGCGGTAACGTTTTACCAATTCCTCTTTGCTCATCGAAAGCCCTTTCAACCCTTCTAAGAAAATATCACAGAAATTGCGGTAAAAATCTTTGGTAATTCGTTCAATCTCCTTTTCTGTTTTTTCAGGGAAAGAGTTGCTCAGGTTTTGCATCACCACAGGTTTCCGGTAGCGCACCACATAAAAGAAAAGGTAATACAAACCATCAGAAATAAAGTAAAGCACAGGAAACGGAATGAGGGAAAACAAAGCTCCCGTAATTCTGAAAACGTAGTAGGTAATTCTTTGCATTGCTGCAAAGCTAAGATAAATCAGGAAGAATTTTAAGCCTTAATTTTTCTACTTTTGTCGGAGCCGCATCAATCAAGATGAATACATCAAGCAAAACCCCAAATCCTGTTCCATCTGAATTGGAAAGAGCATTGAATCTGAAAACTCAATTAGATGCATTGCGCCCTATTGGCAAAGAACAGGAGGCTATTATTATGCAAAAGTTGAGGCTCGACTGGAACTATCATTCCAATCACCTTGAAGGTAATTCACTCACCTTTGGAGAAACAAAAGCGTTGATACTTTTTGGAATTACTGCGCAAGGCAAGCCACTGAAAGACCATTTTGAAATTACAGGACATGATGAGGCGGTGAAATGGATTACAGATATTGTAAAAGGCGATTACCCGCTTACGGAAAGTTTTATCCGCGAACTTCATTCGTTATTATTGAAAGAACCTTACCAGGTAGATGCCATTACCCCCGATGGTTTACCTACCAAAAAAACAGTTGAAGTTGGTAAATACAAAAACCAGCCCAACCATGTAAAAACAAGAACTGGAGAAATTTTTCGTTTTGCCACGCCCGAAGAAACTCCGGCACTGATGAATGAGTTGGTGGAATGGTATCGCGAAAAGAAAAAGCAAGTTGATATTAACCCGGTAATTTTTGCTGCTGAGTTTCATTATAAGTTTATCCGAATACATCCTTTTGATGATGGCAATGGAAGAGTAGCAAGGATTTTAATGAACTTTATCCTGATGCAATTTGGTTATCCTCCAGTGATTATAAAAACAGAAGATAAAGCCAATTATTTTTCTGCTTTGCAACAAGCCGACAGCGGAACAATAGAACCCTTTATTGAATACATCGCAAAAAACCTCAACCGCTCATTAGAGATAATGATTACAGGTGCTAAGGGTGAAAGTATTGAAGAAGCAGATGATTTGGATAAAGAGATTGCTTTGTTGGAGCAGAAGGTGAAAAGTGCTGGCAAAGAAGTTGGAGGTTCGAAAAGTGAGAAGAGGTTATTGGAAATCTTTGATGAAAGAGTTGCGCCATTAATCTTGCAATTTATTAAATCTTCCGAAAAATTCAATCCATTTTATCTGAGCAGTCATTTTGGAATGTCAGTAAATGATAAAATAAAATATCCTAATAAAACAGTATTCATTCCTTCAATTAGAAATTTTATAACCAAAAACACATACAGTATTGAATTGTTTTGCATGTATAAGACATTTAATAAAGAGGGTTTTAAAGAATTTAATTATACAAGTGAAATTTCGTTTTCATTTAATCCAACCAAGTATGAAGCAAAATCAAATGACGGTTTGACTTTTGAAAAACAATATAATGAACAACTCACTGATGAAGAAATCAGTGAACTTGTAAAGTCAGAAGCAAAAAGACACAAAGAATTCATCGAGCAAAAATTAGCAGAAGCACAAAAAAAGACGAAGTAATTTTAAATGAATCAAAACTTAGACCCTAACAGCGAAAACCAGTTACCCATTGACAAGGAAATAGAGCGCGCCTTACGCCCCGGTGATTTCGACAACTTTGCCGGACAGGAAAGTGTGGTTGAAAACCTGAAAGTGTTTGTAAAAGCTGCGCGTCAGCGTGGCGAATCGCTCGACCATGTTTTGTTGCACGGTCCTCCGGGATTGGGAAAAACAACCTTAGCTCACATCATTGCAAACGATTTGGGCGTGAATATCCGCATCACTTCCGGTCCTGTGTTAGACAAGCCTGGCGACCTTGCAGGTTTGCTCACCAACCTGCAACCCAATGATGTTTTATTCATTGACGAAATTCATCGCCTCAGCCCGATTGTGGAAGAATATCTTTACTCCGCGATGGAAGATTACCGAATTGACATCATGATTGAAAGCGGTCCTAATGCGCGTTCAGTACAAATCAAGCTCAACCCGTTTACCTTGGTGGGAGCCACTACCCGCTCCGGTTTGCTCACCGCTCCTTTGCGCGCCCGTTTCGGAATCAATTCACGTTTGCAATACTATGATGCAAAAGTTCTCAAAGGAATCATCATACGTTCCTCCGATATTCTTGAAGTGAAAATTGATGAAAAAGCTGCCGATGAAATTGCCCGCAGAAGCCGGGGTACTCCGCGTATAGCAAATGCTTTATTAAGGCGTGTTCGCGACTTTGCACAAATAAAAGGCAACGGAAGTATTGACCTCGAAATTTCTAAATATTCACTCAAAGCCCTGAATGTGGACGCGCATGGTCTGGATGAAATGGACAACAGAATCCTCAATACCATCATTGACAAATTTAAGGGCGGACCCGTTGGACTTACCACTATTTCCACTGCCGTTGGTGAAGAAGCCGGAACCATAGAAGAAGTATATGAACCTTTCCTTATAATGGAAGGCTACCTGCAACGCACACCCCGCGGAAGACAGGCAACAGAACTTGCTTACAAACATCTCGGAAAAATATATTCTGCCAATTCGGGGACATTGTTTGAGGGAGAGTGATAGAACGCGGATGACGCGGGTTGAACTGATTTTCGCTGATTTCAAATCCGTCTTTATCCGTTAAATCCGCGTCATCTGCGTTCTATTAAACTACGTTCCATTAAAAATGACCAAAGCAAAATCCACGCAACTCATAAAATCCGAAGCCACCCGCCTCGGTTTTTTTCATTGCGGAATTTCAAAAGCAGGTTTTTTAGAAGAGGAAGCACCTTTATTAGAGCAGTGGTTGAAGAATAATATGCATGGACAAATGCACTATATGGAAAATCATTTTGATAAGCGACTTGATCCCCGTTTGCTGGTGCCGGGTGCTAAGTCGGTGGTGTCATTGTTGCTGAATTATTTTCCAACTCCCCCTCTCTCTGGGGAGAGGGGGCTGGGTGGTGAGGTGAAGATTTCCAAATATGCTTACGGAAAAGATTATCACTTTGTAATTAAAGAAAAACTGAATGAATTAGTGGCGTTCATCAACGCGAATATTGGCGATGTAAACGGAAGAGTTTTTGTTGATTCTGCGCCTGTAATGGATAAAGCATGGGCAAAGAGAAGTGGGTTGGGATGGATGGGAAAAAACACCAACCTGATTAATAAGCATCAAGGTTCATTCTTTTTTATTGCAGAACTGATTATTGATTTGGAACTGGAATATGATTCACCTGTGGCAGACCATTGCGGAACTTGTACGCGCTGCATAGATGCGTGTCCGACTGATGCAATAGTGCAGCCATATTTAGTTGATGGAAGCAAATGTATTTCCTATTTTACCATTGAACTGAAAGAAAACACAGCGCCTGAACTGAAAAACAAATTTCAGGACTGGGTTTTCGGTTGCGATATATGCCAGGATGTTTGTCCCTGGAACAGGTTTTCAAAAGCGCATAAGGAGCCACTATTCAATCCTAATTCAGAAATGCTGAATATGAGCAGGAAAGACTGGGAGGAAATGACGGAAGAAGTTTTCCGGAAATTATTTAAACACTCGCCTTTGAAACGGGCAGGGTTTGAAAAGATGAAAGATAATTTAACGCTTTAATTTTTACTTCTGCGTTTACGCTCTAACTCGTCTAAGTATATTTTGCGCAAACGAATTGATTTCGGGGTTACTTCCACGTACTCATCTTCCTGAATGTATTCCATCGCTTCTTCCAATGAGAACTTGATGGCAGGAGCAATTTTAACTTTTACATCACTGCCTGAAGCGCGCATGTTGGAGAGTTTTTTCTCTGTCATTACATTGATGACCAAATCATCCTGGCGGTTGTTTTCACCAATGATTCTTCCTCCATAAACTTCATCGCCCGGATCAATAAAAAACCAACCGCGGTCTTGTAACTTATCAATGGAATAAGCTGAAGCCACTCCTTTGCCCATAGAGATCAACACCCCGTTTATTCTTCCGGGAATATCACCTTTCCAGGGTTCGTAACTTCTGAAACGGTGCGCCATGATGGCTTCTCCTGCTGTAGCTGTGAGTATGTTGTTTCTTAAGCCAATCAATCCTCTTGAAGGTATCTGAAATTCAAGGTGAATTAAATCGCCTTTGGGTTGCATGACCAGCAAGTCGCCTTTTTTCTGGCTGACTAATTCTATGACTTTTCCGGTTGTGTCTTCGGGTGTGTCAATGATGAGGGTTTCCACCGGCTCACATCTCTTGCCATCAATTTCTTTCACAATCACCTGGGGTTGCCCTACCTGTAATTCATAACCTTCGCGCCTCATGGTTTCAATAAGAATAGAAAGGTGAAGAATACCACGCCCATAAACAATATGTGTGTCGGGCGAACCTGTTTCTTCTACGCGCAGCGCAAGGTTCTTTTCTATTTCCTTGTATAATCTTTCTTTGATGTGGCGCGATGTTACATACTTTCCTTCCTTTCCGTAAAACGGTGAATTGTTAATAGTAAACAACATGCTCATGGTGGGTTCATCAACGCTGATGGGTTTTAAACCTTCTGGGTTTTCAAAGTCGGCAATGGTGTCGCCAATTTCAAAACCCTCTATTCCGCTTACTGCACAAATATCACCGGCTTCCACTTCAGTTACTTTCAGTTTTCCAAGACCATCAAAAATATAAAGCTCTTTTATTCTTGTTTTTACAATTTTCCCGTCACGCTTCACTAATGAAACCGGCATGTTTTCTTTCACCGTTCCGCGTAAAATGCGTCCTATCGCTATCCTGCCGACAAAAGAAGAGTAGTCGAGCGAGGTAATCATTAACTGCAGGGAACCTTCAAGGGTTTTGGGTTCAGGGATATGCTGTACAATGGCATCTAATAAAGGGATAATATTTTCTGTTTGTTCTTTCCAGGTAGTGTTCATCCAGCCATGTTTTGAGGAACCGAAGATGGTTGGGAAATTCAATTGTTCATCGCTTGCTTCGAGGTTGAAGAAAAGTTCGAACACGGCATCATGCACTTCATCGGGGCGGCAGTTGGGCTTGTCCACTTTATTGATTACGACAATGGCTTTGAGACCGAGGGAAATTGCTTTCTGGAGGACAAAACGGGTTTGGGGCATGGGACCTTCAAAGGCGTCCACGAGGAGGAGAACACCATCAGCCATGTTGAGGACGCGCTCTACTTCACCGCCAAAGTCAGCGTGACCGGGGGTGTCAATGATATTGATTTTAGTTCCGTTGTATTGCACGGAAACATTTTTTGCAAGGATGGTAATTCCGCGTTCGCGTTCGAGGTCGTTATTATCGAGGATAAGCTCACCGCTCTGCTGGTTGTCGCGGAAGAGTTTGCATTGGTGGAGGATTTTGTCAACAAGGGTAGTTTTTCCGTGGTCAACGTGTGCAATAATGGCAATATTTCTTATATTCTTCATTCAGGGCTTAAAAATTTGAGGGTGCAAAAGTAGTCTTTTAAATGGGTTACGGGAGTTTGTATTAAAGTAATTTTTTTACATTTGTTCAACCTCTTAAATCCTTCAACATGAAAAATCTTTACTTACTATTATCAGGTGTACTTTGTTTTTTTCTTTCTGCAAACCTTCCAGCCCAGACCATCAGCCGCTGCGGAACTGATGAATACAACAACATACTGAGCAAAAAGTTTCCGATGGCTGAAGCCAACCGCAAAGCCCTGGAAAAAGAATATTATAACTTCATTACCAATCCTCCGGCAAATAAAACTTCAACAGGAACAAAATATGTAATACCCGTGGTGGTACATGTTATTCATGACCCTTCAGATATTAATCCAGGCGATTCTTCTAATGTTTCTGACCAACGTATAGCTGAACAGATTGCTATTCTTAACCAGGATTACCGGAATTTCGGGGGAAGCAATTTCAGTAGTGATGCTGTTGATACACAAATAGAATTTCAGTTAGCGAAAAAAGACCCTAACGGCAATTGTACCGATGGAGTTATCCGTATTCCTTCCCCGCTTTCTGTAGGGCATGATTGGTTAAGTTCATCAGAAGACAGCGCATTAAAACTGTTAAGCCATTGGCCCAACGAAAAATATCTCAATCTATATGTAATACATTCCATGAGCGCTTTCGGGTATGCAACTTTTCCATGGAATACCGGCACTCCGCAATTGGATACCATTGATGGTGTAGTGATTCGATTTGATGCTTTTGGCTACAGTGGTAACGGAGAAGTGGCGCTCGGCAGAACCGCCACGCACGAAGTAGGACACTGGCTTGGATTATATCATACCTTTCAGCCCTCTTATATATTTGATGTTTTTGGCGATAGCGCTGCCTGGACCTGTTTGAATGATACCTGTTTATTAAGAGGAGATAAAGTTTGTGATACGCCCCCCATATTTGCCGAAACCAGCATTAATCTTTCCTGTTCAGCAATGCCAAATACCTGTATCACTGACTCGGATGACTCAACATTAATGAACCCTTTCCGCCCGATTGCCCTTGGCGGTGTTGGCGACCAGAATGATATGATTTCAAATTACATGGATTATTCAAGCGATTCGTGCATGAATAAGTTTACAGCAGGTCAACTGGACCGTATTGTTTTTCACATCAACGCCAACCGTGCATCCATCTGGAATTCTGCCAATCTCACCCAAACAGGGCTGCGGGGCTTGCTCCATGATTTTGATTCAGTGCAGGTGAATGTGGGACTAAACGGAAGGGTTACGGCTATGTGTGAATGGAACGGCAAACTGATTATTGCCGGAGATTTTACTTCGGCTGATGGAGTAGCCTGCAACCGTATTGTGGCATGGAATGGTTCTGCCTTTGAAAATCTCAACAACGTGCCTCAGTTTTTCAATGGGGTTACTTCCATGGCGGTTTACAAAGGGAAATTATATGTAGGGGGAACTTTTACTATTCCTGACCAATTTAATTTTTTAGCCAGTTACGATGGAACTCAGTGGGACAGCATTTGCACTAACGCAGATTACCGCAGCACCAGCGCTGCTGTACGTGCGCTCTGGGTTTATAAAAATAAATTGTATGTGGGTGGTGATTTCGCACAGGTAGACGGGCTTCAACTTAACGCCAGTAATATAGCAACCTGGGATGGTACAACATGGGCTGCACTCGGCACAGGATTGACTGGCAATTCTTCTGCCTGCTATGCCATGACGGTGTGGGAAGACAAACTTGTTATTGGCGGAAGATTTACTGCGGCAGACGGTGTGGCATGCGATAAAGTTGCGCTCTGGAACGGCTCTGTTTTCAGTTCCACAAACACGGGCGCCAATGTAGTAAGCAGCGGACGACTCAACTGCCTCTTTTCTTATGAAGGAAAACTCTACACAGGTGGAGATTATTCCAGTATAGGAGGCAATCTGCTTAGCGGGCTTACCGAATATAACGGTCTCGGCTGGGGAACAAATGTTTCCTCTTTTCTTGGTTTCAACCGCTTTGCTTTGGAACAGTTCAACGGTTATTTATGGGTAGGCGGCAATATCACAGACTTCGGTGAAGACCTGCAGCATATCTATCTCTGGGATGCCGCAGCCAATGATTATTGGGAAGTATCGGATGAGTATAGAGGATTCGACAGTCCTGTGTTGTGCATGACACAGTTTAAGGACGAACTCTACATCGCTGGTGAATTCACTGTTTTAGAGGGAATGAATAGTTTCCCCAACAAAAACCTTAACTACATCTGCAAAGTGCATACAGTTTGTGTTGACCCTATACCAGTTGGTGTTAATCATCCTGAAAATGTATCACCTTTCAAGTTATATCCAAACCCTGCGGGCAACATGCTTACAATTGAGAATGCTGCAAATGAAATCCGTGTGTTCAATATTATTGGTGAAGAAATATCAGCACAGAAAATAAATACTGGAAACAATAGAATTGAAATAGATGTTTCGGGTTTTGCTTCCGGTATTTATTTTATTCAATCAGGAAAGCAGGCGGAGAAGTTTGTGAAGCATTAGGAGATAGTTCGCTTGCTTGCTTTTTGCTGATATAAACTTTCTGAATACGGTATGCTGCCCTTATTTATTCTTTGCGTCTGTCATTCCCGGATCAAACTCAAAAGATAAACCGGTTCCTGCGATTGCAACTTTCTTAGATTCCTGGAAACAGTTTCTGAAAATTACCCATAAAGTAGCAAACTGCATATCCACATGGCTGGCGGGAATTTTGAAATAGAAATTGAATTTATCTGATTCACCTTTCTGTAGCAATTGGATTTTATAATCCGTTCTTGCGCTTGCGAATTCCTGTTCTTTCTCCGTGCGCACCGCAATTTTGTTGGGGTCAACCAAACCTATTTCATTTCCGGTGTAGGTTACACGAAAGCTTCCGGAGGTGAGGTCAGTTTTCTTGTCCACTGCAAGTAAAGAAACTTTATAAGGTCCGGCAATGAAATCATTCATGGAAGCAGGCAACTGAAAATCTGGCGCCATCACCATTGTTCCGGCAGATGCAACTTTTGACATTCCTTTTATATCGAGGCTGAATGATTCAACATGGAAACGGGTGTCGCCTGTAACATTCAGCACTTTCGATTCTTTATCATTGGGTTTAATAATGACTTCTTTTTCTTTGGGCTTAAACTCACCAAACTCGAATTTGAAAACACATTCAGAAGGATTCCAGATCAGGTAATCATTGGTTTTGTTGGTTATCTTCACTTTGCATTTGGCTTCTTCCATACGACCGATAATATCAACTATTTCAACAATGTAGTCTTCTGTTTCTATTCTTGCATCTTTAAAGAAATTGGTGTGTTTGGGATCAACTTTTTTTTCTTTTTCTTTTCCTTTTTGGGCAAGAGCTGGTGCTGCGGATACTAAGAAAAATAGCAGGTAAACGATAAGTTTTTTGTTCATGAGTTTTAATTTTATGATTAGGGTTAATTCTTTTAGAAGGCGTGCAAAATTACAAAAATGAATTTTGATACAATAAAGAGAGGCATGAAACATAATGTTTCATGCCTCTCTGGGTGAGGTCGCGAGCGGATTTGAACCGCTGTACAAGGTTTTGCAGACCTCTGCCTAGCCGCTCGGCCACGCGACCGTTTAACAAACGGGCTGCGAAAATAGTAATTAATTACCAAATAAAAAGCCCCTCGCCTAAGGCAAGGGGCTTTTTATTAATAATTATGATGATTTATTTCAAATCAAATGAAGTGTTTCCGATTTCAGTTTTGTCAACATACACAGCAATTTTGTAAGTGCCTTTAGCCAGTTCTTCTGTTTTGGAGAAGTAAACACAAAGCGGCATAGCAGCATTTGCATATTCAACATCCTGTTTAACGCTAACAGCTACTTTCTGTCCGTTCACTGTAATTTCATTGCTTTCGCCAAGACCTTTCGCCAGGACTTTCCCGCTTGGGTCTTCAATTCTCAGGTAGATATCTTTAGTTCCCCTGTCAGCAATTTTATTTTCGCTCAGGATAAAGCAGGTTTTTATTTTATCAACTTTTTTCGCTTTTGTAGTTGCTTTTTCTTTTGTGCCTTTTACCTGAACACCTTCTGCTGTTACTTCATAAGCAGCAAGCAATTTACCTTTTGCCACTGTGGAAGCAAGGTTCATGTTTTCGTTCGTGAGGTCTTTGTTTACGCTTTGCTGGCTTGCGAGGTCGCCTTTCACTTTAGTGTTTTCGCCCTGAAGTTGTTCGTTAGCCTGTTTCAGCTCCGTGATCTGCTGCTCCAGTTCTTCCTGTTTTTTCTTCAGTGAAGCCACTTCGTTTTTGTATTTCCTCATGCTGTTAGCATCTGCAGTCGTTTTTTCAAGTTGCTGCTGTAATTCAATTATTTTAGCTCTTTCAGCTTCCAGGTCTGCGCTCAGCGAACCATTGGTGGTTTGAAGGCTGTCATACTTGGCAAGCATTGCAGTCAACTGAGTCTGCATCTGATCCTTTTCTGAGATCAGGTTGTTTTTTTCAACAATTACCAGTTCTTTTTGAGATTTCTGGCTGTAAAGCTGCCAGCCGAGAATTCCTGAAATAGCCACCAATACAAAGGTGAGGATCATGAATATTTTGTTTCCGGATGACTGTTTTTCGTTCGTTTCCATTGATTTATTTTTTGGTTGTTTGGTAGGTTATTAGGGGGCAAAAGTATAAAATTTGATTACATTCACCCTAAATTTTGTTGAAGATGAAAAAACAGGGGTTAAAAAGGCTTATAAAGGCTGCGGGTGAATACCTTTCTGACTTTCTCGACCTGATTTATCCAAAGATATGCCTCGCTTGCGAAAACCCGCTGATGAAACACGAAGAAAATCTTTGTACATTATGTATCTTTTCATTGCCAAAAACAAATTTTCACAAAGTAAGCGATAACCCGGTGAGCCGCTTATTCTGGGGAAAAGCTGAGATTGAAGGCGCGGCATCTTATTTTCATTTTGAAAAAGGCGGTCATGTTCAGCAGCTTATTCACAGGTTCAAATACAAAGGGTTTAAAGAAATCGGGATTGAAATCGGGAAACATTATGGAACAGATTTAAAAACTGTTGAACCTTTCAGTAAAGCAGATGTTATTATTCCTGTTCCGTTGCATAAAAGCAAACTGAAAAAGCGGGGGTATAACCAGAGTGAGTTTTTTGCCACAGGGCTTTCAGCATCAATGAATATTCCAACAGATTTCACATCACTATACAGGACAAAAGCAACACAAACGCAAACTAAGAAATCAAGATACGAGCGTTTTGAAAATGTGGAAGCAATTTTCAAACTGAAAGAAGATCATCCTGTTTCGGGTAAACATGTTTTACTGGTGGACGATGTGATAACCACCGGCTCAACACTGGAAGCATGTTGCCATGCTATAACAGCAGCAGGAAATAAAGTCAGTTTAGTTACTATGGCTTATGCGAAATGATGAGGAAATCAAAAAATTATTCCTTTTGTTTTGTATTCAGTAATTTTTTGTTCGTCAAACCCCAGTTCGGATAATAGCGCGTTTGTATCATTTCCCAGTTTAGGTGCAGGTTGAAGTGGTTGATTTTCGCTGCCTGAAAATTTAATTGCAGCGCCAATCGTGTTAAGCTTTTTATCTATGCCTGTTTCGGTTTCTGTTATCATTGTTCTGTCTTTCAACTGTACATTATTATGTAGTTCCAATGTTTCAAGAACAGGAGAAAGACAAACATCATGTTGCTCAGAAAACGCCTCCCATTCCTGCCTTGTTTTACTTTTGAAAAGCGCAGTAACTTCTTCCTTCAGTTTATTGATTTCATCTTCAGGCGCAATGATCTTATTTTTCCATTCGGGTTTATTTACTGCATCACAGAAGGTAATCCAGAATTTTGGTTCCAGCGCCCCAAGCGCAATGAATTTTGCATCTGCAGTTTCATAAAGATTGTAATTTGCAAGTGCGCCTGAAAGTTGAAAATTTCCGCGCTGAATATTTTTGCCGTCTGCCCATGCATTGGCATGAATGAGTGTTGCAAAAGGCATTGCAGCGTCAGTCATTGAAATATCAACAAATTGTCCTTCTCCTGTTTTTTGGCAGTGAAGTAATGCGGCAAGACAGCCATTCACAGCGGCATAAGAACCGGCAACATCGGCAATCTGAACTCCTGGGATTACAGGCTTTTCCTTTGTTCCAATGTTTGAAAGCAATCCGGCAATGGAAATATAATTCAGGTCGTGCCCGGCTTTCTGAGAGTATGGTCCTGTTTGTCCAAAACCTGTAACAGCAACATAAATTATTTTAGGATTTATACTTTTTGCCTGTTCGTAACCAATACCCATTTTATCCAAAACTCCGGGGCGAAATTGTTCTATTACCACATCAGCCGATTTTACTAAGGAGAGAAAGATTTCTTTTCCTTCCTGTGATTTAAGATTCAGGGCAATGTTGCGTTTGTTCCTGTTAAGCGAAAGATATAATGCAGAATCATCTCCAACAAAAGGCGGGAAGAATCGAATGTAATCAGGTGAATTCTGATCTTCAATTTTTATTACCTCAGCACCCATATCTGCCAGCATCTGCGTTGCAAGCGGTCCGGGAAGCAGGCGGCTTAAATCAAGAATCCTGATTCCTTTTAAAGGCAGTTGTTGAATTTTCTCTGAACTCACTATTGATTATGTTAGAATTGAATGGACAAAGATGGTAATCTCGTGATTATAATCACAAATAAAAAATTTAAAAAATCTATCTTTGCTGCATGTACTACAATAATATATTAGAAACCATAGGGCATACACCTTTGGTAAAGTTGAATAAAATCACCGGAGGGGTGAAAGCTACTGTTCTGGCAAAAGTGGAAACGTTTAACCCCGGTCATTCCATTAAAGATCGCATGGCGGTGAAAATGATTGAAGATGCTGAAAAAGCAGGTATCCTTAAACCGGGAGGAACAGTGATAGAAGGGACTTCCGGGAATACGGGGATGGGACTGGCACTCGTTTGTATTGTGAAAGGTTATCGCCTGATATGCACCATGCCGGATAAACAATCGAAAGAGAAGATGGATATGTTGCGGGCGATGGGCGCTGAAGTGGTGGTAACTCCAACCAATGTGGAGCCTGATGATCCTCGTTCCTATTATTCTGTTGCGAGGCGGCTGAACAAAGAAATTCCTAATTCCTTTTATCCTAATCAATATGATAATCCCAGCAATTCACTTGCACATTATGAGCAGACCGGACCAGAGATTTGGGAACAGACAGAAGGAAAGATAACTCACTTGGTTGTTGGTGTTGGCACAGGCGGAACCATTTCCGGAACAGGAAAATACCTGAAAGAAAAAAACCCCAATATCCAGGTCTGGGGAATTGATACATTCGGCTCTGTTTTCAAGAAGTATCATGAAACCGGAATTTTTGATGAGAAGGAAATCTACTCCTATTTAACAGAAGGAATAGGAGAAGATATTTTGCCGAAATGCGTTGATTTCAGTGTGATTGATTTGTTTGAAAAAGTGACGGATAAAGAAGGTATGCTGATGACCCGCAGGCTTGCAAAAGAAGAAGGAATTTTTTGCGGGAACAGTGCCGGATGCGCTGTGCAGGGCTTGCTGCAATTGAAAGACAGGCTGACTGAGAAAGATGTGGTGGTGATAATTTTTCACGACCACGGCAGTCGTTACGTTGGAAAAATTTTCAATGATGACTGGATGCGCGACCGCGGATTTTTAGAGAAACCCAAAATTACTGTGGGTGATATTACAGACACCAACGGAATGGAAATTATCACCGTTGATGAAAATGCTCCGGTTGCTGAAGCCATCGCAAAAATAACCAACAACAATGTTTCTCAGCTTCCCGTTTTCAGTGGTGATAAACCTGTCGGCTCTGTGAATGAAGGTCAATTATTTTCACTATTGCTGAAAGATCCTTCTGTTAAAACTTCCAGGGTTGGCGCGGTGATGCAGGCTCCGTTTCCATTGGTTGATTCAAATACAAGTATTGAGCAGATCACTTCAAAGTTCAGTAAAGAAAACAGTGCGGTGTTATTCAAAGACCATAACGGGAAATTCAAAATAATAACCAAACATGACCTTATCCGGGCGATTGCAGGATGAGTTAGGCTCAATGCGGGAATATAAGCCTGATGAGGATTATAAATCCTGATACTCAGTGGTCAAGATTGCAAATCTTGACCAACGGGATGCGTCTGCGGAGGGATCAAATCCCGACCAACGCGAGGCAACAAGTTTCGCGTCTGCTGCACAAAAACTTTTAAGGAATATTCTGTCCTTCTATTTTTTCCTCTATTCTCCTGACGCTTCTTTGTATGGAAAGAAAAACCAGTACGCTTGCAATTAGCACGATGGATAAGATTCCGCTTCCAACTCCTAACATTGATTTATAACGGTATTCGTGCTTGACTTCTTTATTTGATTCAAATTCAATTTGAGCTTTGCTTATCTCAAGCGCATAATCATTATCCACCTGGTTCATGGCAGCCTGGTATTGTTGTTCAATCTGTTGAATCTTATTATTTCTGCTTATGTTCTTATTAATATATAAACTGTAATACTGGTTAATTGCTTTTGACTGAACCGATGCTTTTATCTGGGGTATTAATTGCAGAAATAAATCTGTTGCTTCCTTTTGAGAAGGTAATTGCTGGTTGAAATAGGAATAATAACCATTTAGTAAATTATTAATTATAGATACCCTTTGCGAAGTGTCAAACTTTGCGATTATAGAGGCTGTGTAATCAATCAAAGCCGAACCATCATTAGGATTTCGGTTGCCGAATAATACTAATTGTCTTAAGTAGGCATTGTTTTTTTCGTTTTTCATTATTGAAACAACACCAACAAGCGATTGAAATGTTTTGAGGTTCTGGTCGATATTATTGGCTAGATTATTCATTAATATTTCCAATGAGTTCAGGCGTTTTTCTTCTGGCAAAACTTTCAGTACGTTAATATATCCGTCCAATATTTGCTTTTTAGTCAAGTAATTATTCGCATTGCTGGTTTTATAGGATGTCTTTAATTTGTCTTCTATTCCGGGTTCGCTTGCAATCCATTTCCTGTATATTTCATTTTGGTAAGTATCCCAGTAACGTTTTCCTTGGGGATAATACCAATCACCCTTGCCATCCCACGAATATTTAGATGGCGGAATTAATGTTTTCAATACTTTTAATGAATTTTCATATTCATCCAAGCCGGTTAAATCTTCATATACTTGTTTAGCAGGAGGAGTGTAAGTTATCTGTATATCGGGCAAAGGATCCACTTGCTTTATTTCTTCAAGGTTTAATTCATTTATCGCAACCATTACCGGTGCAGGATATTCTTGTTTGGCAGGGTATGCCTGTTTTTCCACTTTCCGTTCCGAGGAGGGTATTACACTCCATAGAAATATAAAGATTGAAACTACTATTGATAAAGTAGCTATGGCAATAAATAAATGCCAAAAGATTAAGGATATGTTGAAAACATATTTGTCTTCAACCTTGGTGAAATAATTTGTTTTCATGTTTTATTTTTTTATTCTATTATTGATACTACTTTTAATTTTTCTCCTGCTTCTAATTTTGATATTATTAAATCTTCTCCTTCAATTATTTTGCATATTGTTGCGGTGGGGTCAATCTTTCGTGACTTCAGTTTACCAAGTTGCCTTTTCCATTGTTCGTCATATACCATGAACTGTGCATGAAAAATCCCTATATTATCTCCCCCGTCAAGGCTTACTGTTTCAACTTCTCCTTTGTTATTCCTTTTGGCTATACCGGTTATGATTGTCCTCACCGGAAAAAATCTTTTTATCATTTTGAATGTGTAATCTCCATTGTTTGCTGAATTAAATGCTTCCGTTGTAGAAGAGGCACATTCTTTTGAACCGGAAATGGAAATATTATCTATATTTTTTTTCTCTGCATCTTTTATATTAAAGGTTGCGCTTGTATATGCCTTATATGAATTAAATTTTTCACCTTTCAGATTTTGGCAAACCATACTCTCCGTAGTATAATATACATTACTACATTCTATAAAATAATTTATACTCTCATCTTTATATCTGCCTGTTGAGGTTACTGGATCTATACGATTCGAATTGGCAAGATTGGATTTAATAGTGCTTACAATAGCATTAGTATATGAATCATTTTTATTAAGCTTAAAATCAAAAGCGAAAAACACATTGTCAACTCCACGGGTTTTAAATAATAATGTGCCGCTTGAAGCAGGAAAGTTTGAAAGCAGATTGGCTGTAATCTTTACTTCTTCATTCATTAACTCTCCGTCCACATAATTTTTTTCTGTGATTTTGCCTCCGTTGTTAGAATAGTAAACCCATTTACCATCCTGTTTGCCATCATTTAAAATCCCTTCACTTATTTTTACCCCATTCTGATAGGTAGTTTCTCTTATTTTTTGGGCGGTGATGTATTCATTCCTCTTGCCGTCTAATCCATTGTTGCTGAATATTCCTTCCGAAACAGGTGAGCCTTCCTTATAGGTTGTTTCTTTTCTTGTTGCCCCGTCATAACTTACCCATAGCCCATCCATCATGCCATTTTTATAATAGGATGACTTAATAATATTCCCGTATTGATAAATCAGGTCTGCTGTAACTTCTCCGCTCTCTGCCCATTCAGTATATTGTCCGTTTAATATTCCATTTGCATAAATGGCTTCCGTTTTTTTATTTCCGTTTTCATACCACTCTTTATGCAAGCCTTCTTTAATACCTGTAATATATTTTCCTTCTGATTGTTTCTTTCCGCTGGGGTACTTATCGGTAAACAAACCGTTTCTTTTCCCGTTCCGGTATTCACCTATTGTTTTCTTTGTCTTAGAATCTACAACTATTCCTGTAAAAGGTGAGCCGTTATAATAAGCGGTTTGCCCATCAGAGCTGTAGGTTACTTCATTGTCAAAAGCAGGGAATAAATCCTGTGCAAAACAGGATGAAGCATATACTATAGAAATGATAAGCGTAATAAATGTTTTCATTGTTTTTCTTCTTTTTCAATTATTGCTTCCTGTATTTTAAGCCAGCCAAAAGGGATAATCAGAAACGCGATAAATGCAATTACAGATTTGATGGAATCTCCAGCAAATGGTATTATACCCAAGATACCTGCCAGAACCATAATTCCTATTGCAATCAATAAATAGGTAACACCGTCTGCGCCTTTTGCGCCAAGCGTTGCAGATTGTTTTAATTTTAACAGTCCAATCAATTGAAGTATAAATGCAATAATATTTAATATGCCTGCTGGTATTCCTCCAACAAGCGGAATGAAACTAAAGACAGAAGCAATTATGCCCAATATTGCCGCCCAGGTTAGTTTGCTTACTCCTTCTTTACCTGTTTCATCTAAATAGGCTTTTAAGTTACTAAGTCCGATAAAAAACAGTACCAAACCAAAAATAGCGGTCAGGCTTGCTGTCCATCCTTCTCCTATGCTTCCATAGGTGGTAAGCATATTGCCAATAAGAATGTATGTTACTGAGGTAATTGATTTTGTTTTCATGTTGTTTGTTTTATTTCATTATTTGTTATTCAAATGTTCTAATGTTCTTTATTTCTGGTAACGAAGGACGAAGGACGGGTGCCGGGTGTTATCCCTCGCCCTTCGTCCCTCGTCCCTTGTCTCTTTTCATACTTTCTTATTTTTATTAATACAATAACATCGTCTTACATTTCCCCGCCTCAACTGTTATTGAACCCGACCAGTTGTTCCAGGTTGAATACGCTGTAAAATTGTATGTCCCTGCGGGCAAGGTAAAGTTTGCGCAGCCTGATGATCCGCAGTCGGGTTGATTATAGTACCATTGGGTGATATAGTCTGTTTTTCCATTTATCTGAACGGTTGCAGTTGATCCGTAGCTGTTATACCAGAAGGTTACCTCCCCACTAAATAATCCTCCATCTCTGCATGAAGTAATTGATAGAATGGTAAAAGTTAAGGTCAGAAATAGGATTGCTTTTTTCATGTGGGTTATTATTTATGGTTTTTAGTTGTTCCTTTTTTAGTGGATTACCTTTGTATCACCACTTTCTCAGTAATGCTTTCTTTGCCATTACTCAATTGCAGTATATAAATTCCATCTCCATTTATATTAATTTCAATTCTGAAATTACCGATGTTGTTTTTTAAACTGCGATAAAAAACAACATGACCTAAAACATCATACACTGTTATTTCGAAATTTTCTATTGTTAAAGTTTCTCCAGTGACAGAAAAGAAACCTGAGCTTGGGTTTGGAAAAAAACTTATAGAATTAAAGGGATTATTTCCTGTTATTTTGCCTGTAGTTTCAATTATTTCTGATGCAAATACATCATTCTCTTTATTTGTTATTAATGGATTGGAATAGGTAAATGTCAATGGTGCTATCAATGCCAAATTCACGGATGGTTCAGATGAAGTTACAGGCGGAACAGAAGATACTGATCCGTCTGCAACTGACTGTGAAAGGATAGTACTATCAAAAGAATATACTTTGAATGTATCTGTTTCAATGGATACATTAGAATCAAATGGAAAAACTGTATAAGCAAATAAGCTGGTGGACCCTCCCCTTATAAGATTAGTTTTGCTAAAAGTAAGGATTGAACTATCGAATGTTTCCATGTATCTATAACCATTAGCATATTTGAAACTGTGTCCATCCTTATCAGTACCATCTATCTTATTGGGCAATAATAAAACTGATGATTGTGAAAAAGATTGCTGCATTGAGCTTGCAATGAGTATGTATGCCAGGAGAAGATTCGATAGTTTTTTCATGTTATTTCTTATTGCTTTATCATCATTTAAAAAATCCTGTTACCACCATCCTCTAACGTTATAGGTAATAGACTTTGGCTGTCCATTCCCGTATGCAACGCCAACATCTCTCCATGCTTTTATCCTTTCGCTTTCCTGTGCCTGCTCTTTTAAAGTATATTGCCATTCACGTGCATCTATCTCTTTAACTCTGGCAGCAATTTTTGTTGAGATTGACTTTACTTCAGAGAAACAAGAGGCTGAAGGCTCAATAGTTGAAAGCAGTTCACCTGCTCTGTTAGCAGCTTCCACATTTTGGTTGGCTGCCCAGATATTGTTTGCTTCAGCCAGTTTAATTTTACAATCCCTGTCTATTTTTTGTTTGTAAATAGGGGCTATCGCATCTAAGCATTTTGCATAACAGTCTTTACAAACTTCAGGAACCCCGGTCAGTTTGAAAATAGCTTCTTCAAATTTATTCTGGCTTGAAAGAGTTTGGGCATCTTTGATTATAAAATCGCATTTGGTATTGTAATATTCGATTATTTTCGTTTTCCCTTTCTCAACAAATGATTGCAGGCTGGGATCCGATGTTTTAATATTTTTCAGGGCTGAATTATATGCCTTTGTATCATTTACATCAGCTCCTTTTACGGTAACTGTATTTGTAGCAAATACTATCCCATCTATACCATCACCTATATAAAGTGTAACATCGAGTGTATAGGCATGCATCGGAGGGGCGGTTGGTGTAATATCTTTGGTAGCAACAATTACATTGGCTGTTAATATGAACCTTGAACTTGCGGCATCACCACTCATACCGTTTGCCGCAGCTATTTGCCTGAGTTTGTTTTCTAAACTGTTTCTTGATTCCTCGGTCAGGTTTTTTTGTTCCGGTACCCAGGCTGCGATTGCTAATCTTCCTTTGTCTTCAAGCTTCTTTTCTGAGTTCTGCGCCTGAAGTGAACTAAGGATACTTTGAACAAAAATCAGTACTAATATGATTTTATATTTTTTCATTTGCTTTATTATTAAGTTGGGTTATTTATCTCCTAATACTATTGATGCCTGTCCTAATCCTTTTGTCATAAGCTTATTTACTATGCTGTATGGCGGATTTTGCAGGTATTTTTGAAGGTCTTTACAGAATCCTCTTGCATCGATGGCTTTTCCATTAACATCATAAAGTGGTATTCTCACTTGTTCAAAGAACATCATGTCTTCTGTAGCATCGGTTGTGCTGAAACGACCTTTCACTGTGTTCTTTGAAAGCCAATCCTCTATCTGAGAACCAAGTTCTTCACCGTTGTATTCAGATTCCAAGTCTCCATCCCATGAATCATACTTTTTAATTCTTATGGTGATCTCTCTTCCGTTTGCGAACATATCATCAAAATGAGCCTGTAAAGCACTGTTGAAATTATCAAGATGTGCGAGTACGGCTTCTTCCAATAACACAGGTAATTCAGCAGAAAAGGAGGGGGTTCCGGTACCGGCAGCGGTAGCAATTTGCTTATCGGTATATGCATCTAATCCCTGGAGATTGAATGTAATTGATTTTTTAGGTCCGGTACTATTCACTGTCCATGTCAATTGCATGATGATATCTGCTTTTGCGCTTTTCTTAAGTTTATCGATAGGGCTTTCGGCAACGGCAGCCCCACTTTTGCTTGTCAGTAAAGCATCCTCAGCGCTCTCACTGGCTAAACTCTTCAATACCGATTCAGCATTTTTTAATGGAAAGCCTCTATCTGCCATCAGCCCGTTTATTTTACTTATGACTAATAACAAATCAGCATTTTCCTGAAAAGCCCTTTTATAGTCGGCTACTTTTGTAACAGTGCCCTGATTATCGAACTGCATCATGTATCCATTGAGGTTACACCAAACATCACTTGGCAAAACCATTATTGTCGGCTTTTTGGCTTGCGAGAAAGCAGAAGATGAACAGAACAGCATTACAGAAGCTAAAAACAGTATTCCAATATATTTTTTCATTTTTTTTATTTTAAAATTTATTAATTATTTAATAATTCCTTCCGAGATCATTTTTTGCTTAAGTTCTGCCCTGAGCACCCTTACAACAATTCCATATTTTTCCTGTGACCCTGATTGTTTTCTTTCATTCAGCACTTCAATATGGTATTTTGATCCATCCTTCTCAGAAACAAATTCTTTATAGGCTCCTCCGTCAGCGAAGAATTTATTAAAAAAGTCCTCATACTTTTCCTGAGCATTAACTTCAAAAACGACTGGTTTGACATTGCAATCAGTTTTGCCATTAGTAATTCCATTAAACAAAACATCTCTTACAGCGTTTTTATAAGCCTGCTCTATGGCATCTAATCTGTTTCTGCCATCGCCCCATGCTTTTAGTGTCTGAGAACCGTCAAGTTCTACGCCCATACATTCGGTTTTATAGGTATAGCTACCTGCATTTCTTTGTTGTGGAGAAGTTTTGCAGGCACTTATAAAAGCTAGACTAAGGGCACAAACTCCTATTAAAATTTTATTTTTCATGTTTTTAGAATTATGTAGTTAAAATCCGGCATTTAACGATTTGACTATCCCGGCAGCCTCTAAATCTTTACGCAAAAGGTCTTTCTGAACAGAAACAATTACCCCCATTTTATATTCTTTCCCTACTTTTAATCTGTCTTCTGCAGCGACAGATCCATCACCAGAAACATTAACAAATTTCATGTACTTGCCGCCATCAGCAAAAAAATCATCAAAATAAATAGCCTTTTCCTGTTCCAATGCTGGATTATTAGTTAATGGCTTTTGGGTGCAACCTGCTCCCTGACCTGCAAAACCTTTAAAAATAATTCCATGTACAGCATTCTTCTTGGCTTGCTCTATAGCAATTACCGGCTTTTTAGAATAGCTCCATACTTTTATTAAATAAGAACCTTCTGCTCCGGTAGAAACGCACTCTATTTCATATCTCCAGTTTTTAGTGTCTTTATCAGCTTTTTTGGAGGCTTGTGAAAATAAGTCCCCTGAAAACAGTAAAATAAATAATAATGTTAACGGGAATAATAATGTTTTTGATATTTTTTTCATTTGAGTTGAATTTTAGTTTATATTACAATTACAATAATTTATTTCTTAGTAATAACAGCGACTACAATGATAGTTTTAATCCAGCAGAAACATATAAACCACTTTTGGCTTTTATCACTTCTTCCGGAATTATTAAACCTGAATATGCATCACCAATTTTAGTGCTGTATTTATAAGTATAAGATCCTGATACATAAATCTTAAAATTATGTACTATATTCATTGATAAGTTCGCTCCAAAATTTACGCCCTGTATTGTTGCAATATTATCTTTTTTGTAAGGATCTTTGTTCGGATCAACAGTAATGACATAATTACTATTGTCAACAAGCACAGTCTTCTTCGCTAACGAAACAAGTGCATAATGGTAAGCAATAAAAGGAGTAAAGCAAAAATTACGGGCAAAACAATAATCTTTGGATAGCCCCAAATTTAATTCAATATGGGATATTGTAACTTCTTTTGTCAAACCGTAACTTACGAAATAGTCATCAGACCAATTAGTTCCCCATGTAGTATTTAAGGTATTAAAATAATTATAGTTATATTTTAAAAAGTCTGCATTTACAAATAGCTTAACTCCAGGAGGGAACTTGCCTTTAAACAGTTTTGAAACATTATAATCTAACCCAACATGAACAAACATTTTCGAATCGCCCATAAACAATCCACCTCCTAATGAAATGCCAATTCCAAAATCGTTCTTTTGTCTTAAAAGCATACCAGGCTGAAGTTTCTTCCCGGCAACCTGGTAGAATTTTGAAGTGGGTGATTGACCTGTATTTACAGTTCTGTTGTCAGCAATTTTATTTGTTGCTCTTACAACCCCTTTTTTCTTTGCTTTCTTATTGTTATTTTTATCTATTTGAAATTCATAGACGAAATATCTCTGATCTACACTTAAGCCTTCTTTCTTGCCAATTTTGGCAACTAAGGGTTTTACTCCGTAAAGGGTGGTTTTCACTTTAAAGTCTTCAATGTCATTTTCTGCTTTAAAATAAATCTTACCAACTGCACCTAAAACTGCACCCTCAAAAAGTTCCTCATCTGTTCTATTTATCAGATTTTTTTTATGATCTATATTTTGTGATGTGGTTTTATCTGCATCCAACGTAGTTACCAATAACATTGGAAATTTAGTATTATCAAATTGTTCAATTTTATTAGCTGCATCGGGATCATTTTCCTGAATCCATAAATTATTATAAAATATGGCTGCTATTGAATCGTTCCAATCTATTTTATAAACGTAAGTTTTTATTGTTGCTTTATATCCTTCTTGTGTCTCCGTCCGAAGTTTCTCAACACTTCTAACATCAAAAAACAAAATATACGATTTATTAATTAATTTTTCTCCCAAATCCTTAATTCTACTTACCGCTGCAGCTTTATCAGCCAATACCATGGCATCATTAGCATTATACAAACCCCTATCCTCGAATAGTTTCATAGAAAAATTTCCCTGGTTATTGCGTGAATACCATTTTGCAACAATATCACTTGAAACTTTTGAACCATTGGTCATATTTTTTAATTCATCTCCGCTTAAATTAACCTGATCATAAGACAACTTATGGTCAAAAAATTTATCATCTATCAGAATTCTGCTGAATAGGTCAGAAACTCTTTGATTACCCGCATTGATAAGTAAAGGTGTGATTGATACCCTGCTATACTCTGCTGTAATCGTTTCTTTTGGTTTTGAATTTTTTATATCTTGTGCAAATATGTTTGTTGCAAAAAACAAGCACACTAAAATTGGTAAATATTTTCTCATTTTTTTTAAAGTTGTTTGTGTTTCTTAAAGATTTGTTTGAGTTGTAGTATAATTTTAATGACAATCGCAGCCCAATGCATTTGCAAGGTCCACCGCATCCTGATAATCTTGTTCGGTATCATAATCTGAACGGCAAATTTTATCACCGCTACAGCCATCACATACGACACACACTTTGCAGGAAGAAAATGCCAACATTCCAAGTACTGCAATCATTAATAGTAATTTTGTTTTCATATTATTTTGTTTTTCCGCCTACTCTTTGTTCCCCTTTTCGGCTTACGGGGTTTTATTTTTTTTTCATATTCGTTTTTCAAAGCTTCTAATGTTCCATCGTTCAACTTCTCATTTCATTAACCCCTACTTGTGCAGGGTTTGTTGTTTATGCGGAATTACAAATTCCGCTATGTTCTGAGTTGAATTGCAAATTCAACTCAACCAAACGCGCTGAACATTCCGCCCAGCCGGGGTATGGTCAACAAAACAATGCAAAATGTAATGATAATGAACCCTAATATCAGACCTGCAATACCAAAACCCCTCATATCATGTTTTTCAGGATGTATTGCTGCCCTGATGGTGCCTATCAGACCTAAAACTACGCAAATTATTCCAATTGCTAAAGCCATATAAACAAGCGGAACAAAAAACATTAATGATTGATTTTGGAAAATTAGAGCCGGTATAACAGATAATGAACTCGTAAAAAAACTTGCCATTCCAAAGCCTTCCGGTCTGCTGGGTATATAAGGAGCAGGCTGTGGGGAATAAGTTTGCGTCTGCTTTTTTACTTCATTGATAACTTCGGTAGTTCCATTGGCATATTGTATCATAAAAACATCATACTTGTCAAGATAAAGAACCGGACCATTAAGGTTGGTGCATTTTTTATATTTTACATTCTCAAAATCTATTTCTGTAACTTTTCCTTGTATTTCATCCCCATTTTTTAAAATGATATTATCACAAGAGTCTATTTCAATTTTTGATTTTTTATTTGTAAACAGTTCTGAAATACTAAAGTTTTTATCCCTAATAAAATCTGAATTATCAAGTGATGCACTCAAATTATCGGGCGCATTTACCGGCTCGTTTATTTTGGAGGGAACACTTTTTCTATGCGCCTGTTTTTGATTATGCTAGCTTAGATTATAACCGCGCATATAATGGCGCTTCTCCATTGTGCAGGATACAAGTGCAAGCATTAGAATAATAAAAGCTAAATATTTCATTGGTGCATTTAATCAGCATTCTTTAAACATCTTACCGAATACCCAAAGCTTTGATTGTTGTTCGCTCTGCCTATTGTAGCTGCATTATATGACAACTGACGCGCCCATGAAAATCCGGAACTAGATTCTGTTGCCGACCACCAATTTCCATTATTAAAAATAGTAAAAGATGAGGCACCTTGAGTGTATCCGCCTGGCAAAGCAGTAAAGCCGGAACTATTAGTAGCGCCTGTATTAGGGCTTGACCAATGAAGCGTTGTTGTTTCTTTTAATGCTCCCCCTTCTGAGGTTCCTCTGCTTCCGCTTGTTGCTGCTGTTGCCTGACTCATGCCTTGATTCATTTCAAGACACATCCATTCGTAATCTGTTGGTACATGCCATCCTATTGGGCAAACACCCTGAGGACCTGCACAGGTTGTACAATTTACACTTTGAGCATAACCCATTGCCTCATTCCATGAATAAAGACCACCATATTCATCGCAATTAGTAGAAAAACCACCATAACACCACCTCTCTATTGTTCCGTTATTAGTTGGCGTTGTTGAACCATTAATTTGTGTACCTGTATTTAAATTTTCTTTCATCCAGCATTGATTGTTTATTTGTACTACAGGGTATATATTTCCGTTAGCATCTGTAACAGTACCTGATACGGGACAAGTGCTGGTAAAGCCGCAATAAGGCTGCGCACCGCAGGCTCCTGTTATAACTGTAATTACATTTGAATTGGCTGATGTTCCGCAACCATTAGCAGCTCTTACACGATAATAGTAAGTAGTATTACAGGTAATTCCATTACCGCCAGCATTCAGGTTTTGAGTTGTAACATAACCAACCGGTAAATTTTGAACTACATAAGTTGAAAAAGTATTGGAAGTTGATACATCGAGGTAATAAGAAGTTGCAAGAGATGCATGATTCCAAGTTGCATTAAAAGATGTTGAACCTACATTGGTTGCAGCGATTGCTGTAACTGATCCAGGCAAAGGACAATCGCCAATACAAGAAATACTTTCCCATTGCGATGATGTTGAACTATAAACGTCAAAACAATTTGTAGTGGTATTGAAAATCATGAGCGAGTTTACCGGGCTTGAAATTGCATTGCGTTGTGCAGTAGTCATGCGCGGAATAAGTAAACCCTGATTAGTTGAAGTTACATCAAGTTTTGCAGCAGCATTTGGCGAACCTGTTCCAATCCCAACACTTCCTCCATTATTATAAATGTTGTTGCTGTTTAAAACCCACTGGCTGCCGTTCCAGTATGTAGTGTTACCTGCTGCTGTTCCCGGTGATAACAGACCTGTTGGTCCGGTAGCGCCTGTAGCACCTGTTGCGCCAGTAGCACCATTTTGTCCATTGTTGCCGTTTGCACCGGTGGCTCCTGTTGCACCTGTTGCACCATTCTGACCGTTATTGCCATTTGCGCCAGTAGGTCCAGTTGCACCCATTGCCCCCGTTGGTCCGGTTGCTCCTCCAGTGCCACTTGTTTTAGCATATAATGCATAAGGAACGGAAATCAGTTGTTGTGTCCCCATGCTGACATACGAAGTTCCACCTGAGGCATCCATCAACACTTCAACATAAAAAGAATTTCCGCCCCAGTTGATGGATGAGAATGTAGCTGTCTGGTTGCCTCCTGTTCCAATCTGAACATTGAATAATCCGAAAGCGTTGGTAGTTACGGCATGAGTTTCTGAATATTCTATTGTTCCGCCCGGTGTTCCACTGTGTATTTTTACCTGCAAGCCTATAGCCTGATTAGCTAATACGTTTCCTGAAAGGTCACGCGCTACGCCCTGGTAATTCAGCATTTCAGGTGCCTGCGCTAATACCGTAATTGCTGACAACGCAACAGCAAATAATATTAATAATAACTTTTTACTCATGATTATAAGTTTTTTAAAGTATTCGTGAGAATAGTTCATAATTATTTTGGTTTTGGTGGTTAATTAATAAGCATTCATTTTTTCTATCTTATAACTATACTTTACGCTGCCGTCAACAGCGTAAATGCGGAGCAGATAGTTTGCACGCGCGTAATTGATCATGCTGAGTTGAACATTGCCTTCCGTAGCGCCTATTTTGCGGCTCTCCAAAAGTTTTCCGTTCATGTCAAAAAGATCCATCTGTAAATCTTTCAGGTTGTTCACAAGACTGATGTTCAGCTTGTCAGATGTGGGATTTGGAAATACCGACACGTTTACTCCTGCAACGGTCTGTTCTTCTACAGAAACAGGGTTGAGTAATGTCTGGTGAAATCCCTGGGTGATGGTGTTGCTTCCGTTGGATACGGTGGTGATGACAGGTTCACCAACAGTCCAACTCAGTTGCGCATTGCTGCCTGTGTAATGGGTTCCCGCACTCGCGATAACCTGCGGAGAAATGCTTTGACCATTTACTACAACTGCAACTGCAAAGGGCAATATGGTTAAAATGATTTTTTTCATTTGAATTTGTATTTATTTCGCCTACTCTTTCCCAGCTTTTCGGCTTCCGCTGTTTTTACTTCTATTATTCCTTATTCAAATATTCAATATTCAATATTCAATTCTCAATGTTCAATATTCAATCAAAAATCATCAATCATCAATCAAAACCCAAAATCCACCACCACTCCCACACCTGCTGTTACCGTTACCGTTTTCGTTTGCGGCAGTTCGGGAGCCGGGGGTGGCAGTTTGGCGGTTACCTGTTGCGCTCCTGTGGCTACATCTTTTAAAATAAAGTTCCCTTCGCTGTCGGTAATCGTTACTAATCCTGATGCTGTGCTTACGGTGGCTCCTGCTACCGGCAGTCCTCCTTTTGTTACCTTGCCGCTTATCGTGCCGGTGGTGGTTCCGCTTCCTTTTTTCACGGTTATTTCTAAGTTATTGATTTCTCCCCGTTTTATGGAAGCTTTCATGGTTTGCGTTACTATTCCCGGACCGCTGATTTCGAGGTGGTATTTTCCTATCCTTCCTCTCAGGGTTTCCACATGCCCGTCAATATCGCTGATGCCTGTTTTATTTAAATCCACTATTTTCAGGGTAATTCCTTCTGCTTCGGTTCCGTCTTCATAAGTGATATCTGCGCTGATGCCCTGGTGGTTCATGCCTATGATATCTATCATGCGGGCGTTGCGGTAGTCCTCTATCATTTTAGGGTGGGTTTCTTCATATTCGCTGATTAATAAATCATCAATCAATACCAGGGTTTTGTCTATATTATCCATTATAATTTTTATGCCTTTGGTAGCAGACTTTCTCTCGCCTTTTGCTTCGCCCGGCTTGCCTTCATCGTTTTCATAAGCCGTGTTGGCGGCATCTATTGCTGCGATGCTGCCGGCATCTACGTTTACACCTGCTAATATATTTCCGCCCGGGTCGTTCACCAGGGTGTTCAGTTGGTTGCGGATGCCTTCTAATTGCTCTGAAGCGAGGTCTTCGGCTATGCCGATGAAATCGGATTTCCTGATATCAAAAATTTCTTCCAGCGTATGATTATTATTATCCTCCGCCCATACCCGCGCTTTGCGGGCGAATTTTACCATTACTTTTACCAGGGCAACAAATTTTATGTCCTTATCAGTAGTAACTCCGGTGATTACTTTCTGCTGTGCATGAATAATATCATCAAGTTCCGTGTTACGGGTTCCGAATTGCGTAACCGCGTCCACTATCCTTGGAAAGCCTGACCATACTGCGGCATTTTCAGGGATGGCAAAAAACTGCTTGCATTTATTATAACTGTTCTTTTTGGAGGATTGAAAGTTGTTCATTCTATTGGTTTTTTCTTCTAATTAATATTCTTTATGGTTCAATATATTGGTTTTGTTTAAAAACAGCGTTCTGCCAAAACGACATTTGGGCAAAATATTACCCGGTTTGCCTCTTTCATATATAAATACGTGGTTTCTGAGCTTAATTTTTGTTCCAATAAGGTTAAAAAAGACTTTTTTATTGACCAGAATCCTTCCTCTATGGCAGTGTTTTTTGATTCTATGGCAGCGTTTATTA
>Ga0172371_10002302_pt1 | contig 30397 bp, 26 predicted proteins | sample Lak12m_FD_114543 | JGI IMG/M metagenome (GOLD analysis project Ga0172371, IMG submission 114543) | Freshwater microbial communities from Kabuno Bay, South-Kivu, Congo - kab_022012_12m | ecosystem: Environmental > Aquatic > Freshwater > Lake | place: Democratic Republic of the Congo: South-Kivu...
AAGGGAGCGGTTTTTTCTTTAACCAGCCCCGGGAAATTTATGGAATACAAAAGTTTTTATGATGAAGCTATTGAACAGAGGATGGGAGTGTTTGATTCCAAAGAAATTGTCCCTCAGCTTTATAATCCAAACGAAGAAATTGCCTCTCGTAAATTTAAAGCTGCTTTTACTCGCCTGAAGGAGGAATATGGGATTACGCAGTCAGGAAGGAAAAGCGAGGAGATCCTCCCTGCCAAGAATGAACCCCTTGCAGAATCAGGCGAAAATCCTTTAGCCTTAGCTGAGGTGTCCTCATTGAGTGTCATAACCGGGATTACGCGGAAAGGAAAGAAAAGCGAGGGGATCCCCCCTGCCAAGAATGAACCCCTCGCAGAGTCAGCCGAAGGACACTTACCCGTGATTGAAGCTTCCCCGCTGAGCATCACAACCGGGTTAAATCAGGAAAGGGAGGGGGTTGCAGCGAGCCCCGATACAAAATTCGGCACTATGCTTTTCCGCTATTATGTTTATACAGATGCGATAGAGCAGGTTTTAAATGAAAAGCATTTATTCGGGTTCCCTTTCGGTAAACCTTTTCGCTCTCTGCGCTGCGAAATGATCGGCAGCGCCTACGGAGAATATATGAGGGATGGCTGGATTGCTATGCATAATTCTTATTTGGACGTTGTTTATAGGTCAGGTTTGATCGGGATTATTTTGTTAGCGGTTTTATTCATTAATATTTTTAAGGCTTCCGCGATATTCTTAAGGTCAAGGTCGTTTAAAGGAGCCGCTTTAATTACAATTTTGATATTCTGGCTGACAACCTGCCTTTTTACCGACATATTCGAACTGCCTTACTACGCGATCTTCTTCTGGAGCATGTATGGGGTGATTCTGGCGTTTGCTCATTCCATTAGGAGCAAAACTGCCCAATCTATGGGCTAAAATAAGGACTGCGATGCTGGAAAAAGAAAAAGTTGAGAGGTTGGTTTATGAAGCGATCAGGGATATCAATAAAAGGTTATTGGAAAAACGGAGTAAAGAGGAGCTCAGGGATATCCCGCTCCAGGGGAGCTTCGATTCTTTATCCATGGTTAATCTGGTTGTTTCCTTAGAGGAATCGATAAAAAAAGAATTCGGAATGAGTATCCCTTTGATCGGAACGGACCTCTCTGAAGGAAACCCTTTTAAAACCGCAGGGACCATTACCGACTATATTTATTTACAATTGGAGAAGAATTAGGGGGCGTATCCGGATATGAATTGTAAACTGGCCAATATTGAATATTTTCTCCCGGGAAAGATAGTAACTAACGCGGATCTGCTGAAAGAGAACCCCTCCTGGCATATTGAGGCGCTGGTAGAAAAGACCGGCGTATTGTCGCGCCATATCTCTGAGGATGGCCAGACTGCCCTTGACCTGGCTTATGAAGCATGCAGTAAGCTGTTTGCCGCAGGCGCTATTAATAAGGATGAAGTAGGGGCATTAATATTCTGCACTCAAAGTCCCGATTATCTTCTTCCGGGCAACGCCAGTATCCTTCACGGGAAATTAGGGTTAAGCGACGGTGCCTGGGCTTTTGATATCAATTTGGCCTGTTCCGGTTATATCTACGGCCTTGCCCTGGCCAGGTCCTTATTAAATACTTATAGCTGGGATAATGTTTTGCTGGTTGCTTCCGATACCTACTCAAAATATATCCATCCGAAGGATAGATCCGTAAGGCTCCTCTTCGGAGATGGGGCCGCGGTAACTCTAATCAGGAAGGCGGAGAGGGGCATTATCGATGTCAATATCGGAACATTCGGCAAAAAATACGACAAGTTCATCATTCCCGCCGGAGGCTGCCGGATCCCCGGGAGCCGGGAAACAAAAAAGGAGATAACGGATAACAGCGGAAATATACGCACCCAGGAAAATATTTTTATGGAGGGTTTCAGCCTTTTATCATTGGCAATGGCCAAGGTCCCGGAGAATATCAGGAGTATATTGGACGCCAATAAGTTAAGGGTCGAGGATATCGATCTTTTTATTTTTCACCAGGCCAGCAAGGCGATCCTGGATGTTTTGGCAGGATCCCTTCAGATCCCGGAAGAAAAGGTTTTCAGCAATATCTCAAGCATCGGGAATATCGTATCAGCCTCTATTCCGGCGGCTATTAAAGATGCGTTAAATGAGGACAGGATCAGGAGGGGAGACAAGATCCTGCTTTGCGGCTTTGGGGCCGGATTTTCCTGGGGTTCGATAATTTTAGAATGGCAGTGAGATGAAAGGATTGGCTGAAGTGAATATTTCTGTTTTAGATGCGGGCCGGCTGGGCCAACTGGCCGATTTCGCAAGACAAATACATCCGCGGTTAATTGACATAAAAAAAAGGATCTCCTGGTTTTCACTGGGAACCCCTTTCCTTGAGAAGGGAGAGATCCCCCCGGCATTAATTGCCCTGGATAAAGATGGCAGGATAGCCGGGCAATTTATGCTGAATGACCAGGAATGGCATTACAAAAACCTGAAAAACCGCGGTGTATTCGGATATGATTTTTTCATAGCAGAAGATCACCGTAGGTCTGGGATGGGGGCCATATTATTGTTAAAAGCGGTAAGAGGGGAAAAGGTTTTTTTCGGGGTAGGGCTGACCCCCGCAGCGGGAAAACTTTATAACGCTGCTAAGATAAAGAAAATAGGTGATTTGAAGAAATTCTTGTGGGTAAATAAGCCTTTTTCTTCGGCCAGGCATGTTCTAAGTTACATGTTTAAATCAAACGGTGAAATTTCCGGGTCGTATTGCAATAAAATGTTCCCCTTGATAACCAATGCCGGCGGACTGGTTTTTAAATTGATCCAGACTCCGCCGGGAGAAAAATATGATCCCTATTATGATCCGGATGTAATTGAGTTTTCCCGATCCGCAGGTTTCCTGCGTTGGCGTTTTTTTGATCCGGATATTAAATATTATTTTTATTATTGTCCGGATTATGATCTGCCGTTATTTTTTATCGTAAGGCCGGTTTTACGTAAAGGGCTGAAGTTATTGTCTTTGGTAGACTATAAATTTCCGCTTAAAGATAAGCAGGCCTCAAGAGCGATATTGCAAGCGGCTAAAAATATCGCCAGGGGATTGGGATTCGATGGGTTGGTAAGCGCGGGCTCCCATGAATCAATTAATAAAGCATTCGTAAAAGAAGGTTTTCTGCCTGTCGGTAAACCAGCCCCGATAGTTTCGACATTTCGGGATGATTCTCTGACCGTGGGTAACCCGCATATTGAGATTTACATAACCATGGCAGACGCTGACCTTGACCTAAACTTCGGTGACGAACAATGAAAGAAAATGCAATAAAAAGGATCGGTGATTTATCCAGGGCATTACAGCTTCACCGCCTGCCCGAGGCTTTTTTACCGAGAAATAATGTGAGGATAACCTATACGCATCACGTATTCACAGAAGATGCGGGGAATTTTGAGACGCTTATCAGGTGCGCCGCAAGCAAAAGAAAGGTTATTACGCCGAAAGATTTCTTTGATTCTTATGGAAGAAGGTCATTCCGGGAAGGCTCCCTCTTGTTTACTTTCGATGACGGGCTGGTTTCTTCTTATCAGGCGGCAAAAAAGATCTTATCAAAGTATGATATTAAAGCGATTTTCTTCGTTCCTACCGCGATATTGGATTTTACAACAGAGGATCAAATGAAGGAGTTTGCAATAAACAAGGTTTATTTCGGTCGGCGCAAGGCAGATTCTTTCAGGAGAGAGGAATACTTAACTATGAGCAAAGAACAGCTCATAGACCTGCGTAAGGAAGGGCATATGGTCTTTCCTCACACCCATAGCCATTGCAGGCTGAAGGAGATCAGGGATGAAGCGGGTATACATGAGGAAATAGTCCGGCCCAAAGAATTGCTGGAGGCTTTACTAGGCCGCGGAATAAATGCCTTCGCTTTTCCGGTAGGCACGGAACGCGTTGTTTCCCCTTACGCGTATTCAAAGATAAAAGAGCTGTATCAGTTCTGTTTTACCGGCTTAGGAGGGATCAATTCGGTTGATACGGATCCGCATTTTCTTCACCGTGACTGCCTGCATGCCCATTTTAAGCTTAAACATGCGGTTAATGTTCTTGACGGAGTTTACGACATCTATTATTTATATAAAATGTTCCTATTAAAAAAATCCGCTGGGGGCAGGAAGAATAAATGAGAGAGAAATGCCTGCCTAAAACCGGTTATCATAACGTTTACCACAAGCATAATAAATATAGCCCGGAAAACAAATTTAAATATGAGGGTAGTTTATACCGGGATCATTTCCGGGATATCCCGTTTTTGAAACTTAAGAGGTTGTTGGAGAGGGGTAAATTAGATTTAAACGGTAAAACCGTTCTTGTGGCGAGCTCCGGAAGCGGGATAGACGGTTATTATCTTAAGAAGATGTACAGTTCGGCCAAATTATTCTTTTCGGATATTAATTTGGCCGGCATGGAGAAACTGCGTTCAAATTTTTTAGCGGAGCCGGCTGTCTTAAGCGATAATTGTTCTTTAGCGTTTAAGGATAACTCTTTTGATTACGCCTATATTGCCGCATCCCTCCATCATTTAACTGAGCCGGCAAAAGGGCTTTATGAATTGTTGCGGGTAGCCAAGGAAGGCATAATCGTAATTGAGCCAAATGATTCCTGGTTTACGAGTTTATTCGTCAAACTGGGGTTAGCCCATGAATATGAAGTTTCTTATTCCAATTATGTCTATCGTATCAGCAGAAGAGACGTGGAAAAAATAAGCAATGCTTTGTTTTCTAAATGTGGAATAAAGCGCCTTTTTGCCGTACATTGGGTGGCAAAAACAAGAATAGAGTTTATATTCTTAAGGTTGCTTAATGGATGCGCTAATTTACTTTGTCCGAACCTTGGGAATTATATCGTTTTCTTCATCAAGAAAGAACCCTCAGGTTAAAGAAAGCTCAGCCTGAATAACCTTTTTGTTTTTAGAAAGAATAGCCGGGAATCAAAATAAGATGAATATCCTTTTTGTCTACACGTCGCAGGATGTGCAGTCTTTGAGAAAACCGCTGCGGATGCTGGATCAAACTCAGTTTGGCATTTCCTATATATCTTCACTGCTTAAGTCGCATGGACATAACACCAGGTTAGTTGTTTTAAGCAGGGTTTTTGGGGATAGATACAAAAAAATCATAGATGAATTTATCAAGGATTTCTCTCCTAAATTAATATGTTTCACAGCCGTAAGCAGCGAATATAATTTTATAGCCGAAATTGGGCGGTATGTAAAAAGAAAATACCCGGATATTTATTTAATGATAGGCGGATGCCATATTACTCTGAATCCGGAAGAATTCCAGTCCAGCGATTTTGATGCGATGTGTATCGGGGAAGGCGAATACCCCACCCTTGAGCTGGTTTCGCAGTTAGAATCCGGGGTAGAGCCGTCGCATATCAGTAACCTGTGGTTAAAAAACAGCGATAAAATTGAAAAAAACCCTACCCGTCCATTCTTAAATGAGCTGGATATTTTACCTTTTCCGGACAGAAAAATGTGGTTTCCGTGGATGCAGTTGCAGGAGGGTTCCAGGATATCGCTCCTTTTGGGAAGGGGCTGCCCTTTTGAATGCACTTATTGTTGCAACCATGCTTTAAGGAAAGTTGCTCCGGGGCAGTATGTAAGGACGCGCTCTGCGGAAAATATAATAAGCGAGATAAAAGCTATAACCGCTGTTTTTCCGGAGAAAAAAGAAATATATCTTGAGGTTGAGTCTTTCGGGATAGATAAAAAATGGGCTATTGATTTATGTTCGCATCTGGAAGGCTTGAATGAAACGCTCGACCATCCGCTTTCTTTCGGCGTCAATATTAGAGTCGTTCCCCGACCAGACTTCGAAGAGCTTTTTGCGGAATTGGAAAGGGCAAATTTCAAGTGGGTCAATATCGGGCTTGAGTCGGGAAACGAAAGGATCCGCCGGTCAGTGCTTTCCCGTTATTACAGCAATGATGATTTTATCATGACGGTAAATTCAGCCAGGAAACATAACATCAAAGTGGCATTTTACAATATGATAGGGCTTCCCGGAGAAACCCTGGAAGATTTCCAGGATACCCTTAAGATTAACAGGATCTGCCAGCCGGATGACCATTTTACCAGCATATTTTATCCTTACCCGGGAACAAAGATATTTGAATCGCTCAAAGAAGGCGGATTATCCCTTAGGGCAATGGAAACCGGGATGGAAAGAAAGGAGGCTTTCTTTGACCTCCCGGGGTTTACAAAAAAGCAGATTATTAAAAATTACCAGTGGTTTGATTTCAATGTATATAAGGGTAAAAAGCGGATGTATAAATTGCTGCTGCGGGTTATGGCAGTAAAGCTTACTTCGAACCCCCGTTTTAATTTAGCGTTCAGGAGGATAGTCGGCTTACCGTTCTTAAAACGCATAAGGACCGTTTTAAAGAAAATATAGGAAAGCAACAAGGCTTAATCTTTACTATGAAAATACTGATTTTGCATAATCGATATAAAGTAAGCGGCGGCGAGGAGAGCGTAGTAGCTTCGGAAGCGCAATTGCTCAAAGAGAAAGGCCACGATGTCATACTTTATGAGCTTTCTAACAGCCGGATAGCGCAGGAAATGATATTTAAAAAAATATTTTTGCCTCTGCGCATTATTTGGTCTCTAAGCGCCTATAGGCAGGTCAGGAAATTACTGCGGAAACAAAAGCCTGATATTGTCCATGTGCACAATACGTTCTTTATTATGTCCCCTTCTGTATATTACGCCTGCCGCGATGAAAGGATCCCGGTAGTGCAAACCCTGCACAACTACAGGTTTATCTGCCCTTTAGGCACCCTCTACCGCCAGGGAAAGATTTGCAGGGAGTGCCTGGATAAGGGTATTTTTTCGAGCCTAAAATATAATTGCGGTTCCAAGCCGGTTTTCTGGAAAATGGCAATGTTACCTGCGCTCAAGCTGCATTATATGAATAATACCTTCAAAAAAATGATAGATACCTATATTGTCCTTAGCGATTTTAGCAGGGTACAATTTGAACGTTCAGGATTTGACAGCGGAAAAATAAAAACCAAGCCTAATTTTATAAGTTTTGACCCCGGTTTTAGCAGCGAAACGAAAGAATACGCGCTTTATGTCGGCAGGTTCAGCCCTGAAAAAGGGGTAGATTCACTGGTTAAGGCCTGGGAGGGGATAGATTTCTTGCCGCTAAAGATTATCGGAAGAGGCGATTGTAAAAGGCTTTCTGATTACGCCCTGGCGCATTCCATTAACGTGGAATTTCTGGGGGAGAAGAACAATGACGAGGTATTCAGCTATTTAAAAAAGGCTCATTTTTTAATCGTGCCTTCATTGTGCAACGAGAATTTTCCCCGCATCATCGTCGAGGCCTTTGCCTGCGGGATACCCGTTCTGGCCAGCGATAACGGCGCGCTGTCGGTGATCATAAAAAACAGGCAGACGGGCATGCTTTTTAACCCGCTGGATAAAGAGGATTTAATCTCCAAGATAAAGTTTCTGAAAGAAAACAATAGCATGGTCAAGAAAATGGGAGAAAACGCGCGGGGTGAATTCCTGGCTAATTATACCGCGGATAAGAATTACGAAATGTTAATATCGATTTATAATGAGACCTTGGAAAAATGCGCCAAGCGATGAAGAAAGCAAGGGATAATAAAAAATATACGAGGGAGGACCATTTTATTTATGAATGGAATTATTTTCATGATTATTTCCGGGCTATCCCTTTCTTACGGGTAAAAAAGATGCTTGATAAGGCCGGCATATATCCTGACGGCAAGTCAATTTTGATAGCCAGCTGCGGCTGCGGGATAGACGCGCATTATTTATTAAAATCAGTCAGGCCGGGAAAAATATATTTCTCCGATATAGACCCGGGGGCGGCTGAGAAAACTCTTTCTAACTTCCATGAGGAGGCTTTCATAATAGCGGATAATGAACAGCTGTCATTTAAGGACGATTCTTTCGATTATGTTTTCGTAGCCGCTTCTTTGCATCATTTAAGGGAGCCTCTCAGGGGGTTATATGAACTGCTTCGGGTTTCCAAAAGGGCCCTGATTGTGATCGAGCCAAACGACACCTTCCTTACGAGAATTTTCCAGAAACTCGGGCTCGCCCGCGAATATGAAGTGGAGAGCGGCAATTATGTTTATCGTTTTGACAAAGGGAGCATAATGAAATTGGCCAAGGCCAGATTGTTCAAGTGCCATCTGGACCATTTTTTTTCAACCCACAAGGTCGCAAAAAGCAAGATGGAGTTCGCGTTGCTTAAGTTCCTGAATTTTTCGGCGAATCTTATTTGTCCCGGGGCCGGCAACTATATTATTTTTGCAATAGTCAAGGAAGAGCAGCCTATTAAGGCCCCGGCCAAAAGGATGGAAACGGCAAAATGCGCATAACCCTCATAAATCCTCCTCAGTTTTCTTCGGCGGGACAGGTAACCGACGGGGTGGTCCCGCCCATAGGGCTTTTATATATATCTTCGGTTCTTAAGCAGAATAACTTTGAAGTGGATTTTATTGATGCCCTGGGAGAAAATCCGCTCCAATATTATGAGCATAACAAAAAAACATACAGAGGCCTGAAATTAGAAGAAATAACCGCCAAGATCACTCCGGGAGCGCAGGTCATCGGGATAACCTGCATGTTTACCATTGCCCATTCGATAGTGATGGAATTATGCGCTTTGATCAAAAACAAATTCCCCGATGCGATCCTGGTCCTGGGAGGCGCTCATGTTTCTTCTGTCCCGGAATATATACTTGGAAATGAAAATGTAGATTTTATTTGCCTGGGAGAATCGGAATTTAGTTTTTTAAGGCTATGCGAGCATTTAAAGGCCTCCGGCCTGAAAAAAGAGCATTTGCGAATGGATAATATGGGAGGGCTGGGTTTTAGGACAGGTTCCGACATAACCGTGAACAGGAATGTCGAGCTGCTCAAAAATGTGGACCTCCTGCCATATCCTGACTGGGACAGCATTCCCATGGAAAATTACTTTAAGCTTAAATCAGGCCATGGCGCCCTGAGGTATGACAAATGGGCGATTATGCTTTCTTCACGGGGCTGTCCTTATAATTGCTCCTTCTGCACTACCCCTAACATCTGGAAGAGGAAATGGCGCCCCCGGGACCCGAAAAAAGTAGTGGAGGAAATCAGGTATTTGCAGGACAAATTCGGGATCCGGGAGATACATTTTGAAGACGAAAATATGAATACAAGCATCGATAGGCTGAATTCATTTTGCGACGAGATCATAAAGCAGGAGGTTAAAATAAACTGGCAGACAGCCAATGCCATAAGGCCGCACAAAATGGGCCGCAGCATATTTGCGAAAATGGCAAAAGCCGGCTGCACGAATATTTCTTTAGCTCCCGAATCCGGTTCAAAAAGAGTCCTGGATAAGATCATAGATAAATCCTTGGATCCATCTGAAATCCTGAGCGCCGCAAGGAATGCGGTCAGGTCAAATTTGAAAGTCGGGGTTTATTTTATTATGGGCCTGCCCGGTGAAAGAAGGCTGGATATCTTTCACACTTTGCGTTTTATAATAAAACTGGCAATATCCGGAGTTGATGAATGCGTGGTAAGCATGTTTGCCCCGCTTCCCGGTTCCGTGCTTTTTGATCAGCTTTGCGCAGAAGGCAAGATAAAAGTCGGGGAAGAGTTCTTTGAATCGCTGGTTTCAATAAGCGATATTGGGAAGGTTAAGTCATGGAGCAAATACCTCCCCGAAGGGGAATTAAAGCTATATCAATTCATAGGTTATTCTCTATTTCACGCAACTAAATTATTTTTCCATCCGGTCAAGTCATTTCGGTCAGTTTACAATGTTCTTCGCGGGACGCAGGAACTCAAGACAGAGAGGTTTATTTTGCTGAAATTGAAAAAGATCGGTAATTTATTCGCGCCAAAGCGTAAAGCAACTTTAAGAGCCAAGCATGAGGACTACCAGCAAAAACAAAAAGATCATTTTGATAAGATAGCCGCTATTTACGGGTCCCATTATTACGATGAATATAGCAGCGCCTACAGAGAAGAATTTATAAATAAACCCCTGATCGAGGGAATTGATGTTTCAAACAAAAAGGTTCTGGACCTTATGTGCGGCTGCGGGGCCTTGGCGCAGTCCTTGCTTAAAAGGCATGCTTTGGTAACCGGACTTGACATTTCTAAGGAGCAGATAGAGTTTTTCAGGAAGGAGGCCGGCTGCGATTATATATGCGCCTCTATCTTTGATAACGGGCTGGCCGATAATTCTTTTGATTGTGTATTCGTGGTTTCCGGACTGCACCATTTGCACCCGCGGCTCAAGGATGCGGTAAACGAGATCTACAGGGTACTTAAAGATGGGGGCTATTTTTGTTTTTGCGAGCCGCACTCCGGATCTATCCCGGATTTTTTCAGGAAAATATGGTATAGGCTGGATCCTTTGATAGAGAAAAATGAGGCTTCGATAGACTTGAAAAGGTTAAAGAGTGGTTTTTCTTCAAAATTCGATTTTATAAGCCAAAGGTATATAGGCGGGCCGGCTTATCTTTTCGTCTTGAATTCCATGCTGCTCAGAATGCCGAAAAGCTTAAAGAAACATATTTCCTCCTTTCTTTTAAAAACTGAAAAAAGATTCAATGGCTTTGGAAATAGAGCCACTTCCTTTACTTCTATAAGCCGGTGGCGTAAGAAACAAAAAGGAGGGTTAGTTTGACATGGCCGATAAAAAACTGATTGAGGCTTCAGTAGTCATACCTGTTTATAACGAAGAAGGCAATCTCTCCGTGCTCCACCAGAGGATTGCCGGGATCTTTAACAAAATGGGCCTTGAATACGAGCTTATATTTGTTGACGATGGAAGTTCCGATAATTCTTTTAACCTTTTAAAGAAGATGCGCGAAGGGGACAATCGCATTAAAATAATTAAGCTCTCCAGGAATTTTGGGCACCAGGTTGCCATGACGGCCGGTATAAATCACGCTAAAGGCGGTGCCGTAATTACAATGGACGCCGACCTGCAGGACCCTCCCGAGGTCATTGAAGGGCTCTACAAAGAATACAAAGCCGGTTGCGACGTAGTGTTTGCGGTAAGGCAAAAGCGTGAAGGGGAGACTTTCTTTAAGCTGGCGACGGCTTTTCTTTTTTACAGGATCTTTAATAAGCTTGCTAAAATAAATATGCCTGTCGATACGGGGGATTTCCGCCTTTTGTCGCGTAAGGCAGCGGATGCTTTAAGCCAGATTAAGGAGAAAGACCGGTTTTTAAGAGGTTTGTCCAGCTGGATAGGGTTTAAACAAGGCAAGGTGTATTACAAAAGAGAAAAGCGCAGCGAGGGCAGCTCCAAATACCCTTTGTTTAAAATGATTGCGTTCGCTTTTAACGGAATGACCTCATTCTCGAATTTTCCTTTAAGGGTTTCGCTGATAACGGGATTTCTGTGCGGAATATTATCATGCGCCTACTTAGCGGTTTCTCTGGTTTATTTTATCTTCGGGAAGACGTTAGCGGGCTGGACTTCGATCGTTGCCCTGGTTACATTTTTCGGGTCTTTGCAGTTATTCAGCATAGGCATCCTGGGTGAATATATAGGAAGGATATTTAACGAAGTAAAAAGCAGGCCTTTGTATTTTATCGAGGCTAAGAGCGGTTTTGATGAAGCATAAGAGCGAGTTTGACAGCCTTGTCGTTAATTACAAGCTTATAAGGGACCGGAATGTCCGGATAAGCGGCGAAACTTCCGAATATTTCGACAGATATAAGTGCAGGTATTTCTTGAGCCTGTTCGGAAAAGAGATCTCTTCGGGCAGGACCTATATTCTGGATTACGGCTGCGGCATAGGGAATCTCTCTTTTGAGCTGGCATCCAGCGGCTGCAATGGCAGGCTTTTCGGTCTTGATCCTTCTTTCGAATCGCTTAAGGCGGCTGCAAAAAGAGTTCCCGGAGCCGGGCTTATACATTTTGACGGTTCAATAGTCCCTTTAAAAGAGGGGGTCTTTGATCTTGTTATTATTGCCAATGTTTTGCATCACGCCCGAGCGCTAGAGAGGCAAAAGGTTTTGAATACTGCCGCCGGGATTTTGAAGAAAAAAGGCAAGCTGATCATCTATGAGCATAACCCGCTTAATCCGCTCACTGCGGCAGCGTTTAAGAATAACCTGATAGACAGGGGTGCTTCAATGCTGAATTTCGCCGAGGCAAAAAAAATGATTTTATCATCGGGTTTAAGGATCAGGGAAAATGGTTACATTGTGTTTTTCCCGAGGATCCTGAAAGTTTTTAGGCCTTTAGAACCACGTTTGGCTTTCTTGCCGGTAGGGGCACAGTATTTTATCACTGGAGAAAAGGGATGAGGCTTTTGCGTAAAATATCGCTGCCGGTTCTGATCTTGGCAATCTGCGCCATTAAACCTGCTTACGCGCATTATTCAAATGAATACAACTTCGTATTTGATTTGCTGCGTTCCCTGCACTATTGCCAATGGGCCTTTGTTTACGAAGTGAAAGACGGCGCCTCCCCGGTTGGATTTAGGTACGATATTATGAGCGCCAACTATAAACTAAAACAAGCCAAAGCGAATATATTAAAATATGCGGATAGCAATGAGCTGGGGATCAAGGAGTCTGCCTTTAAAATGATCAGGGGCATAGATTCTTTAACGGAAAGGAACAACAGGTTATTGCGGGTATTAGATTCTTCCGGAAGCGCTGCTTTTCTGAAAACATCTGAAGATAATCTGGATATGAATAATGAGAGAAACAAAGGGATAGAGGATATCTCTGCTTCGGCAAAAATGGTTTTTACTCTTATTTCTGACCCGGATGATCACCGGCAGGCAGGGGAGATTAAATTCAAAATATCAAGAAGCCAGAGATCAAGGCTGCTTAAGAGGCTTGATGGCTTATTCAAAGGGTTAACCGAATGGTGTAAATTCAGCGCGTCTTTAGGGCCAGGGCAGGCAAGGGGCTCTCCGGCTATTAAAAAGTGCATGATTTTTGATTTAGGCGAATTGAGGGAATCTTTCCTGGTCAGCACCTATGATGAGGCAAGGGCAAAAGGTTTGTCATATGAAATCTTACGGAAAAATAATTAAAAAATATCTGATTCCTTCAGTTGTGTCGGCTATATGCCTTTATGCCTTATTCTTGAGATTGATCAAGCTGTATCGTCACACGCTTTGGAGCGACGAATATTACCAGTTAAACCAGATGCTGGGTTCGTTTACGGATCTTTTAAAATCATTAAGATACGGGGAGTATTGTTCGTATCTCTCCGGAGAGCTTTACTTGATATTCCCGTTTTTCAAGCTGTTTTATTACAATAAATGGGGGCTTGCCATACCGCATATAATAGCCACGGTTACCGGATTTTATTTGTTGTATCTTATCGGTAAACGTTATTTCAAGTCTATATGGGGTTTTGCTGTGGCTTTTGTTCTGCTTTGTTTTAATGCCAATCTGATCGAGCATGCCACTGAAATACGCGTTTACGCAATCTTGCCGACTTTGGCGTTAGGGGCGTTTTACGCCCTGGATTTATTCGTGAATTCAACCGGACCTGTTTCTAAGAAGAAGGAAGCAGCAACCGGGATTTTCCTTATTTTTATCATCTGGTTCCATGCATACGGGATCTTAATGGTTCTTTCGCCGTTTTTGTTCCTTTTGTTATCCGCAAGGAAAAGAACTGATTTCCGGATAATTCTAAGAAGGGCCCTGAGATTTATTTTCATCGTATTATGCGTAGCTATGCCTTTTTGGATATACAGCGTCTTTGGCGAGCATTTGGCGCCTGCCCAATACGGGATTGACGTCTTTCAATTTATCCCCAGCCCTTCAGCCGACTTTCTTGGATTTTTGAAGGGTGTTTTCGGAAATCTTGCGGGTTATAAAGTCTTATATTTCCTGCTTATCGGCTTATTTTTTCCTTTTTTCTTTGCGTTGAAGGAAAGGGAAAATCAGATATTCTTTATCCTGCCGATGATCTTATTCCCGATTTTGCTGATACTTTTTTTGGACATAAAGAACCGGTATTGTTTTATTCAACGGCAATTCCTGTGGGTAATGCCATGGTTCGCTTTTTTCCTTGGGTGGACCTGGGATTCTTTATTTTATCGATATGGAAAGTAAACAAATGTATTCAAAATTATTTTGGAAGGGAGGTTTAAGCGTCAGCGACCAGTTTGTTTTCTCTTTGGGGAATTTCATTCTTAATATCCTGCTTGCCAGGTTTATGACGGCTTCGGAATACGGCGCATTTGCAATTGCCTTCTCGCTATTTTTATTCAGCGCGGGTTTTTCAACCGCTTTTTTCTCCGAACCCTTAAGCGTAATAGGGCATTCGCGCTACAGTATAAATATTAAAGAATATGTTGGAGTTTCTATATGCATGCAAACCATGTTTTCCCTATTATTAGCTTTTTTGTTTGCCATAATAATGATCATTTTCAGATTTTTCAAGCCCATTGATAACGTTACGTTATTCTCGCTTTTCGGTGTCGCCATCTTTACTCCCTTTATCCTGTTTTTTTGGTTCCTGCGCAGGATTTGTTATCTGGAGGGGGATGCGCATTTTGCGCTGTTAGGAAGTTTTGTATATACGATATCCCTCTTAGCGGGGCTGTTTTTTGCCTACCGCTTGAATTCAGTTTCTCCTTTCATGGCGTTCTTTTTGATGGCATTTGCGGGAGTCGTATCAAGCATCTTTCTTTGGCGCATTCTATCCATAGCAAAAATCAGCAAGTATTTTCCGGTACACAAAATTCTGGCCTTTTCGATCCTGCGCGACCATTGGCGCTACGGAAGGTGGATCGCCTTGGCAAATATTGCTAACTGGTTATGCGGGGATTTTTATCTTATTTTGATGGGGATCTTCCTGGGGATTTCAGTCACGGGCGCATACAGCGCGCTGGAGAACCTGATAACCCCTTTGCGCCAGATTCTTTCCGGCTTGACTCTTTTGTTGATACCATGGATGGCCAGCCAGAAGATTATGAAAAAAGAGGAATACATTGGGAGGAATTCCGGGAAACTAATTTTTTCCAACGTACTGCTGGGCCTGGTTTATTCATCTTTTATATTGATATGCGGAAAGCTTTTGATACAGATATTTTACCGGAAGAGCTATTTCAATGATTTTATCTGGTTGTTGCCTTTCCTGGGTATCATAGGGGTTTTAACCGCCCTGCAGCAATCTTTAGGCATAATCGTAAGGGTTTTGGAGCGGCCGAGAAGTATTTTCTTATCAAAATTACTTTCTTCGATTTTTACGCTTAGCGCGGGAATTTTACTTGTTTATAAATGGAAGCTTTACGGCGCGGTAGCGGGGATATCCCTTGGTATCTTATTAGAATGCATGGTTATGCTATATCATATCAATTCAAAAAAACTTAGCAAAGGCGAGTTCAGTGCGTAGGTTACAGCATTTCATAAGCATAGTTTTTCTTTGGCTGCGCTATTTTCTTAAGAACAAAGATAAATTGCAGGCAATCGCTGATTTTAAGGTTTGGGCGAAGACGACATTCTTAAGAAAGAATTTATTATCTGCCGGGGACATTTTATGGCTTAATTTTCCTGCTTTGCGCTGGTTAGAGGAGTATATTAAACCGGATATGCGCGTTTTTGAATGGGGAAGCGGTGCTTCGACTATATATTTTCTCCGGAAGGTAAGGAGCCTGATTTCTATAGAGCATGATCTCGAATGGTTCAAAAAAGTAAAGGCAAAGATAGATGATCTCTCTTCCCATAATGTCCAGCTTAGGTATATACCCGCAGATCATGTTTCCGCGCATGCTCAACTTGCGCAGGGCGAGGCTGATTTATATAAAAGTTCAGTCCTCTCTTTTGAAGGAAGATTTTTTTATCATTATGCGAGAAGCATACTTGACTATCCCGACGCAAGTTTCGATATCATTTTAGTTGACGGAAGGGCGCGCATCGGTTGTCTGCAGTTAAGCAGGGATAAGGTTAAGAAGGGAGGAGCTGTCATTCTTGATGATTCAGACAGAAAGGCGTATCGATCATGCATGAATTTATTCAATGCTGAAGATTGGGAGGTACTTAATTTCTACGGTCCTGCCCCGAGTTCGCTTTGGCCGGTATTTTGGCAAACCAGTGTATTTATCAAACGATAGGCATACATAGAGATGAAAACAGTCATAGTCTTGGAAAGAGCGCTGAAGAAATACAGGGTCCCTTTTTATGAGTTACTGCGAAGCAGATTAGCAGGGGCCGGGATATTGCTTAAGCTTATACACGGTAAGGAGGAAGGGCAGGAGATAGGCAAGCGTGATACGGGATATTTGGAATGGGCGATTGAAATGAAAAACCTGTATTTGCCTTTCGGCTTTATCTGGCAGCCTTGTGCGAGGCAACTAAAAAACGCCGATTTGGTTATTATCGAACAGGCAAACAGGTTTCTGTTAAATTATGTTTTAATGTTTAAGCGGTTGTTCTCTCCGCAGAGAATCGCTTTTTTAGGCCATGGTTTGACTTTGCAGAAACCCCGGGCCAGCGTTAGTAACGTTTTCAAAAAACTAATGATAAAGAATGTGGATTGGTGGTTTGCCTATACGCAAGAGGTTGCTAAATTCATTATCTCTAGGGGCTTTCCTGCTGATAAAGTAACGGTATTCCAAAATACTATTGATACGCGTGTCCTTCTGGAAGTAAAAGAGCGCCTGACGCAAGACAGCCTGGATGTGATTAAAAAGAAAATAAGCTTAGGTGACGGCCCGGTAGGTATTTTTTGCGGAGGGATGTATCCGGAAAAAAGAATACAGTTCCTGTTGGCTGCGTGTAAAAACATCAAAAGATATTTCCCTGCTTTTGAAATGATATTTTTAGGCGGTGGGCCGGACGCCCATTTAGTAATCGAAAGCTCGAGAAAGAACAGCTGGATCCATTATATTGGACCCTGCTTTGGCGAAGAAAAGGTGCCTTATTTTATGTTAGCGGATATTTTTTTGATGCCCGGATTAGTAGGCTTGGGCGTGCTAGACAGTTTTGTTTTTGGAACGCCTATGGCCACAACAGATTACCCCTTTCACAGCCCGGAAATAGGGTATATAAAGAACGGGGAAAATGGCATTATAACCAGGAATGATTTACAGGGTTATGTAAATGGCATCAAAGATATCCTTAACGACAAAAATAAGCTGGATGAGTTAAAGAGTGGTTGTAAAAAATCAGCCGGGGAATATACCCTGGAGAAAATGGTGGATAGATTTGCCGATGGAATAGAGCGTTGTCTAAATTATGAAAGATAATGTAAGGAATTCATATAATTTGGTATATCTGCGCGAAAATCCGGTTGAATCGGAAATTTTGGTCAAGGGTTTTCCGCGGGGAAGAAATGAGGCGCTTATTTTTCTGGTATCAAATATCAGGGGCCGCCGCGTGCTGGAGATCGGCTGTGGCAACGGAGGCGTACTTTATACCTTAAGGCGCAATTTCGAAGAACTCTACGGCATGGAGATTTCTCCTATACGCGCAAAAACTTCCGGTTCCACATTAAAGGGGGCAGGGGCAAATATCATCGAAGCCAGTATTGAGGAAGATTTGAATTATGAAGACGGATTTTTTGATTTAGTCCTTTGGGCTGACGTTATTGAGCACGTAATGGATTTGTGGAAAGCGATGGAGAATATCAGGCGCATAACGGCCAAAAACGGCTTTTTGATAACCGCTACCCCCAATATAGCCAAGATCAAAGCAAGGGTATCTCTATTGTTAGGAAGATTTCCTTCTACGGCGGCAAAAAATGAAGGTTTCAACGTCAGGGAACACGAGTTGTTCGATGCAGGACATTTGCATTATTTTACCTTTTCAATGATCGACAAGCTGTATCTAAAATACGGATTCCAGCCCCGGAAGATGATCGGGTTTGGCAGGTTCGGCAGAGTCCATAATATTTGCCCGTCATTATTATCTCCGAGTATCGGGATAATAGGGCAGAAAATAAAATGAAAATCCTTAATATCAATAGGTTTCATTACCTTAGGGGAGGGGCAGACCTTTATTCCTTCCTGTTAGCTGATATTCTGCGGAAAAAAGGCCATACCGTTATCACTTTTTCTACCATTCTGGATAAGAATATCCCAAGCGATTACTCGGGGTATTTTGTGGACGGTTATTCCGAAGAGACATTTGGTTCCCTGGGCATAATTAAAAAGGCAAAGATATTCTTGAACGGCATTTATTCTCTGGAAGCTAAGAGAAAGCTGAAGCAGCTGATCAGAAAAGAAAAACCCGATATCGCGCATATCCATGGGATATTTTATCAACTATCTTTATCGGTACTTGATGCATTGAAGGAAGAGGGCGTCCCGGTCATAATGACGGTGCATGATTATTTCTTGTTTTGCGCCAACGGTTATTTATATCGCGACGGGCATATCTGTGAACTTTGCAAAAGCGGAAGACCCGCTGCAATATTACTGCATAAATGTTACCAAGGAAGCCTGCCGGCCAGTTTAATGGCTTATCTTGTGAAGAAAATACAGCATGGCCGTAAGTCACTCGATCTGGTAGACAGATTTTTGGTTCACACCGAAGGGTTAAAGAAAATAATGGTTGATTGGGGAATAGGTAAAGATAAGATCGGTTTAATCCATAACCCTTTTGATGCCAACCAATACGAACCCAGCTATGTATTTGATGATTATATAGTTTTTTACGGCCGGATGGCCCGCCAGAAAGGTATTTTTACGCTATTGAAAGCAATGGGCCTTCTAAAAGATATAAAATTAAAAATGTTTGGCTCCGGGCCTGATCTGCAGGAAGCTCGCAGGTACATTGAAGAGAACAGTTTAAAGAATGTTGAAATTTATCCTCATATGCCCTGGGGGGAAAAGCTGATAAAAATCATCTCTAAGGCGCGGTTTATCGTATCTTGTGCGGAATGGTTCGAGCCGAGCGGTTACGTTAATTATGAAGCGTTTGCTTTAGGCAAGCCGGTAGTCGCCAGTTTCATCGGAGGGTATAATTATTTGATCAGAGATGGTTATAACGGCCTGTTTTTCAAGCCCGGAGATGCCGGTTCACTGGCAGATAAAATAAAAAGTCTCTATGCCGATAAGAATCTTATCCTTGAAATGGGCAGGAATGCCAGGGATTTCGTCCAAAATGACTTGAGTTACGATAATTTTTACAATTCGCTTATGAATATCTATAGGGATGTTTTGCAAAAACGATGAACAAATATTTGTCCTCTTCCACATCGCAATCTGAAGTAGTGTTAGTAAGCATGCTTAATGGGTTCCTGCCTTCATATTCCATGCTTTACCTGGATGCCTACTTAAGCAAAAAGAGCATTAACGCCAAAATACTCTATCCTTTGATAGAAGGTGGGATGGGAAAAGGCCTGATCGACAAGATAATTAAATCACATCCACGGATAGTCGGTATCGGCGGGCTCTATGGCGACCGCTTTGCGGTAAAAGCCCTCATCGATGCGCTTAAGCCATACAGAAAAGATTTCAAGATCGTGATCGGTGGAAACCTCGTCACCCCTGTCCCGGAATTTATGGTAGAAAAACTGGGCGCGGATATCGCGGTTGTCGGGGAGGGGGAATTGATATTTTCGGAATTGGCGGAGAAAATCCTGGGGGGCGCTGACTATAGAAAAATATGCGGGTTGGTTCTCCGGGAAAACGGTAAAACAGTATCTACCGGAGCGGGGGAATATATCAAAGACCTTAGCAGTATCCCGGCGCTTAATTATGGCAAACTCCCCATGGAATATTTTATAAACGTTTTTAAGTTTTACAGGAACAATACTAGGACCTCTTCCGTGTATACCCCTTCAACCAGGCTTGGGGCAATACCCTCAAGCAGGAGTTGTTTCTTTAACTGTAATTTCTGTTATCATCACAATCCGATGCGCCAGTATAAGCCTCTTGCTATTGCAAAACAGGCAAATGAATTCAAGGAGCGGTTTAATATCAACCTAGTGCGTTTTATGGATGACCTTACCTTTATAGGAAAGAAGCAGATACTCGATTTTTGCGATACGTGGTTAGACCAGAAGGTGAACTTAAATTATATAATAAGCGCGCACTTTTCCGGCCTGGATGAAGAGGCTGTGATAGCATTAAAGAAAAGCGGATGTATACAGGTGGCCGTCGGCTTGGAATCCGGTTCCCAAAAGACATTGGACCGGATGAATAAGAAATTAAAGCTGGAGCAGGTCAAGTATTGCCTGGGGCTTTTTGAAAAACATAAGATTTTATGGAATGGCGCCGTGCAAATAGGGCAGCTTGAAGAAACCGAAAGAGAGGTAAAAGAAACGATAGATTTTTATTATCCCTACGTAAGCGAACGTTCCACGATCTCCGTCTGCATTACTACTCCTTACCCGGGAACACCCTTGTACAATTATGGTTTAAAAACCGGAAAGATAAAAAGCCACGATGAAGCCTTTAACAGAATTAAAGACTTGGGGAGTGTCGCATATAATTTCAGCAAAATACCCGCATGGAAACTACCCCTGCTTCGTTTTAAAATGATTTTCATTTTTGATGTGACCAAGCAGGCAAAATCAAAGGGGCTGTTAAAGGGGAGCGCCTATTTTCTTAAAACACTATTCCTAAAAACGTTAAGAATTTTGCTCAACGGATAATATGGGTATGAAGAGGATAATTGAATGAAGGGGGCCTTTTACGTATTGGGGGTCAAATTAGACGATTTGGATATCAGCTCGTCGGTATCTGCGATAGAGGAATGGATAAAAGCCGGGAGGAGTATTCCGGCAAAATACGTATGCGTAACAAACGTCAATAGCGTTGTGGAGGCGCAAAAGGACAGGTTTCTGAAAAAGATCACGAATGAATCGGATCTGTCTGTCTGCGACGGAATGCCTCTGGTGTGGCTGGCGAAGATGAATGGGGGTAAGCTCAGGGAGAGGGTCTACGGCCTCAGTCTTATGAATCGAGTCTTGGCTGTTTCCGAAAAAAAAGGCTATTCACATTATTTTTACGGGTCTACGGATTCTGTCTTGCAAAATATGATAATAAATATTAAAGTGAAATATCCAAGCCTAAAGATAAAAGGTTCCTATTCCCCGCCTTTCAGGAAACTGACTCAGGAGGAAGTTGATATAATAGTGTCTGATATAAGTAATTCAGGAGCTGATATAGTCTGGATAGGGCTGGGTTACCCGAAGCAGGAGATCTGGATGTATGAGTTCAGGAAATTTATCAAGGTTCCTGTATTGATCGGTGTGGGAGCGGCTTTTGATTTTCTTGCCGGGAATAAGGCGCAGGCTCCCCGCTGGATGCAGAATTCCGGCCTTGAGTGGCTGTTCAGGCTGCTTTCAGAGCCAAAGCGGTTATGGCGCAGGTATCTGATCAATAATACTCTTTTTATATTTTTACTGTTTAAGGAGTTAATTTTCCTGAGATCCCCTTTCAAGGTTTCCCCTTTTCCCCGCCAAAAAGAAGTGTTACCTAAATTTTAAAAGTGGACACTTGAAGTTTTAAAACTGGACAGGTTTCAGGAGTCCGGTTTTGACCTTTTGAATATCCAAAAGTTTGTCCTTATGCCAGAATCTTACTTCTGATAAGCCGCCTGTGGCATAGGGATAAATGCGCAAGTTCACTTCTTCGTGGATAGGGGCGTTGTTGAATTTAAGCTTGAGGCCGTTGATTATTACGGTTCTATAGGCATCAACCGTCCTGTTCAACCTCAGGCAGAAGATGTCTTTGATGGATTGATAGGGCGGAGGGATAAGGAACTGCCGAAATAAGCTTTTCTTCTCCTTGAGTGCTCTTTGATAACGCAAGATAGGTATTTCACCGGTAGTGGAGTGTATGCGTTTATAGTTATACTCGTATACTTCCCGGTAGAGTGCTCGGTTTGCCTGGGCAATGGTAGCAACGTTCTCCCTGGCACAGATACGCACCAGGTGGTCCTGTATCCAGCCGTAAGGCCGCTCGGCCTTGCCTTTTGCCTGAGGACTTAAGGCGTGAATGACCCTGACCTGGCATTCGTGGCATATCTGCTTCCACTGGGGAAGGGAGTCATCGGTCTCAAGATTATGTTTATAATGAATTGTATCTCTGCCGGAGACGAACCTGAAGACCACATCAGAGTCCACGTAGAAGCTCAAAGGCAGGCCGAATTTTAAAAATACCGCCTGAAGAGCCCGGATATGCGGCAAAGAGGTATCCCTTGGGACAAGCAAGGCATACAGGATTAACCGGCTAAAATCATCCAGCGAAGTAATCAGCCACCATTTGTCTTTAACATAGGGGCTCCAGAGATGGAATGATGAGTCATGCTGGATAAGCTCTCCAATGTGGTTAGTAATGACTTCGCGGTCGTGGGCTTTGTGCTTCTTATGTTTACCAAGATAAAACCCGTGCTTTTTGGCCCTTGCTATGATAGTGGGTACTGAGACCTTTTGTTTGTATCTTTTCTCAAGGTCATTCTTGATGAAGCTGTAGTTATAGGAATAAATCGGGGTCTCTTTGTTATCAATGAACTTTTTAGCTACGGCAAGCTCTTTGATGATATTCTGTTCAATTTGAGCGGGTATGAGCCTTGTGGCTTTGGCGCGTTTATAGGCAATGCTAAAACCGGCAGGATCTTTCCGGTAAAGGTTCAACAAGCCAAAGAACCGGCTTTTGCCTATATTCAGGACCGTTTGCACGTGCGCGCGTTTTATTTCGCCCTGTGAGTAGCGTTTCATAAGATCTTTGACTTGTTCATCGGTGAACTTCTTGTGTAATTGCGCCATAATCTGAATCCTCCTTTTTGAGGTTAGATTATAGCGTTTTTAGGTGTCCACTTTTAAACTTTAAAAGCTATTAAAAAGTGTCCACTTTTAATTTTTAAATGACACCCCGCCAAAAAGAAGTTTAATCATTAATTAATTGTGGTATAATGATAATTTATATAAGGCATTATTATCTCAACTCTAATCGCAGGAAGTGGTTATGTTCAGGCAGGAGAAGCTTAATTCTTTTATTTTTAGCCTTTATTTATTGGCGGATCTGGTATTTATTTATCTGGCCTTTTTCCTGCCTTATTTCATCCGCTGGAACTTTTTTGGCCCGCAAATAACCTCCCCATTCCCGTCTCATCATGCTAACAGCATGCTTTTGCCCTCATTTGACCAGTACTCCAAGCTGTATATTTCCTGGGGGCTGATAACCGTTTCCTTTTTGTTTAGCCAAAAACTTTACCAGACTAACAGGCTGTTCTCTATGTCCCGGGAAACACTTTTAGTCCTGAAAGCCGTCATTTCCTCTACTTTGATCATGGGCTTATTAGTTTTTTTCATCAAGGCCATCCATATCTCCCGTTTGGTTTTCCTCGGTAACTTTATCCTGCTTTGTTTCTTTCTAAGCGCCTGGAGGGCGCTGAAGAAGATAATTCTAAGAAAACTAATCGTAAGGGGGTATAATAATTTTAATGTTTTAATAGTCGGCTCCGGGAACATAGCCGAAGAATTTGTAAAAGTGGCCAATGATAATCCGGCTTACGGATTTAAGATAGCCGGCTTCCTGGATGAACATAAGACCAAAGGCAGCCAGGTTTATGGCCATAAGGTACTCGGCAATTTAAATGATTTTGAAAAAGTAGCGCGCCAACATTTTATTGATGATGTTGTAATCACTAACCCTGAGAACCGTAAGGATATCGCGGATCTGATCAGGAGGGGCAAGGAGTCAAACGTCAGTATGAGGGTTATCCAGGATCCTTTTGAGCTGGCCCTGGATGTGATAAATGTTTACAGATTCGGCCATCTGCCTATTTTTGATTATTCGGTAAAACGGCTTCATGGCGCCAACCTGATCGATAAAAGGATAATGGATATCATTTTATCCAGCCTGGCTTTGGTGCTGCTCCTGCCGCCTTTGTTTATTATCGCCGTAGCCATAAAAATATGCGACCGCGGGCCTGTTTTTTATGTTTCCCGGCGCTACGGCAGGAACGGCTTTCCTTTTAATTTTTATAAATTCAGAAGCATGGTAATCGGGGCCGAGGAAAAGATGGAGATTCTTAAAAGCAAAAACGAAAAAGACGGGCCTATTTTTAAGATAAAAGATGACCCCAGGGTCACAAAGATCGGCAAACTGCTGAGAAAATACAGCCTGGATGAATTGCCGCAGCTTTGGAATGTCCTGAAAGGGGATATGAGCATCGTCGGCCCCCGTCCTTTGCCGATCGGCCAGATAGAGAAAAATGACCTTGACCAGCTTAAGCGGCTGGAGATAAAGCCAGGGATTACCGGCTTATGGCAGGTCAGCGGAAGAAGCGATGTTTCTTTCGGCAATCTGGTGCGCTGGGATATCTGGTATATAAATAACTGGAGCCTTTGGCTGGATTTTAATATTATTTTGAAGTCCATCCCGGTTGTCCTGAAAGGCAAGGGCGCCTATTAGGCGCAATATTGGTAAATATTATGTTTAAGCCAAACCGTAAAATATATTCATTTTATATCCTGATGGACCTGTTGTTCATCGGAGTCAGCTTCCTGCTTTCCTATCTGCTTAGATACTTAGGGAGCATTTTTCAGGATAGCGCGGCGATAAACCCCAGGCAATATTTTTCCTTTTTCATGCTGTGGACAGTATTCATATTGCTTGTCTTCTCTCTACGCGGGCTCTATCATACCGACCGCAGTCTGACAATACCGGAAGAGGCCTTTAAAACGGTCACCAATATTCTTTATGTAAGTATTTTGATGAGCGCGGTCATATTCTTGACCCAGTATAAATTCTTCTCCCGCCTGGTTTTCCTGTTAAGCTTTATATTCCTTTGTTTCTTTTTATCGGCATGGCGGATAACCAAGAGGATCATTTTAAGAAGGCTGATCGCCGAGGGTTTCCATAACCTGAATATATTGATAGTAGGGGCAGGATCATCCGGAATTGAGGTCTTGGGTGAGATAAAAAGGAATCCCTGGTGGGGATTCAGGGTGATCGGCTTTCTGGGAGAGGATGTAAAAAAAACGGTGGATGGAGCCGCGGTTTTAGGCGCTTATAGGGATTTTCCCAGGGTAGTTAAAAAATATTTCATCGACGAAGTGATAATCACCTCTCCTTTTGATAAAGAGGATATCTCTGACCTGATAAAGCAGGCCAAAGAGCTGCATGTAGGCATACGCCTGGTGCCTGAGAATCTCGAAGAGCCTCCCTTAGTATCAAATATCAATTATTTAGGTATTATACCCTTGTTGACCTATAAAGAAAGAAGGCGCCATCCTTCGGAGCTGGCTTTAAAAAGGATATTTGATCTTACGATCTCGATGATCCTATTGCTTTTACTTTCTCCCGCATTTTTGGTCACTATGATCTTAATTAAGTTTGATTCTAAGGGCCCTTTGTTTTTTGTCCAAAAAAGGGTAGGGTTTAAAGGCAGGGTTTTTAATCTATATAAGTTCCGTTCTATGGTCGAGGAAGCTGAATCGTTAAAACCGGCCCTTTTGCCCAAAAACGAGATAAAAGACGGGGTGATCTTTAAGATCAAGGATGACCCAAGGGTTACCCCCATCGGTAAGTTCCTCAGAAAGTATAGCTTAGATGAGCTCCCGCAGCTTTTTAACGTTTTTATCGGCGATATGAGCCTGGTGGGAACGCGGCCTCCTATGATCGATGAGGTGGATAAATATACCCATGACCATATGCAGCGATTAGTGGTCAGGCCGGGATTAACCGGCTTATCGCAGGTAAGGGGAAGGAGCGAACTTACCTTTCGTAACTGGGTGAGGTGGGATATGTGGTATATAAACAACTGGTCATTTTGGCTGGATATGAAGATATTATGGTGGACGATACCGGTAGTTTTAAAAGGTAAAGGAGCGTATTAATTGAAGGATAAAATTTATAATTTCTTCAGTTTTATCGGCGAATATTCAATATATGGCCTGTTGTTTTTCCTGCCTATTTCCAACGCCCTGGTTGAGATCTTCGCGGGGTTTATGCTGTTTGGTTTTACCGGCCGCAAGATCATCAAACCGGATTTTAAGTATCTTAAATCCTGGCCGAATATCTTTATCCTGCTTTTTTTTATCTTCAGCGCGTTTTCGCTATTGAACAGCGGACAGTATCTTGATAAAAGCCTGCGTGCCCTGACCGGAAAATGGACGCAATATCTGGGGATTTACTTTATTATACAGGATACTGTCTGCAGCCGGAAAATATTGAAGCGCGCCATGATCGTATTCTTATCCAGCGCCCTCCTGGCAGTTTCCTCGGGGCTAAGCCAGTATTTTTTTGGAATTGAGTTCTTAAGAAATAATAATATATTCGCCACGAATACCGGGATGCGGGCGATAACATCCTCCTTTGCCCACTACAATGATTTTGGCAGCTATCTGGTGGCTGTTTCTTCGCTTTTGCTTGCTTTGCTCTTGTCCCCTAAAATGATCAAAGTCAGGGCTTACGGTTTACTGATTTTTGCCGTACTTTCAGTGACCGCGATCATTTTTACTCTTTCGCGCGGAAGTTGGATAGCCTTGGTTGCTTCCTGTATCCTGCTGATCGTTCTTTCCGGAAGGGATCTTAAGCGTTTGATCCCGATCTTTCTTGTGGCTGGCGTCATGTTTTTCTTCCCTATGTTCCACGAAAGGTTGTTTTTTGTTTTTAAAGAAGGGGGGGACAGCGACAGGTTCAGGATATGGCTGGCGGCCTGGAAGATGATCAATGACCATCCGTTTTTTGGCCTGGGGGTAGGCACCTTTATGGCCAATTTCTCAAAATATCTTCCGGGGGCCACTATTGCCTATGCCCACAACTGCTATTTGCAAATATGGGCGGAAACCGGTATCTTCAGTCTAGTCAGTTTCTTAGGATTTATTGTTTCTTTTCTTTACCTGGGCGCCAAGAAGTTTATCGCTACCGGGGATTTATTATTACTCGGTTTATTAGCCGGAGCCGTAGGTTTCCTGACTCACAGTTTTTTTGATACCAACCTGTATTCTTTACGGCTGGCCATCTTGTTCTGGGTGTGGGCGGGCCTGATAATGGCAAGGAGAAAATTCTCATGAAATATAATAATTTATTGATCACCGGGGGAGCGGGGTTCATCGGCTCTAATTTGGCGGTTTCTTTTAAGCGCAAATACCCTAAATTGAATGTGCTCTCACTGGATAACCTTAAACGCCGTGGCAGCGAGTTTAACCTTTTGCGGCTTAAAGAGCAGGGGGTGAGGTTCCTGCACGGGGACATAAGGAATCCGGAGGACCTGGTTTTTGATTTTGAAGTGGATCTGGTGGTTGAGTGTTCCGCTGAGCCTTCGGTCCTGGCCGGCCTGGATAACCCGGCGTATATCGTAAATACAAATTTCAATGGGACCTTTAATTGTTTAGAGTTCTGCCGCAGGCGCAAAGCTGATATTATTTTTCTTTCCACCAGCCGTATTTATCCTTACCAGGCAATAAATAAGATAAAAAGGATTGAAACCGATACGCGCCTTGAGTGGTTGATCAAGGGTATAAGTGAAGATTTCACCACTCAAGGGCCAAAGACCTTATACGGAGCAACCAAACTTTCCTCCGAGCTGCTCTTGCAGGAATATATAGCCAATTATGGCATCAAAGGGGTAATTAACCGCTGCGGAGTGGTTGCCGGGCCATGGCAGTTTGGCAAGGTTGACCAGGGGGTTTTCACCTACTGGATACTGGCGCATTATTTTAAAAAAGACATTAAATATATAGGCTTTGGCGGTAAAGGAAAGCAGGTGCGCGACCTTTTGCATGTCGATGATCTTTTTGAGTTGATTGATAAAGAAATCGGCAGCCTATCCGGGATCAACGGCAATATTTATAATGTCGGAGGAGGCAGGGATATAAGCCTCTCCTTGCTTGAGGCCTCCAGGCTTTGTCAAAGGATCACAGGCAATAAGATCAAGATAGGCAGGGATTTGAAAGCCCGGCCAGGGGATATCGCTCTTTATTTGTCAGATAACGGGAAAGTAAGCAAGGACCTAGGTTGGAAACCCGGGAATCCGGCAGATGCCATTTTAAAGGATATATTCAAGTGGGCCAGGGATAACGAAAAAGCGTTAAAGTCACTGTTATAAGGTATAATTCTCTGCTATAATCATAAACTATGAAAAAAGCACTGGTAACCGGAGGCGCCGGGTTTATCGGCAGCCACTTAGTTGATAAGTTGCTGAAGGAGGGCTATTCTGTAGTCGTCCTGGATAACTTTTCAACAGGCAGGTCTGAAAACCTGAAAAATCACGGAAATAACGCTAATCTGAAGATAATCAAGGCGGATGTCTCTGATTTGGAGGCTATCTCGCCTTACTTTAAAGGTATTGACCATGTTTTTCATTTGGCAGCGCTGGCGGATGTTGTCCCTTCCATTGTAAACCCTGTTAGTTATTACAGGTCAAACGTAAATGGGACCTTCGGCGTGGTTGAAGCTTCAAGGATAGCGGGGGTAAAAAAAATAGTTTATACAGCCTCTTCATCATGCTATGGGCTTCCCGATCTCTTCCCGACTCCGGAAACAGCCGAAATGCGGCCTCAATATCCTTACGCGCTGACAAAGTTGCTGGGCGAACAATTGGTTTTGCATTGGGGCCAGGTATATAAAATACCAGCAATATCATTAAGGCTTTTTAATGTTTACGGCCCGCGAGCAAGGACTTCGGGAACGTATGGGGCGGTATTCGGGGTATTTTTGGCGCAGAAGCTGAATAACCGGCCATTTACGGTTGTGGGTGACGGCACGCAGACCCGGGATTTCGTCTTCGTTACCGATGTAGCTAACGCGTTCTTCATGGCAGCGAATTCTGACTTGCAGCAGGAGGCGATGAATGTCGGCTCAGGGAAGCCTCATAGTATTAACAGCCTGGTGGAGCTTTTTAAAGGCAAGGCAGTGTATATCCCAAAAAGGCCAGGAGAGCCGGACCGCACTTTTGCAGATACAGCAAAGATAAGAAAGCTTTTGGGCTGGGAACCCGAAATTTCTTTTGAGCAGGGGGTAAAGATCGTCCTTGATAATATTGAATTTTGGAGGGATGCCCCGGTATGGACCCCTGAAAAAATAGAGCTAGCTACCAAAGATTGGTTTAAATATCTTTCAAAATGAAAAGAGACCCCCAGGCGAAAATCAAGACAATAAATGAGCTTGCCTCCATCCTTGAGAAATTGAGGAAAGAGGGTAAAAAGATAGCGCATTGCCACGGCTGTTTTGACCTTTTGCATCCCGGCCACTTGAAGCATTTTCAGGCAGCCAGAAAAAAGGGGGATGTGCTTGTAGTCACCCTGACAAAAGATGAGTATGTGAATAAGGGCCCGGGCAGGCCTGTTTTTAACCATCATTTGCGCGCCGACAGTATCGCGGCTTTAGAATGCGTGGATTACGTGGCGATCAACGATTGGCCGACCGCCATAGAGACGATCAAGATACTTAAGCCGCATTTTTATGTCAAGGGAAGCGATTATGCCGACCGTTCCAATGACCTTACCGGCAAGATCTATGAAGAGGAGGAGGCGGTCAAATCAATAGGAGGGATGATCCACTTTACCGATGAAGTATCCTTCAGCTCCACCTCTTTGATCAATACCTTTCTCTCTCCATATCCCCAGGAAGCCAAGGAATTCTTCCATGTTTTTAAGAAAAAATATTCCGCCTCCGATATCATCGCACGGTTGAAAGCTGTGGAGGATTTAAAGGTCCTGGTTATCGGCGACATCATCATTGACGAGTACCATTATTGCTCGGGGATGGGGAAGTCAGCCAAGGACAATATTATCGCTACAAAATTCTCCAACGAGGAGATTTTTGCCGGAGGGGTATTGGCAGCGGCTAATCATATCGCCGGTTTCTGTAAGGATGTTGCCTTGGTCAGCTGCCTAGGCTTAAAGAACAATTACAAAGATTTTATTAGGGGCCATCTAAAAGCTAATATAAAGCAGGAATTTTATTTCTGCCAGGATGTGCCTACGGTAGTCAAGCGCAGGTTTGTTGACCCGGCTTTTTTAACCAAGCTTTTTGAGGTTTGTTACCTGGAAGACTCGCTGCTTATGCCAAAGGAGATCGAAGAGGAAATTTGCGACAGCTTGAACAAGAGTTTAAAGCATTTTGACCTTGTGCTGGTTACGGATTTCGGCCACGGGATGATCACTCCGCGGATAATCAAACTGCTTAGCGAGAAAGCAAAGTTCCTGGCGGTAAATGTCCAGACCAACAGCGCCAATCTCGGCTACAACCTTATTACCAAGCTCCATCGGGCGGATTTTGTCTGTATTGATGAGCCGGAGCTAAGGCTTGCCTGCCACGATAAGACCTCTAACATTGAGCATTTGATCCTGGATGTGGGCCAAAAAATCAACTGCGATAAGATAATCATTACCAGGGGGCACAGAGGCTCCCTGGTTTATTCCGCTAAAGGCGGTTTTGAGCAGATCCCGGTCTTCTCCAAGGATGTGGTGGAC
>Ga0172371_10002305_pt1 | contig 30386 bp, 28 predicted proteins | sample Lak12m_FD_114543 | JGI IMG/M metagenome (GOLD analysis project Ga0172371, IMG submission 114543) | Freshwater microbial communities from Kabuno Bay, South-Kivu, Congo - kab_022012_12m | ecosystem: Environmental > Aquatic > Freshwater > Lake | place: Democratic Republic of the Congo: South-Kivu...
AAATAATCGCTAAAAATGAACCAATATGGAGGAAATGATGCTAAGATTAAGGGAATTCAGCCACAATCATCACCCTAGAAGGGTGAAAATGTTGAAAGAATATATCAGACGTGGAATTTCGGTACCAATAAGTGATCTACAAACGCCTGATAATCGATCCCCCAAAACCTGTTTAACTCGCTGTTCATCAGCGATTCGTAACGGGGCGCCATTTCAGTAAAAGTTGTAATGATTTCTTGCTGTTCGGTCAATGTTATCCTTAAAAGAAAACAGAAATGTTCGCCCTCCGAACGGAATGATTATACTAAATTTTCATAATTCCTGGGAATTGGATTTGTGATCAATAAATAATCTAAATAAAAACAAGAAGGATGATAAGCGGTTGAGGTAAATCAGTAAATCATTCCTGTTATTATCTTCAACCCTTTTATAATATCTAACCGACTGTCTTTCGGCACGGCGAACCACAGTTCGAGCTATATCAATAGACGCACCAACTGATGATTTACCTGCAAACAAAAATCCTTTATGGTTCTCGATGGAATCGCTAAAATATATTATCTTTTCTTCAAGCCAAGCAAGAGCGTTCGGCAGAAATGACCCGTTTTCTCCTTCCAGGATCGTTACACCTGCAATTAATCCCATTACCCTGGATAAGTGGTTCTGAATTTCCTGCAACATGTTTTTTTCATCTGAATCCCGGCTAAGGCTGATAGCCATTCCGATATGCGCTGTAACTTCGTCAAGGGTACCGATCAACTCGAAAACCAATTCTCCCTTTGAAAGTTGACGCCCGTCGGCAAGGCTTGATCTCCCCTCGTCGCCTTTACCTGTGAAATAACACATTTTTATTTATCTATTGATTAGGATTTGACTGGGCTAACAAGTACCAATCGCTAATGTTCCAAAATCTGTCACTTTGGTCGAAAATTGGGCCCACACGAACACCTTGAATAGAATCGTCAATGCCAAAGTTGTACACAGGGTAAAAGAGCGGAAGCGCAGGCAATTCTTCGGTAAAGATCACTTGAAAATTGCGGTAGAGTTTTGCCCTTTCAGCAAGATCTTTGGTGACACGCGCTTCTTCAAGGTACTGGCTGGCTACATTGTTTTCCCACTGGGAATAATTTTGCCCACCGGTCTGCTCGGCTTTATCCCAAAACGGATAGGGGTCCGGGTCTGGCGAACGTGAATAATTCAGGTCGATTAAAGCAGCTTCATAGGTTAATGGCTGAAGGTAATCTAAAACCAAAGTATCGTAGGGGGCAGCGATCAAATTCACATTTACGCCAAGCTTAGCCCAATCTGCTTTGATTGCTTCTGCGATAAGCGTGTGATATGTATCGTTGGGGTGCACCATGTCAAAAGAAAGATCCACTCCATCTTTTTTTCGAAAACCACTTCCCGCCTGGTCAACCAGGAATCCGGCTTCTTTAAGGAGGTCACCCGCTTGCTGAACATTTTGATCAACTCTGGGATTGTTGGCATAAAAAGCCCAGGTATTGGGCAGCAGGGGAACATCTGCAATAACACCCTGTCCATGCAGCATAGTATTGATCATCCCGCGGCGATCCAACCCCATCAAAAGTGCCCGGCGAATGTTCTTATCCTGAAAGAATTCAACTCCCGAATTGTTTAAATTGAAAATAACCATTGCTATTTCAGGTTTTACAGCGCTGTATACAGAAAGACCTGGATTACGCAGTGCTTCAGAAAGTATCGTTTTATCAAGGCTGCTCACCCCGTTAACAGCTCCCTGCAAATAGGCGTTGAAGGCGCTGGCGGAGTCTGGATAATATTTAAAAACATATTCTTGAAGAAAAGGAGGCTTGCCGTAATAATTCGGGTTGGAGTTCAGTATGACAGCTGATATCTGATCACCTTCAGATAACACCCTTGAAAATTTATACGGCCCGCTGCCAACCGGGTTAAGGTTGAATTCAGAATTGATGATGTCGGTGTAGGCCATTCCATCCAATAAGTGTTTTGGAAGAACGCCGAAGCTCAGGTAATCCATTAATGGAGCAAAAGGCTCACTTAACTTAATTTGCAGCGTTTTAGCGTTGAGGACATTCACCTCGATCTCATTCCAAAAGGTTTTCAGATCATCGGGCAAGACCGAACCTGGATCGCGCATAAGTTCAATGGTAAAAGCCACATCGTCGGCTGTAACCGGTTCACCATCATGCCACAAGGCATTTTCGCGTATCTCGAAATTATAGGTAAGCCCATCAAATGAGATACCCCAGGCAGAAGCCAAATCTGAAACCGGCAAACCCTGAGCATCAAATTTAATCAGACTGCTGAAAATTAGGCGATCAACATCCCGATCAGACTGGTTATAGTAATCCAGTACGGGGTTTAATCGTTGGAGTTTTCCAACCAAAGCCTCAGTATATACACCGCCTCGGGCTGGAACCGGAGACACCAACCTGAATCCAGTCTGTTCGCTGAGGAGCAGTAATCCAATAACCAATCCTGCCAGCAGGATGATAACAATTTGCCATCGAAATGACTTCATAACGGGTTTGATTTTACATTAAAAAAAGGCACTCCCGGATCGGGAATAATGCCTTTTCTAATATATTTTTTATTAATTAACTTGCAATCGCTATGGTCACCATTACCAGGATAATGAAGACAATTGCGAGTGTAGTTGTGACAATGAATAAAGTCTTTTCAACCCCGCGGCGTGCGCTAAAAACGCTGCCCGCATCCTGACCGGTCAATCCACCAAGGCCAACGCCTTTATTCTGCAAAACGATACTGACAATCAATGCCAGCGAAGTTATAATCAACGCGATTTGAAAATATGTGATCAATACAACCTCCAAGTTAAAAGCAGGTGGATTATACCTTATAAATGGGATTTTATTGAAGCATCATGCATGAACTGATCACAAATATCCATATTCATACACGGTATTCCGATGGAAAAAAGCTGCATCGTGAAATCGCCGATGATGCTATAAAAGCCGGCCTTGATGCGATCATCATTACCGACCATAACATGTACGTTAAAGGCTTTGATGGATACTTGTCGAAGGGTGACCGAAAAGTTCTTGTGCTCGTAGGGGAAGAGATCCACGATAAGACCAGAATTCCTCAAAAAAATCATCTGCTTGCTATTGGGATAGATCGATCTCATGCCAGGTATGCCAGTTCAACGCAAGAACTAATCAATTCGATCAATAAAACAGGGGGGCTTTCATTCATTGCACACCCTTATGATCCTGAACTGCCTGCCTTTAAGGAAGATGATCTTTCATGGGAAGATTGGTCAGTATCAGGGTTTACAGGATTGGAAATCTGGAATAATCTGAGTGAATTCAAGGTCAGGGTCAGGGGAATCCCCTCAGCCGTTTTTTTTGGATTGTTTCCGGCCTTTCTTGCCAAAGAACCTCCAATTCAAATCCGAAAAAGATGGGATGCGCTGCTCGCAGAAGGTAAACAAGTGGTTGCGATCGGCGGATCGGATGCACACACACTCAAATACAATTTCGGTCCTTTTAGAAAAACTGTCTTTCCATACAGCTATCATTTCAAAACCATTAATACCCATATTTTGATCGAAAAAGAATTAAGCGGTGACGCTAAAAAAGATTCGGAGATGATCCTTAATGCCCTGGAAAAAGGGAACGCATTTGTCGCCAATGACATGATCTCACCTGGAAAAGGCTTCAGGTTCACTTTGGAAAATAGGGGAAAGCAATGGATGATGGGAGATGAGGTTGATTTCTGTGAGGGTCAGGTCCTAACCGCTTCTCTCCCTTTTGAAGCCGAATGTGTGCTATTGAAAGACAGAGAACCAGTTATTAGAGTACAAAGATGCAGGCAGTTCTCGTTTCCGGTAAAAGAACCTGGATGCTACCGGCTAGAGTGCTTCCGCAGATTTTTATTCGAAAGGCGAGGGTGGATTTTCAGCAATCCGATCTATATCCGCTAACCTTCAGCCTTTGACCACTACGACCGGCCGAAGTTTTGCAACCTTCTTTACCAAACCGGCACCTACTGCTGACTCGATCACCAGATCGATATTTTTATAAGCTTCAGGCGCTTCTTCAGCGGCAGCGGAAACTGATCCCGCTCTAATGAATATCCCTTTTTCTTTTAATTGCTTTAAGAGAATTTCTCCATGGATATTTTTTTTCGCCTCAGTTCTGCTCATTACCCTTCCGGCTCCATGGCAGGAGGAACCAAAACTCTTTTTCATTGCTGTATCTGTCCCGGTCATTACCCAGGATGAAGTTCCCATGCTGCCAGGTATGAGGACAGGCTGGCCGATGCGGCGATATTTTTCAGGAATTTCCAGTGAGCCCGGGCCAAAGGCACGTGTTGCTCCTTTGCGGTGAACACACACTTTTTGATCCTTCCCATTGATGACATGAGACTCGATCTTTCCAATATTACGTGCAATGTCATAAACCAACCTTAGATGGAACTTGTCAGCCTCTTTCGAAAACACCCCTTCAAAAACATCTCCTACGACCGATGATAATATCTGCCTGTTGCAAAATGCAAAATTCGCAGCACATTTCATCGCTGCAAGATATTTCTGCCCTTCTTTGGATAAGACAGGTGCGCAGACCAACTCTCTATCTGGAATGCTAAAGCGATATTTGCTGTTCAGAGGCTGGAATTCGCGGACAAAATCTGTGCATATTTGATGGCCAAAGCCTCGGGAGCCTGTATGAATCTGGACAACCAAATTATTCTCTGCTAATCCCATTATTCTGGCAGAAGTTTCCTCAAAGACTTCATCAACCACATCCACTTCGATAAAATGGTTTCCTGATCCAAGCGATCCGGATTGAGCCAATCCCCTTTCTATTGCCCGGGAGCTTACGGCAGCAATATCCGCGCCCGGCATACACCCGTTGTCCTCAGAAAATTCGATATCAGCAGATGTTGCATATCCATTCTTTAAAGCCCATTTGGAACCATGCTGGCAAATATTTTGAAATTCTTTTTCAGTTATACGAGCAGCTCCGTGTTTGCCCATTCCACTTGGGCAATTTTGAAAAATTAGAACGGCCAAGTCTTCCAGTAAGGGAGCGGCCAGTTCAAAAGGAATTTCTGATGAAAGCAGTCTCACCCCGCAATTGATATCGTATCCGATCCCTCCTGGCGAGATGACACCAGTTTCATAATCCACCGCCGCCACACCCCCGATAGGGAATCCATAGCCCTGATGCACATCTGGCATCACACAAAAATTACCTTTCAAACCAGGAAGGAATGAAGCGTTAACGGCTTGTTCCAGCGAATTATCATCCAGGGAATCTCTTATGATTTCTTCAGTTGCAAAAATCCTGACAGGCACAAGCATGCCTTTCCGATAACTCGTGCTTATCTGCCACTCAAACTCGGAAATCATTTCAAGGTCTTTAAATGCAGTCATATTATCTTTTATAAATCGAAAACGATCTTGGTGTGAAAAATCCCGTTTTCTTCAATGATCTTCATTTCATTAAAAGTAACTGCCTTAATGAAATTAGAAAAATCCTGATTTGATCTTTTTACAATTATTGCTTTCAGGGCAAAATCATTGATCTCAATTTCGCCAATTTCTGCTTTGATCTGTTTTTCCGCCAGGAAAAGCAATTCTGTCAGGAAAGAAACCAGCAAGGTTTCAATATCTTTTGCCTGAAGTACAATAAGGTCTTCTCCCTCATTTTGGCTTTCACATTTTGGTCCCAAAATTTGATACAAGCCCAGGGCGGAATGAGAAAATAATTCAGGCAATGACTGCCCATAGGCAATAATCGCGATATCTGCTTTATGCGGAATTTCGATAAAATCAGGAAAAGAGTTCAAACCGTTCATCAAATATAATTATAGAATATGGAGAACAATTTCAAAGATATCGAAAAAAAGTTGCAGGCATTTTTCGAAGAACAGCTGCAGCGCTTAAGCGGTATCGACCCGATCAAGCATGCAACCCAAGAAGTTCTAACCGCACAACTAAACCAGATCATCGAACGGAATCAGAAGCGTTACTCGCCAAATATTTTCAGGATCACATTCAAAAGGAAAAGATCCATTGATCCAAAAGACCTGGAGATGTGGAAAGCCTTTATCATTAACTTGATCAAAGAGAAGGCACGGGAAAGAAACCTGCTTTTTTCCGGACCGGTTCACATACAGCATTTCTTTGATCCTTCACTCCAGCAAGAAATTTCGATAGAAATCGCATTTTCTTCCATTTCAACGCGCGATACAGCCGACCTGATGATCGGATCAGAAAAGGATATACCTTCCGAAAAAATATTAAAAGGGTACCTGATCACCCATCAGGAAAAGATCTTTCCATTGAAAAAGAAAGTGATCAATATCGGCAGGGATGAAGGTAACGATCTTGTGATCGACAACCTGAGAGTTTCGCGAGTTCATGCTCAGATCAGAGAAATAAATGGATCACACATCCTCTTTGATCTTGACTCAACTGTCGGAACAAAGGTAAATAAACGCAGATTAAGTCAGCATACCCTTGTAACAGGTGACGTAATAGAAGTTGCGGATGTCGCCCTAATCTATGGGGCTGATCCAGAGCTTGATCGATTGATCCAAAATCATTTTCAAACAAAGATCCTTCCACCACAGGAAAGGAATAAATGAGCGCGACCGTTGTATTGGCGTTAAGGATATTGATGACTGCAAGTTTGTATGCATTCCTGGTTGTAGCGCTGTTGTACTTTCTGAGTGAAATGCAGCATACCATTCGGCAAAAAGAAAGCCAGCGCCTTCCGAACATATTTCTACACACTGATTCCGAACCAGTCCGAACTTTTTCACGGATGGAGATCTTTATCGGCCGTGACCCGCAAAACGATCTGCAACTTAATGATGAAACTATTTCTGCCAGACATGCCAGGATATTCCTTTCGAACTCTCTCTGGATGGTTGAGGATTCCCTATCCACTAATGGCACCTTTCTGAATAATGAAAAGATCCTATCCCCCACTGCCCTCGTTGAGGATGACATTATCCGGTGCGGCAAGATCAACATCAGGATCTCTTTCATTAAATAGCCTGCGATCAGGTACGATATAATCGCGCTAAGGTATTTATAACCATTCATCAAAGTTTGGAGAAAATATGATCGAGAACCCAGTGTTGGCAGTAATTGGCGGTTCAGGGCTTTATCATTTTCCATCTCTGAAGAACACTTCGCAGCTCGAAATTGATACACCGTTTGGCAAACCAAGTTCCCCCATTACATTGGGAGAATTGTCAGGTAAAAAAGTTGTTTTTCTAGCCCGCCACGGAATAGGGCACTCGATCCTGCCTACTGAAGTGAACAGCCGGGCCAATATCTACGCTTTGAAGTCTCTCGGAGTCACCCGCATCGTCAGCGTTTCTGCCTGCGGGTCGCTTCGCGAAGATTACAAACCCGGCCAGATCGTGATTCCGGACCAGCTGGTTGATTTCACCACACAGCGTCCCCGTACTTTTTTTGGCGAAGGTGTAGTGGCTCATATCGGATCAGCCGACCCATTTTGTAAGGATCTATCAAGTTACGTGATCGAAGCGTTAAAACCTACTGATGCCTATGTTCACAAAGGCGGAACTTACATAACCATCGAAGGCCCAAGATTCTCCACTAAAGCGGAATCCAACCTGTTCAGGGAATGGGGCATGTCGATCATTGGCATGACCGCCTGCCCCGAAGCATTCTTAGCCCGAGAGGCAGAGATCTGTTATGCTACAATGGCACACGTCACAGATTATGATGTTTGGCATACCAGCGAATCTCCAGTCACTGTTGAAATGGTCATCAAGGTCCTGAATCAAAATACCGATCTGGCGCAAAAGGCCATCGAAAACCTCGTTTCACTTCTTCCCGTAACCAATGACTGCGACTGCCAGAACATTTTAAAAGATGCCATCATGACACAGCGTAACTTAATACCTGCCAAAGCCATTAAGAAACTGGGGTTCCTGGCAGAAAAATATCTCTCGTGAATTTTCTCTCAACCCTTAGAAGTGAGCTTGGAACCGGATTAAGAAACAGATTAAACTGGCTGGCAGTTGCCTTTCTTGGGCTATACGCAACCATCTTGACTCTGTCTCCAACCGTCAGATTCCGTTCCTGGTCAGCTGACCTGCTGTGGACGCATTGGGCAGGATTTTTCCTTTGGTTTGCAGGATTCTTTTGGTTTTTCAGTATTACCAAAAAATACCTCAACCTTAAGGATACAACTCTTATTTCTGCAGTTGGGTTGCTTGTTGGCTGGGGCATCCTGACCATTTGGCGGATAAGCTTTATTTTTGGATTTCGGCAGGCGATATGGTTTCTGGCAAGCGTGGGAGCTGCAAATTTGTTATTCAGCACACCACAAACGCTGAGCTTTTTTAAGAAATATAAGTATCTTCTATTAATGTTCGGATTGGTCCTTTCAGGCCTGACCTTTCTTTTTGGCACTTATCCCGGAGGGATCGGTCCGCGTTTATGGCTCGGTGCAAGAGGATTGTATTTTCAACCTTCTGAACTGCTCAAATTGGTGCTGATCATTTACCTTTCCGCCTTCTTTTCTGAAAAGATCTTTTTCAGGATCAAGATCATTCAGACCATTTTTCCAACAATTATCCTGGTGCTTGCTGCCCTTTTTCTCCTGATCGCCCAGCGCGATCTGGGAACAGCGTTGATCTTCATTGCCATTTATATTTTCATGCTCTTTATTACCTTTGGTAAAAAACGGATCCTGGCAACCGGGGCTGGAATAATCGGTTTAGCCGCGCTTGTGGGATATTTTTCGATCGATCTCATCCGTATCCGGTTTCAAGGTTGGATGCTGCCCTGGTCTGATACACAGGCAGGTTCTTACCAAATAACCCAATCCATCATCGCCATTGCCGCTGGAGGTTTGTTTGGCACTGGTATCGGCCTTGGAAACCCAAGACTCATTCCAATCTCCCATTCCGATTTCATCTTTTCCGCGATCGTTGAAGAGACAGGTTTGTTCGGCGCAATTGCGCTGGTCATCCTTTACGCGATAATCCTGTTCAGAGGCTTTTCGATCGCGATCAAGGCAACCAACCTTTACTACCGATACCTTGGCGCTGGTATCAGCCTCTTCTTGACATCCCAGGCGATTCTCATTATCGGGGGCAACATCCGGCTTTTGCCAATCACTGGCGTTACTCTTCCCTTTTTATCTTATGGCGGATCCTCCCTGCTTATCACCTTTCTATCAGCCTGCATCCTGCTTTTTATTGATTCAGACAAAGGTGAAATAAATGAAATCAAAAAGAGTTTTTACGGTTTTCAGTTCCTGGGAATCTTATTTTCTGTCAGTCTTACTCTGATCGCCGCGGCTACAGGTTGGTGGGCGATCTTCCGGTCCAATGACCTGCAACTGAGGACTGATAATCCACGGCACCTGATCGCGGCCAGATACGTCAAACGCGGGTCCATTCTTGACAGGAACGATACGATCATAATTAATTCTATTGGCGAGGTTGGCCAAATCACCCGCCAAAATAATTATCCACCCCTGACCAATACGCTCGGTTTCATTGATAACGCTTATGGCAGTTCAGGATTGGAAGCTTCTTTGGAAGATTACCTGGGCGGAGAAAAAGGGTATCCTGCTTTTGACCTTTGGTTCAATTACCTGCTTTATGACCAGCCCTTGCCCGGCAGGGATGTACGCCTGACAATTGATCTGAAACTTCAAACTGCGGTGGATAACTTACTTGAACATAATATTGGCAGCGCAGTTGTGATGAATGCGGAAAGCGGCGAGATACTTGCGATCGCCTCACATCCTTACATCAATTCCAATGAACTGAAAGAATCCTGGGATGAGTGGAAGGCTGATGTCAATTCGCCTTTCATCAACCGAGCGGTCCAAGGCGCTTACCCGATGAACAGCCTGGTCACCCCTTTTTTGCTTGCCAAGGCCAAGACGGAAGATCTGCCGGAATATGACCCCACCCTCACCCTTATAAATAATCTTAAAAGATCGGACTGCGCGATCGCGGGAATCACCTCTACTTCAATGAACCAGGCAGCAGCCTATGGATGTAATTCCGTGCTTATTCAAACAATTGGAGAACATGGCTAAGATAAGGTCGACGAGGCTATTAGTGCCTTTAAATTAGATCAAACTCCTGCTATTGGTATTCCAATTATTCCTTTAGTAAAATTTGATCCATTGGCAGATTGGAGATCTCTGTTCTTCAGCGAGGATCCATTAAGGTCAAACCCACTCCAGATCGCTGCATCTGCAAGCGCAATAACATATCAAGGGCTTATGCCACACATCAAGATCCTGTCAGCAGTAGATACATCTGAAGCCGGATGGGTTTTCCTTTCTGGTGAACTTCCTGAGCAGGTTATCACACAAACAAAAGCAGATGAGATCAATGAATTCCTCAGGTCAAGTGAAATATCAGGATGGGAAGTTAGCGCGCAAGGCATTGATGCCCACAGCAAGGTCGCTTGGTATGTTGCCGGAACTTCGGTAAATTGGCCTGGTACACCGATCACCGTCGTGCTGGTTCTGGAAAACCAGCTTCCCGTAAAAGCCCGCGCGATCGGACGGGAAATTTACGCCCTTGCAAATAAGTAACTTTATCCAACCAAACGGATAAACTTTCTTTTTCCCACCTGAAGCACTCCCGGTTGAAGTTCGCTATCCCAATCAGGTATGATCTCGCCTTCCAGCTTAACCGCTTTCTGGCTGATCATTGACCGGCCTTCGCTCCTGCTCTTTACCAGGCCGGATTCGATCAGAACATCCAGACATTTTCTCGAAGCACCGAATGAGAACGAATTCATTTCTTCAGGAGTAGCGTTCTTCTGGAATTTATTTACAAAATCTGCTTCAGCCCGCTCCGCACCATCTTTGCCATAAAAAGAATCCGTTATCTCGAATGCCAATTTCATTTTCGCATCCCGCGGGTGAAGTGTTCCTACTTTAAGACCTGATTCGATAGCTGCAATTTCATCCGGCGTCCAGCGCGTTACCAGCCGGGAATATACAGACATCGCCTGATCCGGGATGCTCATTACCTTTCCATACATATCTTCAGGTGAAGAGTTGATGGGAATATGGTTTCCCATCGATTTACTCATTTTTTCCACACCATCCGTCCCGGGGAGAATACCCAGACAGATCGCGATATTGGGGAGAGCGCCCATCAGTGTCATTACTTTTCGAGAGGCCGTCACAATATTGAAGAACTGATCAGTGCCTCCAACTTGCACATCACAGTGAAGCTGGTAGGCATCATAACCCTGCATAACCGCATAAAGGGTCTCATGCAGATAAATTGCTTCACCTTTATCCCAGCGCAGCTTAAATTTTTCGCGGCTTAAGAATTGTTGGACAGTAAAATTTTGAGCAAGGCGGATGATCTCAGCAAAGCTCAGTTTCGACAGCCACTCCGAGTTGTAGCGGACAACCGTCTTATCTGGATCTAGGACTCGAAAAGCCTGTTGTGCATAAGTTCGCCCATTTTCCCTGGCTTCTTCCAGTTTGATGATCGGCCTGGTTACGTCCTTATCAGACGGGTCACCGATCAGAGCTGTGTAATCGCCGATCAAGAAAGTGACTTCGTGACCCAAGTCCTGAAATTGTCGCAGCTTTCTCATCGTTACCGTATGTCCCAGATGCAGGTCTGCTTTTGTGGGATCGTAACCGCAGTAGATCTTGAGAGGTCGATTTTCTTTTTCAGCGGAGATCAGGCGATCCTTTAATTCAGCGCGCATCGCCGTTCTTATTTCATCATCTCCATATTCAGTTCCCTGCATTAATAATGCAACTTGCTCATCAATAACCAAAATAGCCTCCGTGAAAGATAAAACTGACCGTAAATTATACCAGTCAGGATTTTGTCAGGTGATCTTATCAAAAACCAAAAGTGCTATAATCACCGAAGGTTTTTTCCTATGGAAAACGTGCTCGTTCTGAACGCCAATTTTGAACCACTTAATGTGTGTAATATGAGGCGCGCGGTTTGTCTGATGGTACTGGATAAGGCATCGTTAGTGAAGAACGGCCGCGGTGAAATACATACAATAGGTGCATCGTTTCCCCGCCCTTCCATAATCCGTTTGCAGAACATGGTTCATAAGCCGCGAGCCAAAGTCAAATTAACCCGAAAAGAAGTCTTCAGGCGCGATAATTTCACGTGCCAATACTGCGGAAGTACCAACCGCGATCTGACAATCGACCACATCGAACCGAAACATCTTGGCGGTCTGCATTCATGGTCCAATGTGGTCACTGCCTGTGCCTATTGCAATCATAAAAAAGGTGGCAGAACCTTGCATCAGTCTGGAATGAATTTGATGAAGATACCGCTGGAGCCGCCTGCTTCAGCAGCCTACCTTTACAACCACTACCTCACGTTATATGAGGACTGGGAACCATTCTTAAACGGGTGGTAATTAAACAAAAAAGAGGTTTCAATACAAAACCTCTTTGTTCTTATTTACCGGGCGCCTAAAGACCTGTCCATCATAATCAATGCGCTGCCAGTATCTCCACCCAACTTTAGCGTTTCGAGAATTTCTGTCGCGTGCTTTTCTTCCTCAACCTGTTCATTGACGAACCACTGCAGGAAGACCTGGGTTGCATAATCCTTTTCAGAAACAGCGATCTCATATAGCAGATGGATGCGGGTGGTCACAAAAATCTCATGTTCAAGAACCTGTTCGAAAACCTTGATCGGATTCACAAAATTGGTATCCGGCTGTGCGATCGCCTGAAGATCCACTTTTTCACCAAGCTCATTCAGAAACTCGTAGAACTTCATGGCATGTTCAAGCTCTTCTTTAGCCTGTGCTTTCATCCAATGCGAAAAACCGCCCAGGTTTGACTTCGAAAAATGGGCAGCCATCGAGAGATAAAGATAACTTGAATACAACTCTTTATTGATCTGGAGATTCATCTCTTCACGCAGTTTTTGATTCATCATAATCCCTCACAAATTGAATTTTGATAATTTTAGGCGTTATGGAACCAATATTTTCTAAGAAAAACCTTAACAATTTTTTCTACGCTCATGACGGGATCATTTCCTCTTCATCATCAGCCGGTTTTTCTTTTCTAAAGTGATTGAGGATCAGCATTAAAGCGCCGAAAACAGCCACAATGGCCATGGTTATTTGGTTCGCATTGATACCGCCCACAAGGGATGGGTCAAGCCGGATGAACTCTAACAAGAATCTGCCCACCGGGTAAACGATCAGATAAACCCAGAAGATATCTCCGGGTTTTAATTTTTTTCCAAAAGTTCTCCCCAAGAAAAGCAGCAGGAAAAGATTAAAAATGCTCCATAAGGATTCATAAAGGAACATCGGATGAAAGGTCGAGAATTCCTCATAACCTGGCAGGCGGTGAGCCTTATCAATAAAGATCGCCCATGGAAGTTTGGAAGGCGGGCCGTATAACTCCTGGTTAAAGAAGTTACCCCACCGGCCAATGGCCTGAGCCAGTGCCAGACCTGGAGCAATAATATCTGCCCAGGATAAGAATGACAATTTCTTCCTTCTGGTATATATGATCAAGGCGATCACACCGCCGATCACGCCACCCGGTATTCCCAAACCACCCTGACGAGTGTTAAGAATCTCGATTGGATGAGTGAAATAATACTCCGGTCCAACCCCCATGGATCTGGATGGTGTAAAAACATGCCACAAACGTGCACCAATGATCCCCATGATCAGCAGCCAGGGGATCATATCCCAGACGATCTCACTATCCAGTTCTCTTCGCTTCGCTTCTTTTACTGCAACCTGAACAGCTGCCAGAACCCCTAGCATGATAATTATTCCATAAAAATAGATCTTCAGCGGACCAATATAAAAACCATCAGGCATAATAATTTCCTTCCTTTATTTGGGATCTCAAAGAATATTTTAATTCATTAACATTATTTCAACTGCTGGCGGACATGCCAAATACGCTGAAATGCAGTGAAATTGCCAAGGATGGCGATGATCCACAAGCCCACATCGGGGCGACGCAAAAGTAGTGAAGGTACGATCACCAGATATCTCTCAACACGTGTCAGTATCCCGATCTTAGTATCAACACCCAACGATTGAGCGCGCGCCCGGATATAAGAGACCAATACTGACCCAGCTGCTGCAAGAAAAACCAAAAAACAGCTTACAGCATCAGCAGTCCTCAGAGAAAAGACCAATATTCCAAAAAAAATCGCGAGTTCCGAATATCTATCCAGGACGGAATCCAAAAATGCCCCAAATTTTGTCTCGCCGCCCCGCAGCCTGGCCATTGAGCCGTCGATCGCGTCAAACAACCCAAAACCCAGGACCAATAATCCCCCGATAACCAGATCACCTCGAGCAATGAACCAGGCCGCAAACATATTTCCAAATACACCGAGAATCGTGACGAGATCCGCTGATAATCCGAAAGAAATTAACAAGCCAGCGATTGAATTTAATAAAGATCCAAACAATTTTCTTAAGAAATCAGTCAATTCTTTACCCTTCGTTGAGAATGCTATTCGAAGCTGCGATTTAATATTCTTCTGTTTCCGGGGAATCGTTATTATCCAAGAAAACTTCCCTCTCCCTGCCCCCCGCCTCTGAGGGTCCAACTATACCGCGTTCTTCAAGTTCATCCATCAAGCGTGCTGCACGAGGAAAACCAATCCTTAATTTTCGCTGCAGTCTTGATGTTGATGCATGACCTTCTTTTTTGATCAATTCGATGGCGGCTTCGATCAACTTATCAGAATCATCGCCAATCGTTGGGATCAGATCTTCCCAAGGTGCAGAAGTTTCCTGCTGGTGGTCACCGGCCTTATTCTGCCAATACGCGATGATCTTTTCAATTTCGCGGTCGTCAACCAACACACCCTGAGCGCGCTGAGGACCTGAGGCTTCGGGGTCTATGAAAAGCATGTCGCCCCTGCCCATCAAGGTCTCAGCACCACTTGTATCCAAGATCACTCTGGAATCAACTGACGAAGCCATCATAAAAGAAATTCTCGCCGGGAAATTGGCTTTGATCAAACCAGTAATGATATCGGTACTGGGCCTCTGGGTCGCAACGATCAGATGAATGCCCGTTGCCCGCGCCATTTGCGCCAGCCGCACGATATATCCTTCTGTCTGGTCCGGCGCTGAAAGCATCAGGTCTGCTAGTTCATCAATGAAAACAACGATCCTGGGCAGTTTTGCATGCCCCCGTCGCAGCATTTTTAGATTATAAGAATCCAGATCTCTGGCGTTAACAGCCTCCATCAGGCGGTAGCGGTCATCCATTTCCTTTATCGCCCAAGCAAGGATCCCAAGCATACGATCCAGCTGCGTTTCAACCTTTCCAAACAAGTGCGGCAGACCATTAAATCGCACCAATTCCACCATTTTCGGGTCAAGGATCGCCATTTTTAGGTCATCAGGAGAATTATTAAATGCAAGGCACGCAATAAAGGATGTGATGCAAACTGATTTTCCTGAGCCGGTCGTGCCTGCAACCAACAGGTGCGGCATGCGCGCAAGATCAGCAATGACAGGGTTGCCGGACACATCCAACCCCAAAGCAAGGTTCAAAGGTGAGTTTGACCTTGTAAATGCTTCAGACTGAAGGATCGACTTCAAGCGGACGATCGTCACAGACTGATTTGGGATCTCGATCCCAACGTATGAATGGTTGGGGATTGGCGCTTCGATCCGCAATCTGTCAACTGCAAGCGCGAGCGTCAGATCTTTATGCAATGTGGCGATCTGGGCGACGCGCACCTTTTTACGGGCCACATCACCCTCTTCATTTACCCTTTCAACGAAGCCGGGTTCTACCGCGTATTGAATGATCGTCGGACCGACCCGATAGCCAGCCACACGAGCTGGCACCCCGAACTCTTCCATGGTTTGCTCAATCTGGATCGCTTTGGAGTGAATAAAGGATTCGTCTGATATATTTTTTTGTGTATCAAGTAAAAGATCCAGGGGTGGAAGGTCAACCTTCAAGGCAACTGGACTGCTTGTATTGGCTGCCTGGTTATTTGCATCCGATTCAGGTCTTCTACCTTTTGATGAAATTTCTGTGGTCTTCAGCTGGCGCGAAGTCACGCCTCCTGTATATTGGGTTGAAGACAGAATTCGTGTAAAGTAATTATCTAATGAATACATGAAGGGACGCCATAATCCAATGCCGGAAATAAAGAAAATAAGGAAAACCAGCATGAAGATAAAGGCAGAGATCGGTAAACCAACAACATCGCGCAATATTCGTGCGATTCCCCACCCAATAACCCCTCCATCAACTCCCTGGATCGCCCTGTCGATCGAAAGACCATTAACAATTGAAAGAAGAGCTAATAAGGCAAATAAGGATATTTCAAGCAGGATGATCCTTTTGAGATTTAATTTGGGAAGCTGTTCAAGGTGGCGAAGCAGGATCAGAAATCCAACATAGCCAACAAGACCCACCAAAATAAAACTTCCCCAACCAAATCCTTTAAGGATCCATTGCGAAAAGAAAGAGGAAAGCGAGCCTTCGGTCAATTTTGATAGGCTTAAAAGCGAAATTATTGCCAGTGCGATCAGAAGCACGCCCAAGAGATCTTGACCAAAACGCTTAATGGTCTTAAAAAAAAAGGTTGAAAAACTGCTTTTTTGCGCCATTAGACAAATCATCCATCACTGTCGATAAATCCCGCGTTTTCTCACAACCATAAAAGCAAATTTCAGATATGAAAGCAAAAAATCAGCCTCACACCACCATAACCAATATTATCACTGAAAATTTTCTAATAGGAAAAATCGGTTGAAAAAGGATCTATTTCGAAGAATTAGGTAATTATTTTTTCTGACCTTCTTAAAACATTTTTTTGGACGAGGGGATTGAGGAAGATCAAATCTGTTTTGAAAGTTTTTCAATCTCGATGATCTGCTGTGAAATGGCTGTGATCGCCATACGCTGCTTTCGATAGAGGTCTGCCTCAGATAGCGACAGCCGGTGGGAGACATCCTTTACTTTCCATCCTTCCAGGAATTTCAGGTCCATTAGATTGTAAAGCAGCCATTCATTTGTATATTGACGCTCACCTTCCGGTTTGAGATGCGCGATGGCTTCACGCAAAAGTTCCCTGACGGCGTTCAAAGGAGTTTCTTTTTCATTTTTAATTCGGTCTTGAATTGTATTCAGCTGAAGGATCGGATTCTGCAGCAGTTTCGGTCCACCCCAGATCTGAGTTAGCGCGTCCTTGGTCCAATTCTCAAGATCGTGCAGCTGTACTTCGTGGTCGCCATTCAGATCTCGTCCCTGGGCTTTGCGGGAAGAAGCCAGAAGGCCCTGGATCACTGATACCTGCGGGGTTAGCATTTCTAGAGAAGCAAAAAGGTTTTCCTGTTCGGCGCGGTCTCTCAGTGCAAGTACAGCGCGTGCTGTCAGCTTCTTGAGCGCAGCAATTTTCTCGGGATCGGGGAAAGGAATTGAATGATCAATAACAATCGTCCCCAAGAGGTTAATTTGAGATTCATCCATTCTTTCGAGCAAGGGTATCAAAGTTCGACCGTTGAGATCAATGACCTGTTGGCTCAGATCCATTTTCCCAAAGGCTTCAAATATATTTGATTTTTCTTCAGTATCTATAGATTTTGGGCTGCCAGTATAGATATCAAAATTCTCGGCAGAATTGTTGTTGACGATCAAATTCGCGCCAGGTATTTGCAAACGATCGCAAACTGAAGCCAAAACAAACTCCAGAAATTGCCTCAGGTCATTGGTAGTTAATAACCGGTCTTCCAAAGTCCTGATCTTTTCGAGCTCGATCCGGTCTGTTCCATAGAACAGAAATCTTTCCCAGATGGGCGCGAACAACGTAATTAAATATTCAAAGATCACAATTGTAGCCACCATTGCCAAAGCCACAACTGCAGAATTATTAATATTGAATTGGATCCCGAGCCTGGTCAGGAGGGTGGTAACACCAAGTGTCAGGCTGGCTGTCATTGGCCCTCGCATAACCCAGCGGAACAATCTGCTTTTGATCACACGGTCTGTCCAAGAGAAGCCAAAGAATGAGACCGCGTAGGTCATTGCTATAACACTAACCACTACTGCCGCATTAGCGATAACAGACAGGAGCCAGAAAATTATCGGCGACTGGAAGGCAAACTGTGACCCATAAAGAAGAAAGGGAAAGGAACCAACAGCCGGGCCCACTGCACTGACGATCAGGTAAACCATCCTGCGGCGGCTTGTATGAGTTGCTGTCCTTCGGAATGCCCGGATAAAGTTGTACCAGGAAAGCAGCAGTACAACCAAAAAGAAAAGAGAGAAAAGGTCTATGAGGAGAGTTCGTTCAAGGAACGGCGCTGGTGATTGATCGACAATAAGACGTCCTAAAAGGTTATCTGAGAAAAGCAGGCCAATAAAGAAGATGCTTAAGAATATAAAGAAATAACCGGATAATTTTCGTTTTCCCTTGCTCGGTTTACCGGTCAAGGATAACAATGAGTCAGAAAATAAAAAATACGCAGTCGGAAGTACTAATAATCCCAACCAATGGATCTTCCCGATCAAGACAATTAAAGTATTGCTTTTTACGACACTTATAAAGGCATCTGCCCCGAAAATGGTGACAATGCATAAGAGCAAAAGGGAAAAAGAATTTGTTACCGAATCATGGATCCTGAAAGTGACGGCATAGATCAGCAGCGAAAAGGTTATCACTGCCACTCCGGCTGTAAGTACATCACTTACAGCTTTAAAGATCGTCTCAATTCCAGCAAACCAAGTCATAATTTATGCTATTTCAATAACCTTGAAAAGAACAACGCAATATCATTATTATAAAAATAATTATCGTTAAAACCGGTAAACTCAAAGCCCAGCTTCTTGGCAAGGCAGATGGCCGGGTAATTCTTTGAAGACATTTCCAGCATGATGCGCGAATATTTCCTTGCTAAGCCCCAGTCCCTGACCGCTTGAAATAAAGATGAAGCGATCCCCTTCCGTCGCCATAATTCATCAACAACCAGGTCGTTCACCCAGATCATTTCCGGTGAAAAAAGTGCGCTTATCGAAGCATAACCCACTGGCGATTTTTCAACACTGGCCACCAAAACCGATGAATAATTCTTCCAGCGTGACTCCAATGAATCCGGTGAACGTGGGTAAGTCAATCGCATCTCCCTTGGCATTTGGGTCTCGTTAAAGAGTGTTTGGACCTGGCTTTCACTGATCGATTGGGACATTTGCCAGACACGATCTGTTTTTACACAGTGGTCAAAGCGGGATAAATATTCAATATCAGGCGAGACTGCCTGGCGGATCATCACATTCATTTTTTTTCCTTATTGGGGCAAGACCTTTACTTCGATCTGGCAGGGCTTGAGAAGATTATTTTGATTGTCCGATACAACCAGCCTTAGCGAATAGTTGCCTGGCGTAAGCTGGGCGGTATTCCAGCGACCAGTGAAGAGTTCTTCAATCACCGGTTTGTTTCCCGCAGAAATAGGCGTCCAGGTTTCGTCTGATTGGAAGCGGTATTCATATTTATAAAATCCCAGATTTGGAACATTTACTGTTCCTTTAAGATCCACTGAACCGCTGACTTCTGAACCTTCAGCAGGGTCGATCCACTCCAATTGTCCGGGAACGCAGCCTGTGAGGGCGATAGCGGTCTGGGTTAACTGCTGAGATTCCGGAGTGCCAGCTGCCTCGGCAGGGCCTGCCCCTGACGGGATCGGTGTGGACGCTAAATTAATCGTTGGTGTAGCGATCCTACTAACTCCTGGTATTCTGATTGTGGCAACAGAAACCAGGACAAATATTGAAAGACCAAAGATCAGAAACAATCCAATGATCGTGACCGCAGACTTTAGCTGCTTTCGGGCAACTTCTCTTTCAAGCCCAAAATTCGCTTTTCTTAATCCAGTTAAACCATCCAAAAGTTTCTTAAGGTTAAAAAGGATCACAACCCCAAAGATTATATAAACCCCCATTTCATAGGTGGAAATGAATCTCAGAAGTTCTTCCATATTTAATTACCGATCCAATACGGTTCTGCCGTTTTAGATCTTTCGGATCACTCCCCGGATGATCGCATCCAGTTTTGGTACCAACACTTTTCCAGCTTGCAAAACCTCTTCGTGCGTTGTAACTGTAGAGCCATCCAGATTTGCTTTGTTGCTTATTCCAGACAAACCTAAAACTCTAATTCCGCCATGCCGGGCAACGATCACTTCGGGAACTGTGGACATACCTACCGCATCCACCCCTATTGTACGCAAGAATCTGAGATCTGCCGGGGATTCAAAGGATGGTCCCGCCAAACAAATATAAACGCCTTCATTTGTGGCGATATCTTTTTCTTTCGCAGAATCCCTGGCTTTCTGTAAAAGATCCGCATCATACGGGCGGCTCATATCCGGAAAACGTTCACCAAATTCATCAATATTCGGACCACGCAGTGGGTTGTTAACCCCCATTGCCATGAGAGAAATATGATCTTTGATCAGCATAACGTCCCCTGGCCCGAAGTCTGGATTCACACCACCAGCAGCGTTGGTGACGATCAATACTTCCACACCCAGGCGGATCATGACCCGAATTGGAAATCCTATAAACGAAATTGGATAGCCCTCATAATAATGCGCTCGACCCTGCATGATCAAAACAGGCTTCGATCCAAGATCACCCACCACCAGGCGGCCTTTGTGCCCCTGAATAGTTGAAACCGGCCAATGCGGAATTTCACTATAATGAATGAAATCAGCAGGGCTGACCGATTCAGCTAGATCGCCAAGCCCAGAGCCCAAGATCAGGCCGATCTTTGGCTGGTGGTTGGTTCTGGCGCGAATCGCCGATACTGCCTCATCGATCATCGCCAAGTTCACAAATTCTGACATTTGTCCTCCTAACCAAAACAAATTGAAAGGAATGTAAAAATTATAACAAAACGAGACGCTCAGGATCTAAATCTGCTAAGGGATTACCCAAATACTTCCTTGAATGCTCTTAGGATCTTGTCAACATCAGCATCATCAATCCAATAATGCGTTACCAATCTGAATTGTTTCGGACCGCTGTCGCTGAAAAGAATTCCTTTACCGGCAAAAATGCTGCATAAATCTGCAGGTTTAACGCGTGCATCCTGGTCAATTTGGATGAAAACCATATTCGTTTGAGGAAGGCCTTTGTGAAAATGGATCCCTGGCAAATCTTTCAGCCCTTCCGCAATTCTTCGGGCGCGCAAATGGTCCTCCTCCAACCGGTTTACCATCATCCGCAAAGCCACAAGGCCGGCAGCAGCAAGAACTCCTGCCTGACGCATTCCGCCTCCCAGTTGTTTGCGGATCTTACGCGATCTGGTAATAAATTCTGCGGAACCGCACAGGACCGATCCCACCGGAGCGCATAACCCTTTGGATAAACAAAACATGATCGAATCGGCTGAGGATGCTAAACTCTTTGCTGTTGTTTTCAATGCGACGGCAGCGTTAAAAATTCGCGCTCCATCCACATGCAGATTAATTCCAAGTCCATGGGCAAGATCACCGGCAGATTGCATATATTCAACGGGAAGCGGGATACCCCCGCAGGCGTTTTGGGTATTTTCAATGATCACCAACCGGGATACGGGATGATGGATATCCTCTTCCCGGTAAGCGCTGCGAATATCTTCCATTGACAGCGTTCCATCTTTTTGGTTCGGAATGGTGCTTGCAAACACACCGCCAAGAGCAGAAATTCCGCCAACCTCGTGCAAAAAGGTATGCCCAAGGTTTCCCATGACGGCTTCATCACCCCTCTGGCAATGTGCCAAAACAGCAATAAGGTTGGCCATGGTCCCTGATGGTACAAAGAGACCAGCTTCTTTACCCGTTAATTCGGCAGCGAATTGCTGTAATTCATTTACGGTGGGATCATCCCCAAAAACATCATCGCCAACTTTTGCATCCGCCATCGCCTGACGCATTTCACGTGTGGGCTGGGTAACAGTATCAGAACGCAGATCGATTACTCCATTTTCAAAAGCCATGCCATCTCCAATTACCTTAGATTTTCAATGATTTCAGCCAATTCATCCGGCAACTCAGCCCGGAAAGTGGTCCTTTTTTTCTCACCCGGAAGCCGGATGGAGAGTTTTGAGGCATGCAAAAAATGCCTTTTAATATCAATGCTTGATTTTTTATGACCATAAACGCTGTCTCCAGCGATCGGAATTTTTAGAGATGCCAAATGGATGCGGATCTGATGTGTTCTGCCCGTGAGGGGATGAACTCTTAGAAGTGTATGGTTTGAGAATTGCTTGACTGTTTGGTATTCGGTAACCGAAGGCCTGCCCTTTCCTTCAGGTGCGATCGCCATTTTCTTTCTCTGACCCCGATCGCGGTAAATCGGAGCAATGACCCTGCCAGTTGGTGTTGCAGGACGGCCGTCTACAAGCGCAAGGTAGATCTTTTCAACATCGCGCAGTTTAAATTGGCGCTGAAGCCACTGATGGCTGGCATCGTTTTTCGCGACCAGGATTATCCCGGAGGTATCCTTATCCAACCTGTGGACGATGCCCGGACGCAATTTTCCGCCGATCCCTTTAAAAAGCGGCACATGACCCATAACCGCGTGAACCAGAGTCCCTTTTGAGTGGCCTGCCGATGGATGGACCACCATTCCTGCCGGTTTATTGATGGCAAGCAAGTTCTGATCTTCATACAATATTTCCAGATGGATATTTTCCGGAATGATATCGATCGGTTCCGGTTCTGGAAAATGAATTTCAACCACATCTTCTTTTTCCAGCAGCAATCCCGTCTTTGCCGGTTGAATTCCATTGACAAGCACAAAACCATCCCCTATCAACTTCTGCAAACGGGAACGGGAGACGTCTGGAAAGCGGGAAACCAGATATTTATCGAGCCTTTCAGGCTGATCGCTTTTAAAATAAATCCTTTTTTTGGTATCGTTCAATCATCTACCTGCTTCGGGGTATCGCTTATGCTCTCAAGCGCTTTTTTCTTTTGCTTCTCTTTTTTTTCTTCAACCCATAAACCAAGGATCATCACTGCGACGCCAACAGAAATAGAGGCATCTGCAATATTAAAAACAGGAAAATTTCCCACAGACACAAAGTCGGTAACATGGCCGACTGTTAGGCGGTCGATCAAATTTCCAAGCGAACCACCCAACTGCATACCCAACGCTATACGTAAAAACCAGTCTTCTTCAGTCAATTTGGGATAGAAGATAATCAAAAAGACCGATATCGTCAAAGCCAGAATTGAAAAAAGCAAATTCTTGTCCTGGAACATGCCAAAGGCAACGCCGGTGTTATACCAGTGGACAATGCGTGCATAAGGCGAAAGCCATTCCAGAGGCATCCACATTTCTCCCAATTCAAGGTTTTGCCTGACAATCGCTTTAGTCCATTGGTCCAGAGCGATCAAAACTCCTGCCGTAGGGATCAAAACAGAATAACTTCTCAATGCTTTTTTCAAATTGATATCTCCATGCTGGTTTAAGATTCTAACCGATTTATCCCAAGATCAATCTTTTTAAATCGAACCCAAGGTCACACAAACTTTGAAAAACGGTTTCGATATCGAATGATAATGGAAAACGAAATAAATGCGCAGGACATTTCTCGCGGCAGTCTGCGGCGCCGAATCTTGGGATCGGGAAAGTTACTTTTTCCATTTTTTTGATCTCTTTAATAAAATCGCATTCCTGCTTAACCGATCTCGATGAAAATAATATTTCTTCAAAATTAAGACTGGCTTTCAGATGGTCAAAGTGCCAAAATCTTTTTGTGTCCGGGTTTAGGTGCCTGGATATCCTTGAAAATAATCCGCCTGGCCCGAAGGCGCTGCCCGAATAACCGTAATGTCCTCGCATGAGTTCAAATTCTGAGAAAGGGCCGGAACTCAACTGTATATCATTATCCAGCCTGCCTATGATCACGTAACTTCCAGGAATAGCCGGAATATTCATGCTTACTTAAACCTCAGGGGCGGAGGAAACTCCGCCCCTGTGAAATTAAATCCTTTCAAGCCAAAGCGTTATGGTCTCACCTTCGAATTCATCGCTCATATTGGGCAGTCGATCGGGGATATTTTCGGCGTCCAAAACAACCGCGAGCGTTTCATCTTTGATATATTCCTTGAATTCATCAACCGCTTGTCGTATGTTTTCGGAGCTTGAGAAAAAGATCTTGATTCGATCCGAGATCTCAAAATCTGCCTGCTTGCGTGCTTCCTGCACACGGCGGACAAATTCACGCGCCAAGCCTTCATTGACCAACTCAGGTGTGAGCGTGGTTACAAGCGCAGCTACATAAGCACCCTCTGAGGCAACCGAGAAACCCTCCCTTGCCTGCATACGGACTTCAACCTCTTCAGGCAGGATCTCAAGTTCTTTTCCAGCGACCTCCACCTTTACCGGTCTGCCTGCCAATAGATCCAATGCTGCTTTTTCTGCAGAAAGGGCCAATATTGCTTTTCGAACTTCCGGAAAAACGTCCTTATATTTTTGGCCCAGCTGTTTTGGCAGCGGCATTAATTCATAAGACGCAGCCTCACTGGCCGCGCTAAGCGCCCGAACCCTCTTGACATTCAGTTCATCCTGCAGAAGGTCTGCGTATTCTTCTATCACCGAGGCATCCGTATTATTACTGACCGCGAAAGCCGCTTCCTGCAAGGGCTGCCTTACCTTTAATCCTGACCTATTCCTGGCAGCATGACCAAGTGAGACAAGCCGCATCACAAGATTCATACGCTCAACCAGCGCATCGTTAATGCACGCTTCATCATAATTTGGCCAATCAGCCATGTGAACTGATTTGGGGGCATCAGGATTGATTGTCAGAACCAGATTACGGTACATCTCTTCTGCGATAAAAGGCATCGTGGGCGCCAGTAAGCTGCTGACCGTAACCAACGCTTCATAAAGGGTTGCATAGGCTGCATCTTTATCAGCATCTGATTCCGTCTTCCAAAAACGACGGCGGGAGCGGCGAAGGAACCAATTGGAAAGATGATCAACGAAAGTCTCGATCGGGCGGGTTGCGCCGAGTACATCATAAGACTCGAAAGCAGTTGTAACATCCCTGATCAAAGCGTGCAGTTCAGCCCGCAGCCAGTTATCTAAAGCCGAATACTGGACTCTGCCGCCTGCGCCGGGTTTCCAACCATCCAGATTTGCATAGGTCACAAAAAACGAGTAGGTATTCCAAAGCGTCAGTGTAAAGTTGCGCACCACTTCAGATACGAGATCGGAAGAGAATCGCCTTTCCTGTCCGGGAGGGCTGGCTGTGTAGAGGTACCAGCGCATCGCATCCGCACCATGTTCATTGAGCACATCCCAAGGCTGGATAACATTGCCTTTGGATTTGGACATCTTTTGCCCTTCGCCATCAAGGATCAGTCCCAGGCAAATCACATTCTTGAAGCTGGCCTGGTCAAAAAGCAGGGTAGAGATCGCATGTAATGAATAGAACCATCCGCGAGTCTGGTCGACTGCTTCGCAAATATAATCTGCCGGAAATTGTTTTTTGAACGATTCCTGATTTTCAAACGGATAATGCCATTGCGCCACCGGCATAGAGCCCGAATCGAACCAAACATCGATCAATTCCGGTACACGCCGCATTTTTTCACCACATTTGGGGCAGGGGTAAAAAACCTCATCTACGTGTGGCCGATGAAGATCAAGACCTTTAAGGTCCTTTCCTGTCTTTTCGGAAAGTTCCTGAACAGAGCCGATGCATTCCTGATTGCCGCATTTTTCGCACATCCAAACCGGCAGCGGAGTACCCCAATATCTTTCCCGCCCCAAAGCCCAATCGATATTATTTTCCAGCCAATTGCCAAAACGTCCGTTCTTGATATGGTCAGGATACCAGTTGATCTCCTTATTCAGGGACACCAACCGATCTTTCTGAGCACTGGTGCGGATATACCAGGTATTGCGGGAATAATAAAGCAGCGGTGTGCCGCAGCGCCAGCAAAATGGATAGGTATGCGTATAATCTTCCGATTTAAACAGCAAGCCGCGGGATTTGAGGTCTTCGATGATAAAGGGATCCGCATCCTTCACGAATTTTCCTGACCAAGGCCGTACTTCTGCGATAAATGTGCCGTTGGGCGCAACGGTCATCAGAACTGGCAGATCCTCTGCCAACGCGACTTCACGGTCATCAGCGCCAAACGCCGGAGCGATATGAACCATGCCTGAGCCATCATCAGTAGTAACAAAATCACCCAGAACAACCCGATGAGCAGGTTTTTCAGGAGGCAGGAAGGTGTATAGAGGTTGATATTTCTTTCCCTTGAGCTGCCGGCCTTTAAATTCTTTTACGATCTCAACCGGTTCGTCGCCAAAAACCTTGGCGACCAGAGATCTTGCCAGGACAAGCCTTTCCTTTTCTCCGGATAATTCATCCCTATGGGAACGTTCAACCATCACATAATCAATGTCTGGATGCACCGCAATCGCAACGTTACCTGGAAGAGTCCAGGGTGTTGTTGTCCAGACGAGCAGAGAGGTGCCAGGATCATCTACAAGCGGCATGCGTACAAATACTGATGGGTCTGTGACTTCCCTGTACCCTAATGCAACTTCATGATCGGATAAAGGCGTGCCGCAACGCGGGCAGTAAGGTACAACTTTGGTGCCCTGATAAAGCAGGTTCTTCTCCCAAAGATTCTTCAGGATCCACCATATAGATTCTATGTAAGGGTTCATATAAGTTACATAAGCAGTTTCAAAATCTACCCAGTAAGCGATACGTTCAGTAAGCTTTTCCCATTCCTTGATATTCGAGAAAGCTGATTCGCGGCAAAGCTGGTTGAATTTTGCGATCCCGTAATCTTCGATCTGCTGCTTATTGGTGAATCCTAATTTTTTTTCGACTTCGATCTCAACCGGCAGGCCGTGCGTATCCCAACCCCCGCTGCGCCTGACATGAAAGCCGCGCATGGTCTTGTATCTCGGGAAAAGATCCTTAAAGACCCGTGCCAGAATATGATGGACACCCGGCATGCCATTTGCTGTTGGCGGACCTTCAAAGAAGACGTATTCGGGCTGTCCTTCCCTGTTCTTCACCGAAGAATGGAAAACATTTTCATTTTTCCAGTACGCCATGGTGGATAATTCCATCTGGTTGATATTCAGTTTTGATGAGACCGGCTTAAACATAAAACCTCCAGCAAATTAATAATAAAACTCGCCCCAACAGGGACGAGATCTTCTCCCGCGGTACCACCCCGATTTCCGATTTTTCGGACGCTCAACCAGAAAAAACTTTCTGAACCCTGATAACAGCGGGTTAAACCGGCTCTCTTAATCATTCTTTCGAATTTTCAGATCGCAGCTCCGGAGTGATCTTCAACAGACTACCGGGCTCACACTGCTCCCGACTCGCTGACTGAATTACTGTTTACTTGTCTCCATCATCGCTTTTCAGGCTGAAATTATCCCATAATAAGGAGAATAAATCAAACCTTACCGATCGTCCCATAAAAGAGCTGCAGAGGATCGACCCTGATCTCAGACCATTCCAGGGCATCCTCAAGCCGGGTTCTGGCATTTTCAGCATCAACAGAATTCTTGGAAAAGATCGTAAAAAGAGGTGCCCCTTTTTCCAAATGATCACCAACTTTTACATGCACAAGAATCCCAACACTTGAGTCTATTTTGTCTGTTTTTTTCGCCCGGCCAGCCCCAAGGTCAACCGCGGTCTCGCCGATCGTTTGAGCATGAACCTTCGAAAGATAGCCTGCCCTGTCCGAGGTCATGACCATTTGATTAGCGGAAACAGGCAGTTTTCCAGGATCATCTATATAAGAAATATCACCTCCCTGAGCGATCACCAATTGGCGGAATTTTTCCAATGCGCGCCCGGAACGTAGAGCTTCTTCTGCCATTTCCCTCGCTGAATCAAGACCTTCTGCCTTTTTGCCAAGCAGCAGCATATAGCTGGATACAGTCAAGCAATGCTCAAGAAAATCGGCTGGTCCTTTTCCATTGAGTGTCTCGACTGCTTCCTTTAATTCAAGCGCATTTCCGACCGCGTGTCCCAGCGGCTGATTCATATCAGAAAGTAGCGCGATAACTTCCCTGCCGCTTAATTTTCCGATAGCAGCCATTAATTCAGCCAATCTCCTGGCTTCCTCGATCGTTTTCATAAAAGCACCGTTGCCAACTTTAACATCCAATACGATCGCGTGTGCTCCTGCAGCGATCTTTTTGCTCATGATCGAAGAAGCAATAAGCGGAAGTGCATCTACAGTCCCGGTAACATCCCGCAGCCCATACAGGATGCCATCTGCAGGTGCAAGATCAGCCGATTGACCGGATAGAACGAAACCAAGGGATCGCAGCTGATCCAGAAATTCCTCTTTTGACAAGTTGACACGGTAGCCCGGGATGGATTCCATTTTATCCAGAGTTCCCCCGCTGAAACCAAGTCCACGGCCCGACATCTTTCCAACCGGCAGCCCGCAGGATGAGACGATCGGCCCAACCACCAGAGTCGTTTTATCACCAACGCCGCCTGTGGAATGCTTGTCGACAACAATGGGCGCAATCCCTGAAAGATCAAGCGTTTCACCTGAATCAGCCATTGCCAGCGTCAGGTCAGTTGTCTCCTGATCGGTCATGCCATTCAACAGGACAGCCATCGCCCAGGCAGATGCCTGATAATCAGGAATAGTTCCTTCGGTCAATCCGGAAATAAAGAAGCGGATCTCCTCTTTAGTTAATATTCCTTTATCCCGTTTTTTAATGATCACATCTACTGCGTTCATTCTCTACCTCCACCACTCTGAAAAGAAATCCCTCTTGCGAGGGAATTTCTGTTTTCGTGCTTATATTTTACTCTTTTGGCTTGAGAAAAATTGTCGTTTTTCGGTTCGGCTCTTCGCCTACGCTTTCGGTGGCGACAAAGGGATGATATCTTAATTCCAGGTGTATCAGCCTGCGTTCATTGGCGGGCATTGGTTCAAGCACCTGTTTTCTTCCTGTGGCAACCACCTGGTCGGCAAGCCGCCTGGCTAACTGCCTCAGCTGCCGTTCTCGGCGGAAACGATACCCTTGAACATCGATCAAAAGCGGCATCCAGTTTCCAAGCTGCTGATTCAGGATCAGGCTGGTCACGTACTGAAGCGAATTCAAGGTTTCAGCTTTGCGTCCGATCAGAATGCTAAGATCGTTCCCGGTCACTTCCACCAATACCATTGGATTATCCTTGTCATCCTCAGGATCCATGATCCGAGATGCAACCCGGGCATTGATCTGCATGCTTTTCAGCAATGCTTTAACGATTCTGCCTGCCCTCACCTTGGCTTCTTCGAGTTTATCTTCAAACACATCACTGCCGTCGTCAAAATCCTCAATAGCAGCGGGTTCTGCCAATTCCTTTTCGTCCGTATGGTCTTTCAAGGACAACCGAACTCGAACCTGCCTTGCCCCAAGCCCAAGAAAGCCACTCTGGCCCTCATCAAGAACTTCTACATTAATTGCATCTTTAGGCAGACCTAATTGATCCAGCCCTTTTTCTACAGCTTCTTCAACGGTTGGAGCAATGATCTCTAAGGTTGTTTTTTGGTCATTCATTTAGAGCCTCTTGAAGATTTCTGCGGGGTCTTGGACCTTGAGGGGAACAGCTTTGAAAAATCCATTTTGCCAAGCAGCGCATATTGTGCGATGCTGACCAGGTTGGAAACCACAAAGTATAAAGCCAGCCCTGAAGCAAAAGAATAGGCGAACCAGCCCATCAAAACCGGCATGTAAATGTTCATCATGCCAGACATTTGCCCGGATTGCTGTTCACCAGTAGGCGATCCTATCATTTTGGTTTGCAGGTATGAGGTAATTACGACGAAGATCGCAAGTACTGGGATCCCAAACGATAAACCTGGAATGAAAACCCGTTCCGGCCTTCCCAGGTCCATCCAAAGGAATTGACTGTTTAATGGCAGTAATTCGATAGGAGATTTAAGTCCTGGAAGGAAGTAGAAGAATTGCGATAAGGTCGGTGTAAGCTTGGTTACCAGGTTCAACAATTGAAGCGGAGCATTACCCATCGTCTGGATGATGCTCTGATACAGGCCGATGATCACCGGGAATGAAATGAGAGTCGGTAGACATGAAGCGAAGGGGCTGATGCCTTTTTCTTTGTACATCTTCATTTGTTCCTGAGCCAGACGATCTTTATCGTTCTTATACTTCTTTTGAACTTCAAGCCAGTCTTTATCTTTCTGCATATCCTGAAGCGCCTTGCTGCTCTTGATCTGTTTTACAGTCAATGGATGCGTGATCAACTTTACCAGAATGGTAAAAAGGATGATCGCCAGGCCAAAATTCTCACCAATGAGATCATAGATGAAAAGCAGAGCACTGATGAAGGGTTTGATAATAATGGTATCCCACATGATAAATGTCCTCTTA
>Ga0172371_10002307_pt1 | contig 30379 bp, 23 predicted proteins | sample Lak12m_FD_114543 | JGI IMG/M metagenome (GOLD analysis project Ga0172371, IMG submission 114543) | Freshwater microbial communities from Kabuno Bay, South-Kivu, Congo - kab_022012_12m | ecosystem: Environmental > Aquatic > Freshwater > Lake | place: Democratic Republic of the Congo: South-Kivu...
GAAGTAGCTTATTTCGGCGCCACCACCAAAGCGTGAACCGCTAGAGGGAAAAATTTTGTGGATGCCGAAAGAAGCGTAACTGAGCGACAAGCGAAGTAGCTTATTTCGGCGCCACCACCAAAGTGTATTCCGATTTCATCCGCCTTCGCAGGAGACCTCGGGCTCGCCCTGGCCTCGGCCCTGGCCGAAGGCCAAGGGCAGGCCCGTGGAGGAATGCGAAAAGATTGCTTCGGCGCGATGTCACTGGATTGTCGTCCGTGGTTGACTTGTCTGCGGATGATCTCTCTGAAGCCAAGCGTGAAAGCAGCTTGGCGAAGGAGGATCTATTCAGGGACCACGGACTTCAGTCTGTGGGGTTCCATTTCTTTGCGGGAGTAGTTCAGTGGTAGAACACTAGCCTTCCAAGCTGGTTATGTGGGTTCGATTCCCATCTCCCGCTCCAAAATTAAATGGCCGCGGGACCCCGCCGCTGAGAATTTGTAAGGAGCGTCGGGACAAGTTGATCTAAAGGTTTGCCCTGTAAAATGTCTTGCAGATATCGCGGGGCAGGCCCGTGGCGAACGTCTCGCAAGGTCCTTTCGGACCACGAAGCCGGCCCGCGATACGAGTATTTTAAGGGCCGAAACGAATTTTACGAGCCATCTCCTGCTTCAAAACTTCCTTCCTTGATCGCCCCATTGACTCACTTAAGTGTTTGTGTTAACATAGGGTTACGCGTTTAGTCATTTAAAACTTCTCAAAAGTCATGGCGGTCGATCATGTATAAGCATTAATATTATTATTTAACTGCGGAGGGGCTCCGCAGTTTTTTATTTCACCACGGCCTCTTTCGGAGGCTGGACCAAGGCGAAACAGACAGATCATCATGCAGCTATTTTTCCTACAGAACCTAGACTATCTTTATTTCTTTTATGGCGCGGCATTTTTTCTTTTGGCGTCCGCCGGTTTTATTTTTTATATTCGCGAAAGATCGCACCATGCATTGACATTAAACTGGTTGTTTTTCGTATTTTTTGCTCTTTCGCGTGCTTTGAATAAATGGCTCGATCTCTTGGCCATATCTAACGCGGACCCATCTTTATTCAACAGCCTGCGTCTTATCCTGCTCGTCGCTTCTTTCGTCTTTCTCATGGAATTCTCCCGAAGTTCCTTTTTCCTTTTGAACGGAAAACAAATCAATAAATGGCTGTATATTCTGCCTTTCTGCGTTTTCGTGCTTGGTTTGTTTTTTATCCGCAACGCCTGGATATTAAACGGATTCATCGCCGTGACATTGAGGGGGCCGGCGACTTTTGCGGCAGGAGCCGTGTTTTTGTTTTATTCTTCGAGGCAGGAGAGAGCCAGTTCACGCTGGAGCTACCGTTTTATCGGCATTGCTTTTTTCTTTTACTGTTTGCCGTTAGCGCCTCTCCAGATCGCCACGCTTCCCGCTTTATCCGCGAGCCAACCGTCTTTTTATTATACTTTTCTGGTTCCGGCGGCTTTCCAGCGCGCTTTAGGGGCGATGCTTGTCGCCTTTCTCCTGATTCATCAGGCCACCCGTTATGTCCTTGATCTTCCATCCAGAAATGTCAGGGGGAGGCGCCGCCAGGTCCTCATGTACAGTTTTCTCTTTTTCTATCTTGTTTTCTTCGCCGGCGGATTCATGCTTATGGGATCTGTTGACAAGTTCGAGAAAAAACACCTCAAGCAGCTTGTCCTGACGGACGCCAGGAACCTGGCGGATATTATCGGGACGCTGGATGTCCGTCAATTCATTGCCGAGGAGGACGTATCCGTTTACAAGAAGTATCTTAAAATGCATAACCGCATGTCGGACCTGCCCGAGCTGTCGCTCTACACGAAGGTGCTGTATTTGATCCTGCCGGGAAAAGACCGTTTTTCTTTTGCCGTCGGAAGCTCGCCCCAGGTTTTTCCACACGAGGTCGTTCCATCCTTCGGCGCTCAAATCCCCCAGAAGGCGATTGCGGATTCTTTTTATTCAAAGAAACCGACGCTCGTCGGGCCCTATCTGGGGAATGACGGCCGTCCCGCCTACACGGTTTTCTTTCCCGTCCTTGATAAAGACGATCAGGCTTTGGCCCTTTTGGGGGTTGATATTGACGTTGCCAAGATCCAGGGGGAAGTGTATCGCGTCAGGCTTTTTGTCATCGGCATATGTTTTAGCTTCCTCATCCTGCTGGTGGTTGGTTATGCGTTCTTGATCATCTTCGCGCTCAAAGGGCTTGAATTACAGATCCAGAAAGACAATCTTGATAAGGCTCTCGTAAGTCTGCGTGAAGCGCAGCGGGAGCTGGCGAGGTCCGAGGAGACGTTTCGGGGCATCCTTAATAATTCGCCTAATGCCATCTTTGGCTTTGACAGGGATTTGCGCTTGATCTTTTGGAATCAAGGGGCCGAAAAGCTCTACGGTTACCGTAAGGCCGATGTCGTTGATGAAAAAAATCCTCTCCGGAGCAGGAAGGTGACGGATGTGCTGGGTGTTGTTTCTTTGGAAAATGAGATCATGAAGGTGTTTGAGGGGCATACCCTTATCCGCGAACTGGCCCAAAAGAACATGGGCGGCGAAGAACTGGATGTCGCCCTGACGGTATTTCCGGTGAAAGATCCGCAGGGGCATATCCTGTTTGTCCTGGGTTTGGCGCAGGATATTACGACCCACAAGCGCTATGAAGAAAGGCTGGCGGACGCCCATGCGAGGCTAAGATCTTTTCTGGATGGCGCCAGCCAAATTTCCATGTGCGCCACGAATTTGTCGGGTGCTTTTCAGATGTGGAACGATGGGGCGCAAGAGCTCTTCGGATATACCGCTTCAGAGATCTTGGGAAAGACGCCCCTTGTTCTTCATGATCCCGCAGATTTGAGGATTTTTGAGGAAGAATTCTGCAGAAAGACAGGAAAGGATTTACATGGTTTTGAGGCAATCACAGAGGTCGTACGGCAAGGCGGTGTTCTTCAACGCGAATGGATCATGGTCAAGAAAGACGGCACGCGCTTTCCTGTCGATTTGACCATTGCCGGCATACGGAACGACAAGGGAGAGCTCGTCGGTTTTCTGGGGATCGGTATCGACAAGAGCAGGATCCGCAGGATTGAAAAGGAACTGCTTGAGACGCAGGAAAAATACAGGGACCTTGTTGAGAATCTTAATGTAGGCGTCTATATCAATACGCCGGGTCCCGATGGCAGGTTCTTTGAGGCGAATCCGGCGCTGCTTAAAATTTTCGAGGCCGATTCCTTGGAAAATATTTCTGTGAAGACTTTGTATGCCGATTCCGCAGAAAGAAAGCGTTTCAGCGATATGCTGCTCAAGAACGGCTTCGTAAAGAATTACGAATTTCGCGGCAAGACCCTTAAAGGGCGTCTTTTCTGGGCCTCGGTCACTGCAGTGGTTAAATATGACGAAAGATACGGGGAAGTTTTTTACGGTATCATCCAGGATGTGACGGAGCAGAAACACCTGGAGGCTTCCCTGTCGGAAGAGCGCGGCCGTCTCAAAACGATCGCCGATTCTATTGGAGCAGGATTGTCGCTTATCGATAAGAATTTTAATATCGTCTGGGTCAACCAGATCATGGAGAAGTGGTTCGGCAAACTGGGCACGATCCAGGGGCGCAAGTGTTTTGAGGTATATCAACTTCGTGATGCTGTCTGTCTTACGTGTCCTTCGCGAAGGGCCATGGAGACGGGTCAGGTGCAGACGGGCGAAGAGAGGTCGGTTTTTCCCGATGGCCGGGTCATAGATTTTCTCCTGATTTGCACTCCGGTCAAAAATGAGCGGGGGGAAGTGGAGCAGGTCCTGGAGTTGACGCTGGATATGACGGAGCGCAAGAGCATGGTCGAGATGCTGGAATTCGAGCGGGCCCTGTCGCGTAATGTCATCGACTCCATCAGCGATTCACTGATCGTGCTTGACTGCAACACCAAGGTCGTCCTAGATGTCAACCGTTATTTTATGGAACAGACGGGCATGCACAAGGAAGATGTCATCGGTAAGCCGTGTTCAGAGGTCTACCGGCACGTTTGTTCCGCCTGCGAGGCCTGTTCGTTTGAAGAGGTCGCCAAGCGCGGCCGGACGATCGAATCTACGCATATCCATAAAATGCGCGACGGCCGCGAGGCTTATGTAGATGTAACCCTTTCACCGCTGAAGGATGAAAAGGGGCGTATCATCGGGGTCATCCACATCTCTCGCGACGTGACCGATCGCAAGCGTCTGGAAGATGAATTGAAGCGTTATTCGCATGACCTGGAGAACTTGATCGAAGAGAGGACGAGGGCTTTACAGGTCTCCGAGCTTATGTTCAGGAACCTTTTCGAATCGGCCCAGGACGGCATCCTGATCATCGACGCCTCGAGCGGAAACATCATCAGCGCCAATCCTTATCTTTTGCACATCCTGGAGTGCACAAGAGACCAGTTGATGGGCCTGCATTACAACGCTGTTCCTTTTTTCCGTGAGTCCCAGGTCTACGACAGGGCCTTCTTGGCCCTTAAGGAACAGATGTCTGTTTTGTATGATGATGTGAGGCTCAAGACGTGCACGGACAGGGAGATCGAGGCAGAATTCAGGGCCTCTACTTATTTCGTCGAAAAGCGCAAGATCATTCAATGCAATATCCGCGACATTACGGAACGCAAAAAGATCGAGAAGATCAAGACTGAATTTGTCTCGATGGTCTCCCATGAGCTCAGGACGCCTTTGTCGGCCATCAAAGAGGGGGTCGAGATCGTCGCCGACGGCACCCAGGGAAAGATCAACAGGAACCAGAGGGAATGCCTTCAGATCGCCTTATCCAATATCAACCGCTTGAACCGCCTGATCGGCGATATCCTCGATATCTCGAAGATCCAATCCAATCTGCTCAAAGTCCACATGAGTCCGTGTAATATTTGCGAGGTCATCGATCAGGTGTACAGTTTGGTCAGGATCGAGATTGAAAAACGGGGATTGGTGTTTGTTACCGATTGCCAGAAAGACCTGCCGTCGGCGATGGCGGACAAAGACAGGCTCATCCAGGTATTGATGAACCTTTTGAACAATGCCATTAAATTTACGCGGGAGCGCAGCAGGATCGTTCTGACGGTGCGGCAGGTCCACGATGCCGTAGAATTCAGCATCAAGGATGAAGGGGCGGGGATTCCTCAGGATGAGATTGTGCGCCTTTTCGGAAAATTCGTTCAACTCGACAGTACGCTTGTTCGGCGGGTCGGAGGGACGGGGCTCGGGCTTTACATTTCTCGTAACCTGGTGGAAGCCATGGGGGGCCGTATTTGGGTTGAGTCCACATTGGGGGAGGGATCAATTTTTAAATTCACTCTTCCCATAACACGCGGGTAAATTATGGCAGAAGATAAGAAAACGATCCTCATCATCGATGATGAAGTAGGTTTGAGGAATTTGCTGAAATTCAGGCTCGTTTCTTTCGGTTTCGATGTTATCGTCGCAGAAGACGGCTATACGGGCATTGAGATGGCAAAATCCATGAAGCCGGATTTGATCATTCTTGATATCATGATGCCGTATTTCAACGGCATCGAAGTCTGCAAGAAGCTCAAATCGGATTATGCGACAAAAGGGATCCCCGTCGTTTTTTTAAGCGTTCTGGCCCAGAAAGAAGATATTGAAATGGGCAAACAGGCCGGCGGGGAATTTTTCCTGACAAAGCCGTATGATCCGGAAAAGCTGAATTTCGTTTTGCGCATGGCATTGAATAAGAAAGGGGAGGAATGAGGATATGGACAAACAAAAATTGCTGATTGTCGACGATGAGCCGGATGTGCTGAAGTTGCTTGGCGAGCGTCTCACCAAGGCGGGTTACGAGGTCATCAAGGCTTCCTGTGGAAAAGAAGCTGTTGCCCTTGCCCAGAAAAAAACTCCGGACCTCATCATCCTGGATATCGCCATGCCGGGAATGGACGGTTCGGAAGTCGCCGGCATCCTGAGGAAGGATGCCAAGACCAAGGATATCCCGATTCTGTTTCTGACGTGTCTTTTCACCAAGCAGGAAGAAAAGGTCTGCGGTCATCTTCTGGGGCAGAATTTTTTCATCGCCAAACCCTATGATGTCGGCGAGTTATTGGACGAGATCGGCAAACGGATCGTTAAACCGGCGAATCGTTCCTGAGAGGGAGAGAGAGGTATGATAAACTATAAGATCCTGGCAGTAGATGACGAACCTTCTGTCCTGACGCTGCTGGAAAAACGTCTCCAGGCGGCCGGCTATGAGGTGCTTACGGCGACAAACGGGAAGGACGCGGTCGATATCGCCAAACGTGAAAAACCGGCGCTCATTATCCTCGATATCCTTATGCCAGGTATGGACGGTTCCGAGACGGCGGCCATCCTTCACGAGGATGCCAAGACCAAGGATATCCCGATCCTGTTTCTGACGTGTCTTTATACCAAGCGGGAAGAGCAAACAGAAGGTCATGAGCTCGGACATAATTTTTTCCTGGCAAAGCCCTATGATCCGAAGGATCTTTTGGAGGAGATCCACCGGTTGATCGGGCCGCGATAAAGATAAACAAAAGGCAATGCCTACGGAACAATTCCTTTCTCCTGCATTTGTGGATGCTTTTGACCTGGACGATGCCTGGTTTCAGACGTTATCGGCTATTCTGGACAAGGGGCGGGTCTATACCATCACGCGGGGCAGCTATAAGGGTTCCAAGCGTCTGGAGTTTGATTTCGTTGTCGTTCGGGTGCGCAAACCTTCGCATCAAATCATTCCCATCATTCCTGAGGGCCTGAATATTCCGGCTCCGACGGACATGGATTACATCCAGGGATATCTTTCGTATTTGTTGACCGGAGCGAAAACCGAGACGGAAGACTATACCTATGGCGAAAGGCTGGTGGATCCCAAGGTGCGTTTCGCTGAAAACAAGGACGGCCGTCAGATGGTCCGGGAGTTGCCCCTGCATGTCAATCAGATTGATGAAGTCATCAGGATGTACAGGCAAGAAGGTTTTGGGACTAACCAGGCCGTCATGGAGATCGGTATGCCGTCGGACATCAAGCTCCAGGATCCGCCTTGCCTGAGGCTGATCGACACAAAAGTGAGGGACCACAAGCTTCATTTTTTTCTTTATTTTCGCTCCTGGGATCTCTGGGGCGGTTTTCCTTCAAACCTCGGCGGTCTGCAGTTGGTGAAACAGTATATGGCCGAGATGATCGGCGTCGAAGACGGGGAGATTGTCGCCGCTTCCAAGGGATTGCACCTTTATGATTATTCCTGGGAGGTGGCGAAGATCCGTACGAAGAAGACCGATCGGGTGATCGCTTAGTTTCCTGTCGTTCCAGGGCCGATATCCGAATCGAGGCCGGGTCGTTTCGTTCATCCTGGAAAGGCGAATGAAATCAAACCATTGCCCACCGGAAATCCATGGAACAGCCGACGCTCTTGTTTGATAAGGCACTGATTTTCAGGCACATCCCGCTCTTTTCGGGCCTGAACCCTTTTGAGCGGCGCATGGTTTTCGATGCCCTGGAGATTGTAGATTATAAATCGGGCGAGACGATTTACCGTCAGGGAGATCCGCCCGATGCTTTTTACTGCATCATCTCCGGAAGGGTGGAGGTGTTTGTTGAGAAGGCCGGACATCCCGAGACGCTTGAGCATATCCACAGGGGTAAATATTTCGGTTTTATCTCGCTGTTGACGGGCGAGCCTCATTCCGTCAGTGCGCGGGCCGTCAATGATACGGTGATGGCCCGCATCCCCGCCGATAAATTTAAAGCTATTCTTCATCGGATCCCGCGGCTGGCGATCGACTTGAGCCGGATGTTGTCGCGGAGGCTCAAACGCCGCGACCTGCATCCCAAATCCATCTTTGAAAGTACCATCGTTTCTTTTTTCGGCGACGCCCTGACAAAAAACGACACGGCCCTTTATGCCCTGAATTTGGCGATAGGCCTCAAGGAACAAACTGCAAAGAAGGTTGTTCTTGTCGATTTTTCCGGCGGGGATTCTTTGATCCGCGGCGTCCTGGGGCTCGGTCCTTCCGCAAGCATTTTGCCGAAAGATCTTGTCTATCATCCCACCAGAATTTTCGAATTTGTTCTCCATCCGCAGGCCGGCATAGATGTTTTATTCGTTGAGGCCAAGGCCGCAGGGACGACGAACGTGGCCGCTTTTATCTCCCTGGCGACCACGCTTGTTAATGATTATCACTTTTGCCTCGTCCATCTTCCTTGTGATTTCGGACCCCAGGCTTTTAAGATCCTGGCGCAGTCCGATGTCGTCCATCTGGTAATGACCCCGCACGCGGATGCCTTGCGAAAGATGTCACGGCTTCTGGATATGACGGGTTTATCGTGCGACAGTTCCTTTAGAAAAAAGATGCGGCTTCTTATTGTCGAAAAGAAGGAAGCCCATAGTAAAGGCAGGCAGTTTTCCGCATGCATGGAAGAATCGGTTTTCCATCTTCCTGTTTATGCCACGCTTCCTCCTCAGGGCATAGACAGGCCTTTTCTTGTTTTGGGACACCCTCTGGATCCCTATAGCCGCGTGATCCGGAGGGTCGCCAGGCAGATGGGCGAGGTTCTTGTGGGTTTGGCCTTCGGCAGCGGTTCGGCGATGGGCTTGGCGCATATCGGTGTCATGCAGGTGATCGAAGAGGAAGGCATTCCCGTTGACTTGGTTTCGGGCTCAAGCATCGGCGCCATGTTCGGCGCTTTCTGGGCGGCGGGTTATTCTGCCGGCGAGATTCAAACCATCGTCCTGAAAAACAACAAGAAGTCCTATCTTTTCGGTTTCGACGACCTGATGATGCCTCTGCGGGGGCTTATCCGCGGCAGACATGTCAGGTCTTTTTTGAAAAGATATCTCGGCGATAAGACATTCTATGATTTAAAAATGCCGTTCAGGGTTGTGGCTTGCGATTGCCGTTCGATGAGGCAGGTAGTTTTCGACTCCGGCAGGCTTGTCGATGCGATCATGGCCAGCATTTCCATTCCGGGTGTCTTTGCGCCCCATGCCGTAGGAGGGAGGTTTTACATCGACGGGGGCATCATAAATCCTTTGCCGACGGATGTTTTGGTGGAGGCGGGCGCAAAAAAGATCATTGCCGTCAATGTCCTGCCAAGTCCTGAAGAGATCGAGAGGACCTATGATCTGTTGCAGAAAAAACGGGTGAGGCCGGATTTCAAAAAACAAGGACTTTGGCATTATCCATGGTTCTATTTTAGGGACCGCTTTCACGAATGGCTTGATCCCAATATTTTCGGCATCATCGTTTCGACCGTGCAATCCATGGAGTATCTTTTGGCCCAGGTGAGTTCTCTTGGTCAGTCCGATGTGGTCCTTCATCCGGATATGACCGGCATCTCATGGTCTTGTTTTGAGCATGCCGAAGAGCTTATCAGCCGGGGCCGGCAGGAAGCGCGTCGTTGTCTCCCCCAGATTCGATCCTTGGTCTTGCGGACCGAATAACCGAGCCAGCCCCAGATGCACGAATATATTGACATTATAGAGCACTTTATGTAAAATATTCATTTCAAATACGCTTATGGTCTCTTGACGTAACTATTTTAAAATGAACAGGTAAAGCCTTTGTTGAGAATATGAAAAAAAACGGAAAGATCGTTGTACTTGGAGATGGAGGGTGGGGCACGACTCTTTCTGTTTTGCTCTGCCGAAAGGGGTTTCCGGTAACCCTGTGGAGTCCTTTTAAGGACTACGCTCTTTATCTGGCCCGCTACAGGAAAAATCCACGCTACCTTCGGGGGATCCCGATCCCGCGGAGCCTGAATATCACGGCGGACATTTCGTGCCTTGAGGGTGCCGGATTGGTTGTGGCGGCGGTGCCTTCAAAATATCTCAGGAATGTGTTGATGCGCGGCAGGGATTTTGTCGCGCCGCTGACGCCTGTTGTCAGCGTCATCAAGGGTATCGAAGACCATACCCTTATGCGCATGACGGAGGTGATCCGGGAAGTATGGGCCAGCAGGCGCATTGTCGTTCTTTCTGGTCCGACGATCGCCCAAGAGGTTGCCCGCGGCATTCCATCGACGGCCGTCGTGTCGTCTTCGGATGCCGAAGGGATGCGCAAGGCGCAGGATTTGTTCATGTCGCCGGCGTTCAGGATATACACCAATCCGGATACCGTGGGCGTGGAATTGGGCGGAAGTTTGAAAAACGTGATTGCCATCGCTTGTGGTATTTCCGACGGGCTTGGCTTTGGGACGAATGCAAAGGCGGCGATCGTCGCGCGCGGATTGGCCGAGATGTCGCGGTTGGGGGCGGCCATGGGCGCCAGGAAAGATACCTTTGCCGGCATTGCAGGCTTGGGAGATCTGGTGACGACATGTTTTAATCCGTTGAGCCGCAATCACAGCGTGGGCGAGCGCATTGGCAAAGGAGAACCTGTAAAACATATTCTCGCATCCATGAAGATGGTGGCTGAGGGTGTTTTGACGGCGCGATCTGTCTATGGGCTGGCCAGAAAATTTCATGTGTCGATGCCGATTTCCACGGAGATATATAATGTTCTTTTTAAGCATACGCATCCGAGGACGGCTGTCAGGAATTTGATGGAAAGAAAGAAGAAGTCCGAAGGGGCGTAGGGATTTTTAAGATTGTATTGCGTGTGTCGTTTGCTGTAGAAAGGCATTCCGCCCGTTAACCCTAGAAGATATTGCGGGCTCAATGCCGATTTGCAGGAAAAATAGCTGCAGCAAATCGGGGAGTAGCGCAGTCCGTCCGCCACTACTGCTTCGGCGGACGTCCGCCGACTCTCTGGTGGAGGACGCCACCAAAGCGTCGGCGGATTTCGCCTCACCTTATGAATAGAGCAGGGTAGGGCTCAAGTTTTCCGCCGAAGGCGGATCTGTCCAGGATTGGCTGACGCCAGACCAGGCGGAGGTAGCGCACTTGCGGCCTTCTTTAATTTAAAATTTAGGAAGTTCCGCACCTCTTCAAGAGGTGCGGAAATGGGGTTTCCCGTGCGCAAAAAAATGACGGGGAGTAGCGCAGTTTGGTAGCGCACTTGAATGGGGTTCAAGGGGCCAGCGGTTCGAATCCGCTCTCCCCGACCATTTTTTTTAGCGCATGGGATTATTCCGAGACTATTTTTCCGATAAGGAAAAATAGTCGAGTACTTGAACGAGCGTTAGGCGCGCAGGCGCCACGGCCCGACAAGGGCCGTAGCGAGTGAAAGTGCGGACCACCACAGTATTTTCCGATAAGGAAAAATAGTCGAGTACTTGAACGAGCGTTAGGCGCGCAAGCGCCACGGCCCGACAAGGGCCGTAGCGGGTGAAAGTGCGGACCACCACAGTATTTTCCGATAAGGAAAAATAGTCGAGTACTTGAACGAGCGTTAGGCGCGCAAGCGCCACGGCCCGACAAGGGCCGTAGCGGGTGAAAGTGCGGACATGGTAGTGTATGTTTGGCGTGTCATTTTCATCTTCAGCATCCGAACAAATCGGAGGTTGCTATGGTCTGGAGCGAATTGTTAAAGTATGCAGACACAGGCTTGTTGCTTATTCGTCTTGTCTTCGGCTGTATGTTTGTGTATTACGGTTGGCCGAAACTTGCCGGCGGTCCCGTTTCTTGGGAGAGTGTAGGACAGGCGATATCTGCCGTTGGAATCCGTTTTGGATTCGTTTTTTGGGGCTTTTTGGCCGCAGCCGTGATGGTTTTCGGAGGTATTTTTATTTTGACGGGTATTTTGTTTCGGCCGGCCTGCCTTTTTCTTCTCGTGGTGATGGTCGTGGCTGCGGCAATGCATTTTCGCCATGGTGACGGGCTTAATATTGTATCCCATGCCATCGAGGACGGCATTGTTTTTCTGGGATTAATGTTCATAGGGCCCGGCCGATATGTGCTCGGCCATTTTTAATCCCTACGCCATGGTTTTGTCTTGTAGACAAAACCATGGCGGAACGGGGACGTCATCCCACGGTCGCCCCTGACTTTCAGTCAGGGCAGATCGTGGAAACAAAAAGGGCCCACGGGCGAGCCCGTGGGTGTTCCAGCTAAAAAACGGGTGACATGTGAAGAGAATCAGCGTCGGAGTGATCGGGTTGGGAACCATCGGGTCCGGGGTTGTTAAGGCCTTGAGGGACAAAAGAGGGCTTATTGCGGAGCGCAGCGGCGTGGACATGCATTTGGCTATGGCCTGCGATGTGCGGCGTTCAAGAGGTGCCCAGCTCGGTTTGCCCCCGTCTTTGTTTACGACAAATCCCCAGGACATCATCAAAAACGAAAAGATCGATTGCGTCGTTGAATTGATCGGCGGCCACCACCCTGCCAGGGAATTGATCCTTCAGGCCCTGAAGCACGGAAAACACGTCGTGACGGCCAATAAGGCATTATTGGCCAGCGATATTGAGAGTATTCTTTCGATTGCGGCGAAGTCCGGCCGGCAGCTCAAGTTTGAGGCCTCCGTGTGCGGGGGCATTCCCATCATCAAGGCCCTCAAAGAAGGCCTGGTCGCCAACCGCATCGATTCACTTTACGGCATCATCAACGGGACATCCAATTACCTGCTTTCCAAGATGTCGCAGGAATCTTTAAGCTTTGCAGAGGCGTTGAGCCTGGCCAAGAAAAAAGGTTATGCAGAACGCCAGTCGCGGCTTGATGTTGAAGGGATCGATGCGGCGCATAAACTGGTTATCCTTTGCTATCTTTTATTTTCCAAAGTGGTCCCTCTGGATGTCGTCATACGGGAAGGCATCTCCGACATCTCCGAGATGGATGTGCGCTATGCGGGAGAGATGGGGCTTGTTATTAAACCCATGGCTATCGCCAAGAAGGACCATGAAAGTCTCGAGGCGAGGGTCCATCCGACCCTTTTGCCGAAGTCGCATCCTCTGGCGGTCGTGAACGGCGTCTTTAACGCGATTTTGCTGAAGGGCGATATGGTCGGCGATATGCTGTTTTACGGAAGAGGCGCCGGACAATCTGCGACGACTTCCGCCGTCATCAGCGACATCGTCGATCTCGGCCGCGATGCGCTGGAGGAAGGCAGGCGAAAGGCAAAGGCGGAAGCGCGCGTCAGCCGCATCCGGCGCGTCGATGAGATCCAGAGCCGTTACTATCTGCGTTTTATGGCCATCGATAAACCAGGCATCCTTGCCAGGATTTCCGGCGTCCTGGGTAAAAACCACATCGGCATTGCTCAAGTCAGTCAGAAAGAGCGCAAGCGGGCGAAGTTCGTCCCCGTCGTCATGATCACGCACAATGTTCTTGAGAAGAATTTGCGCAAGGCCCTTGAGAATATCGACCGGCTGGCGATCGTCAAAGGCAAGACCGTCAAGATCCACATGGAAGGTTTTTAGGCGGACCTATGGCATATCAGGGATTGATCCAAAAATACAGGGAATTCCTGCCCGTGACGGAAAGGACGCCCGTTGTTTCGCTCCTTGAGGGCGGCACCCCGCTCATCTATTCTGTCGTCTTGAGTCAGGCGACGGGATGCCGGGTGTTCCTCAAATATGAAGGGTTGAATCCAACGGGTTCTTTTAAGGACCGGGGAATGACCATGGCGATCTCCAAGGCGAAAGAGGAGGGCTCGGAGGTTGTCATCTGCGCTTCGACGGGTAATACGTCAGCTTCTGCCGCGGCCTACGCCGCCCGCGCAGGAATGAAATGCGTCGTGCTTATTCCCGAAGGTGCCATTGCGATGGGCAAATTAGCCCAAGCCCTTATTCACGGCGCGAAAGTCCTGGCTATCAAGGGAAATTTCGACGACGCCCTGAGGCTTGTTCGCGAGATCGCTTCCAAATACCCCATCACACTTGTGAATTCCGTCAATCCCTACCGTATTGAAGGTCAGAAGACCGGATCTTTTGAGATCTGCGATGACCTGGGAGAGGCGCCTGCGTATCACGCCATCCCTGTCGGAAACGCCGGGAATATTACGGCTTACTGGAAGGGGTATAAGGAATACCATGCCAAAGGCAAGATCGCTATCTTGCCGAAGATGCTGGGTTTCCAGGCGTCGGGTGCGGCCCCTATTGTTAAAGGCAAGCCCGTCAAGCATCCCAAGACGATTGCAACAGCCATTAAGATCGGCGATCCCGCCAGCTGGAAGCAGGCGGTCGCGGCGCGGGACGAGTCCGGCGGACTCATTGATACCGTGACGGACCGCGAGATTCTTTCGGCTTATAAGCTTTTGGCGGGCAAGGAAGGTGTTTTTGTGGAGCCGGCATCTGCGGCGTCTGTCGCCGGTATCTTGAAGCTGTCCCGGTCCGGGTATTTTCGCCGGGAGGACGTTACAGGGCGCGAGGCGACCGTTGTATGCATCTTGACGGGCCATGGTCTTAAAGATCCTGACCGGGCCATTGCTTCCATTAAAAAACCGAAAGTCCTGAAAGCGGATCTCAAGGCGATCCTGAAAGAAATGGGGTTTTCGCGATGAAGCGGCATCCTTTGGCCGGAAAAAAGATCCTCATCACGGCGGGGCCGACGTGGGTGCCTATTGATGATGTGCGGGTGATCAGCAATACCTCTTCGGGGGAAATGGGGACGCTCTTGGCTAAAGAGGCGCAGGCCTGCGGCATGGACGTTGACGTGATCCTGGGGCCCGTCACTTACCGCGATCCGCTGAAGGGCGTGCGCGTGGAACGTTTCAAATATTTCGACGAGCTTTTGAGGCATGTTTCGGTGACACTGGCGCGCAGGCAATATGACATCATCCTGCATGCCGCAGCGGTGAGCGATTATCTGCTTAAACCGGTGCCGGGGAAGATATCGTCGGCGAACCCTCAATTGATTTTACGTCTGACCTCCGCCCCGAAGCTGATCGATGTGATGAGGCGCCTGAACCCGAAGGCTTTTCTTGTCATGTTCAAGCTGGAAGGAAAAGTGACGGACGCTGTCTTGCTCAAAAGATCTCTGGAGGCGATGAAAAAGGCGTCGGCAGATCTTGTCATCGCCAACAGGTTTGAGGGCGGCCATTACAGAGGGTTTATCCTCGGCTCAAAGAACATCCTGGCTAAGTCCGCGTCCAAGCAGGCTCTGGCGGCGTCGTTGTTCAAGATCTTAAAAGAAAAGATGGCATGACTCTGCGCGGCCTAAAGCTCCGCCCTTTAGGGCGCAAGAGTGCTGTGGCCGGGGCCGGGGAATATGGGTTGACTTCGCCGGGATCGTGATGCCCGGCGCAAGATCCGCCTCTGGCAGGATCGGTGATGAAATATATCGTGCTTGTTCCGGACGGGATGGCAGATTATCCCGTTGAAAAATTAGGCGGCAAGACGCCCCTGGATGTTGCGGATACGCCGTACATGGATTATGTCGTCAAGAACGGCCTCCTGGCCCAAGTCACGACCATTCCCGGTCGGCTCGCCCCCGCTTCGGACGTAGCCAATCTTTCCATTATGGGGTATGACCCCAGAGAATTTTATTCCGGCCGCGCTCCGCTGGAGGCGGCCCATCTCGGCGTCGAGCTGACGGCGCAGGATGTCGCCTTTCGCTGTAATCTCGTGACAATCTCCGACGAGAAGATGGCTGATTACAGCGCAGGGCATATCTCTTCGCACGAGGCCGCCGTCCTCATCCGGGAATTGAACAAGGGGTTGGGGTCGGATAAGGTTACATTCTATCCGGGCGTCAGTTATAGGCATCTTGTCGTGCTCAGCGGATACCCCGTAGAGGAGTTGAGCCGCTGTCTGTGCTCTCCTCCGCACGATATTTTGGGCGAGCCTATCCGCAGACACATGCCTAAAGGAAAAGGCGCGCAGGTCCTTCTGGACCTGATGGAGAGGTCCAGGGATATTCTTTCGCGCCAGGAGATCAACCGCGTGAGGCTCGACCTGCACGAGAACCCGGCCAACATGATTTGGCTCTGGGGGCAGGGGCAAAAGAGCCAGATGCCTCTTTTTCGCCAAAAATACGGATTGACCGGCGCGGTGATCTCTGCCGTCGATCTCATCAAGGGGATCGGTAAGCTGATCGGCCTCGAGGTGGTCGACGTGGAGGGGGCCACCGGCTATTACGATACGAATTATGAAGGAAAAGCCAAAGCGGGCCTCAAGGCGCTTGCACATCTGGATTTCGTCTTTATTCACGTTGAGGCCACGGATGAGGCGGGCCATAACGGCGACCTGCGCAACAAGATTGCCTGCATTGAGCGGTTCGATAAATTAGTCGTCGGGACCATCCTGGACCATTTTAAATCCGCAAAGACTGACTGGCGTCTCATGGTCCTGCCAGATCATGCGACGCCCGTCGATCTGCGCAAGCATGTCGCGGACAAGGTATGCATGGCGATGATGGGTAAGGGGATCGCCAAGAACGGCTTTGGCAGGTTCACCGAGGAGGAAGCCAGAAAGAGCGAAGTTCATTTTGAGGGCCACCAACTGATGGACGTGTTTCTGAGATGAGTTCTTTAATCGTTTTGCTGGGAGGATTGGCTGTTTTTGTGCTGGGGTATTTTTTTTACGGCGGCCGCATCGCCGGGTTATTTCCCATAGATCCCCGCAGAGAGACGCCCGCCGTCAAAAAGTTCGACGGTGTGGATTATGTCCCTGCCAAGAACTGGCTTGTCCTGTTCGGCCATCATTTTTCTTCTATCGCGGGCGCCGGACCGATCATCGGGCCGGTCATCGGCTGTATCTGGTGGGGGTGGTTTCCATCGCTCGTCTGGATCGTCCTGGGGACGGTTCTCCTGGGGGGCGTGCATGATTTTACGGCGCTCCTGATCTCCGTGCGCGAGGAGGGGGCTTCGATCGCCGAAGTATCGGCGGCAGTCGTCTCGCGAAAGGCGCGCCTGATCTTTTCTGTTTTTGTATGGTTGGCCCTGGTCCTCGTGATAGCGGTGTTTGCGGACCTCTGCGCCAAGACGTTCATCACGGAGAAAAAGATTGTTTTGCCGTCTTTGGGCCTGATTCCTGTGGCCCTTGCGACGGGGTTTTTTATTTATGTCCGGAAGGCAAACCTGACGTTTTCTACGATATTCGGCTTGTTGCTGTTGGCCGGGTTGCTTTTCCTGGGGAACTATTTTCCCATTGATATCGGTGCCCGGGCTTATGTCATTTGGCTTGTTGTTTTATTGATTTATTGTTTTCTGGCGTCTGTCGCCCCAGTCAACATTCTTCTGCAGCCCCGTGATTATCTGTGTAGTTTCCTCTTGATTTTCGGCGCAGGGATGGGTTTTTTGGGTTTGTTGATTTCGCGCCCGGTCATCACTCAGCCGGCCTTTGTTTCCTGGCAGACATCCCAGGGCGCGCTATGGCCGATGATGTGCGTGACGATCGCCTGCGGAGCGATCTCGGGGTTTCATGCGATTATTGCAAGCGGGACGACATCGAAACAGCTTGCCAATGAGCGCTATGGCAGGAGGATCGGCTATGGCGCTATGGTGGCCGAGGGGCTTGTGGCCATGATTGCGGTTTTGGCCGTTGTCAGCGGGATTCCCGGGAAGTCTTCACAGGATATGTGCCTGTTGTTTAGAGACCAGGGGCCTATTTGTCTTTTTGGCATGGGGTATACGGGCCTGACGCGCGTCTTTTTCGGCGAATACGGGCTCTATCTCGCCATTATGATCCTGAATGCCTTTATTTTAACGACACTTGATACGGCGACCCGCGTCTGCAGGTATATTACGGAAGAGCTGACCGGTGCAGGCAACAGGTTTGTTTCGACGCTGATCGTAGTCGCGGCGGCGGGTTTGCTGGCTTTTTCCGGGGCCTGGAACAAGATATGGCCTGTCTTCGGCGCGTCTAACCAACTCGTCGCCGCCCTGGCGTTGTTCGTCGCCAGCCTATGGTTTTTATCAAGAAAGAGGCCGACCGCATATACGCTGATTCCGGCCATCTTTATGTTTTTGACGACAGTGGCGGCGCTCGTCATCCAGTGTTTGTCTTATATCAGGAGCGGACAGTATGTCCTGACGGGAGTGAGTATACTCCTTCTGGTTTTATCATTGGTTATGGTCTGGGAAATCTATCGCGCATTCAGAAACAGGGCAAAGGGGTAAGAGACGATGAAAGTTCTTGTGCAAAAATTCGGAGGAAGCTCTGTCGCCAATGTCGAGCGCATCAAAAATGTCGCCAGACGCGTGGTCTCCTACAGGAAAAAAGGGTGGAAGCTGGTGGTGGTGGTTTCTGCCCTCGGCGATACGACGGATGAATTGATCGAGCTGGCCGGCCAGATCACGAGCGAGCCGCCGGCCAGGGAGATGGATATGCTTTTGTCGACCGGCGAACAGATCAGTTGTTCGCTTTTGGCCATGGCGATCGAAGAACTGGGTTACGATGCGATTTCTTTTACGGGCGGGCAAGTCGGCATCGTGACGGATAAGACACACACCAAGGCCAAGATCGTCGATATCGGTGCAGGACGCATCTGCAGGGCCCTCCAGGAAGGCAAGATCGTCATCGTGGCCGGCTTCCAGGGGGTGACTCAGGATCAGGATATTACGACGCTGGGCCGCGGAGGGTCAGACTTGACGGCCGTAGCCCTGGCCAAGGCCATAGGCGCCAAGACGTGCGAGATCTACACGGACGTGGAAGGGGTCTATACGACAGATCCCAGGATCGTGCCTGAAGCGCGCAAGCTTAAACAGATCACCTATGACGAGATGCTGGAGATGGCATCGCTGGGGGCGCAGGTCATGCAGGCGCGTTCCATTGAGGTGGCCAAAAAATTCGATATCCCCATTCATGTGAGATCCAGTTTCAACACGGCGGAGGGGACGCTCATTTTAAAGGAGGCGGATAAAATGGAAGATTTTGTTATCAGCGGCGTCACGTTGAATAAGAACGAAGCCAAGGTGACCGTGTGCGATGTCCCGGACAAACCGGGGATCGCAGCCAAGCTCTTTCGCGAACTGTCCCGCGAAGGGATCAACGTCGATACGATCGTCCAGAATGTCTCCCGCACGGGCTTTACGGATGTTTCTTTTACCGTCTCGCTCGCTGATCTGGCAAAGACTAAAAAGGTGATGGAGAAATTCGCTTCAAAGATTCATGCGGGCAAGGTGTTGGAAGATAAGGATATCGCCAGGGTGTCGATCGTGGGTGTCGGCATGAAGACGCACTCGGGGGTCGCCGCCGGCATGTTTGAGGCGTTGGCGCAGAAGAAGATCAATATCGGCATGATCACAACGTCGGAGATCAGTATTTCCTGCATCATCAGAAAGAAGGATGCGGAAAAAGCCGTCAGGTCCATTCATGCGAAATTCGGTCTGGGTAAGCAGGCATGACCAGAGAGGCCGTTATGAAAAAGATAGAGCTTTACGACACGACATTACGCGACGGTTCCCAGACAGAGGGGATCTCGTATTCCGTTGCGGACAAGATCAAGATTGCGCGCAAGCTCGATGAGCTTGGCGTCGCCTATATCGAGGGCGGATTTCCCGGCTCAAACCCGAAGGACAGGATGTTTTTTGAAGAGTTTAAGAAGCATCCCCTTAAAAATACGGTCTTGACCGCCTTCGGCGCTACGCGCAAGGCGGGCGCGACAGCCAAGGAAGACCCTGTCTTTGCGGCCATCCTTCATTCAGGGGTGCGGGTTGCGACCATTTTCGGAAAATCCTGGGACCTGCATGTGCGCGACGTCCTGCGCGTGAGCCTGGAGGAGAACCTCGAGATCGTCAGGGATTCCGTGAAATATCTCGTCGCAGAAGGGCTGGAGCTTATTTATGACGCCGAGCACTTCTTCGATGCGTATAAACATAATCGGGACTATGCGATGGCGACGTTGCTGGCGGCCCAGGAGAGCGGCGCGCGGCTGCTTTGTCTGTGCGATACCAACGGCGGCACGCTGACGTCGCAACTCGTCGCCATTATTGCCGATGTCCAAAAGAATGTGAAGCTTCCTTTGGGCATCCATGTCCACAATGATCTCGGCCTTGCGGTAGCCAATTCCATTGCGGCCGTCGAGGCCGGGTGCGTCCAGGTGCAGGGGACGATCAACGGTTATGGCGAACGCTGCGGCAATGCGGATTTGATTCCTATTGTCGGAATCCTGAAGTTGAAAATGGGCCTCGATTGCGTCACAGACGAACAGCTCAAGGAACTGACGGAGGTGTCGCATTTCATCAGCGAGATCAGCAATATGAAGCAGGCCGACAACCAGCCGTTCGTAGGCAAGTCGGCGTTCGCCCACAAGGCCGGCGTTCATATCAATGCGGTCTACAAAAACCCGAAGAGCTACGAGCATATCGAGCCCGAGCGCGTGGGGAACGTCCGCAGGATCCTTGTCTCGGAATTGGCCGGAAAGACGCCCATCCTGACCAAGGCCGAAGAGCTCAAGCTGCAATTGAAAAAAGATTCGCCAGACACCAAGAGGGTCGTCAAATTGCTCCAGGACCTGGAGCACGAAGGTTACCAGTTTGAGGCGGCAGACGCGAGCTTTGAGATCCTGGTCAAGCGGGCCCTGAAGCAATACAAAAAGTTTTTTGAGCTTGAGGGTTTTCGCGTGATCGTCGAGAAGCGCCAGAAGGGGACGATCACCTCCGAGGCCACGATCAAGCTGAAAGTGGGGGGCGTTCAGGAACATACGTCATCCGATGGGGATGGTCCCGTGAACGCCCTGGACAATGCCCTGCGCAAGGCGTTGAAGGGTTTTTATCCGGTTGTTTCCAAGATGCATCTTTCCGATTTCAAGGTCAGGGTGCTGGATGCCAAAGACGGTACAGCCGCGAAGGTGCGCGTCCTCATCCAGTCGCAGGACGAACGAGATTCCTGGACGACAGTAGGGGTTTCAGAAAATATCATCGAAGCCAGCTGGCTGGCGTTGGTCGACAGCATCGAGTATAAGTTGTTAAAGGATGGAGCCGTGTTGCCTCATGAATGATATGCCCCGCGAGTTAAGCGCCCAATATAATCCTAAAGAGGTCGAAGAGAAATGGGCCGGCCTCTGGGCCCGCACGCCGTTGTTTCACGCTTCGGTCAACCCGGACAAAGAGCATTTCACGATCGTGATCCCGCCGCCGAATGTGACGGGTATCCTTCATATGGGCCATGCCTTGAACAATACCCTTCAGGACATCCTGATTCGCATGCGGCGCATGCAAGGTTATGAGGTGCTCTGGATGCCGGGCACCGACCATGCGGGGATTGCGACGCAGAACGTCGTGGAAAGGCAGATCGCCAAAGACGGTTTGACCCGCGACCAGCTGGGCCGCGAGAAATTCCTGGAAAAGGTGTGGCAGTGGAAGCAGGACTACGGCTCGACGATCATCAATCAGCTCAAAAGACTGGGGGCGACGTGCGATTGGCCGCGTGAACGCTTCACGATGGATGAGGGGTATTCGCGTGCCATCACGGAGGTTTTTGTCTCCCTTTACGAAAAGGATATGATTTATCAGGGCGACTATATCATCAACTGGTGTCCGCGCTGCCAGACGGCCTTGTCCGACGAGGAAGCTCCTCATCACGACCTGGACGGGACCTTGTATTACATCAAATACCCGCTTAAGGATGCAGACCGGCCGGCCGACAAGAGGGCTGAGAAGACAAGACCGGCGAACCGGCGGACCGGCAAACCGGTTGACCACCTTGTCGTTGCGACAACGCGGCCGGAGACCATGCTGGGGGATACGGCGGTCGCCGTCAATCCCAAAGATAAGAGGTATAAACATTTGATCGGCGCTACACTGATTTTGCCCTTGATCGGCAGGGAGATCAAGATCGTCGCCGATGATCTTGTGGACAGGTCTTTCGGCACAGGGGCGGTCAAGGTGACGCCGGCCCACGATCCTAATGATTACCAGATGGGCAAGACGCACGATTTGGAATTTATCAACATCATGCATCCCAACGCGGTCCTTAATGCCCGTGCCGGAGAGTATGAGGGTATGGACCGTTTTGAGGCCAGGGAAGCCATCGTCGAGGATCTAAGGGAGCGCAAACTCCTCGTCAAGATCGAGCCTCACCGTCACGCCGTCGGTCATTGTTATCGCTGTCATACGATCATCGAGCCTTATCTGTCCAAACAATGGTTCGTACGCATGAAGCCCCTGGCGAAGCCTGCGACCAAGGCCGTCACGAAGACCGGCAAGAAGGATGGCATCAAATTCACGCCGCGGCGCTGGACCAAGGTGTACTTGAATTGGATGGAGAATATCAAAGATTGGTGCATCTCGCGCCAGATCTGGTGGGGGCATCGGCTTCCCGTTTATTATTGTCAGCGGTGTATGGCAGAAACAGGAAGCAAATCCCAAGTTCCAATTTCCAATTTCCAAAAAAAATCAAAAAATATACAAAAGGGTATTATTGTTGCGCGGGTCAGACCTGAAAAGTGTCCGGATTGCGGGTGTACGGATTTAAAACAGGATCCGGACGTGTTGGATACCTGGTTTTCCTCGTGGCTGTGGCCGTTTGCGACCTTTGGATGGCCATTTTCGGATGAGGCGTCTGATGAGGATGCAAGGCGGAGAATAGAAGGGCAGAAAAAAGAGCTGGAGTATTTCTATCCGACATCGGTCCTTGTGACGGCGCCGGAGATCATCTTTTTTTGGGTGGCCCGCATGATCATGGCTGGTTTTGCCTTCACGGGCAAGATCCCCTTTAATGACGTCTTCATCCATGGGACTGTCCGCGATGCGCAGGGCCGTAAGATGTCTAAATCCCTGGGCAACAGCATTGATCCCCTGGAAGTCATCGAGACGTACGGTGCGGATGCCCTGCGTTTCAGCCTTATCTCTGCGTGCGCCTCGGATATCTTTCTCTCCAAGGAAAAGTTCGAACAGGGCCGTAATTTCGCCAACAAGATCTGGAATGCCTCCAGGTTCATCCGCATAAATGTTGCTGCCGGCGTCGACGGCAGCCGGATAGACCCGGCCGCCTGCCGCATCCAGGACCTCTGGATCCTTGCCGAGCTCAACGATACCGTCCGCCGCGTGACAAAGGCCGTCGACGCCTTTCGTTTCCATGAGGCCGTCAATCTGCTCTATACGTTCTTCTGGCATGCGTTCTGCGACTGGTACGTCGAGATGGCCAAGCCGGTTATTGCCGAAAAAAATACGCAGGAGATTTTAGTGCACGTCCTCAAGATGTCGCTTCTGCTGCTGCATCCGTTCATGCCGTTCATTACCGACGAGATCTCGTCGTTCTTGGCTGGTTCTTCGTCAGAGACGATCACTGTCGCCCCGTGGCCTGAGCCCGACAAAAGATTTGAGAATAAGCAGGCCAGGGAACTTATGCGCATTATCTTTGACGCCGTGCTTCTTTTGCGCGAGCGGCGCCATGGATTGAAGCTGAATCCCGGCGCAAGGATTCGCGTGCGTGTGTGGGCGGATCCGAAGAAAAAGGCCGCGATCCTGGCCGCCGCACCCGTCATCTGTCAGTTGGCGCAGGCAAGCGAATTTGAGGGACTTGATGTGGATATGGCGCCGAAGAATTCCCTGAATCTGCCTGTGACGCGGGATGTCCATATCTATCTTTTGCTCGAAGGTCTCGTGGATATCGCGCAGGAGAAAGAGCGGCTCGCCGTCGAGATCGCGCAGGGGCACGAGCAGATCAAGGCCAAAGAGGCGCTTTTGAAGAACAAGGGGTTTGTCAAAAAGGCACCGGAGCAAGTTGTCGCCGCTGAACGTAAAAGACTTGAGGAGCTCAAGGCAAAGGCGGCCGATCTGGAGGAGATTCGACGTGCGCTTCAATGACCCTTCAGTGGCGCTTATGATCAAGGCCGCTCTCCTTGAAGATGCGGCGCATCAGGATATCACGACGCTGGATTTTATTCCGTTCTCGGCCCGCGTTACGGCCAGGATCATCGCCAAGGAGAAGGGGGTTGTTTGCGGTGCGGCGCTTGCGGCAGAGGTGTTCAGGGTTTTTGACCCTTCATTGTCCGTGCGTCTGCTAAAGACAGATGGACGCATGGTCAAGGCGCAAGAGACGCTTTTGACGGTCACCGGCAAGGCACGCTCCATTCTTTCTTGCGAGCGGCTGGCTTTGAATTTCCTTGGTTATCTTTCGGGGATCGCTACGCAGACGCGCCAGGCCTGCGATGCCGTCAGGTGCGCCGGGGTCCGTATCCTCGATACGCGCAAGACCACCCCGCTCATGCGTTCCCTGGAAAAATATGCCGTCTGTGCCGGCGGAGGCATGAACCACCGCCTGAATCTGGCCGATCAATACCTCGTCAAAGACAACCACATCCTGATCTTAAAGAAAACCGGCGGCTTCGACGTTTTTGCGCGGCGCAAAAAGAATGTCCCTTTTGAGATTGAAGTCGAGAGCTTGTCCGAGCTGAAAAAAGCCCTGGTGTATTGTCCGGATATCGTCATGCTGGATAATTTTTCCCCTTTGCAGGTACGCCGGGCTGTCGCATTGCTGAGGAAGATATTCTCCGATAAGGAGCATCGGCCTCTTGTGGAGCTTTCGGGGGGTATCGGACCGCAGAATATCCGAGGCTACGCGATCAAGGGCGTCGATTTTATCTCTTTGGGCGCGCTGACGCATTCGGCGCGCGCGTTGGACGTGTCGCTTGAGATCGTCAAGGTTCGTTTCAAACGGCGTCTTCTATGACGGGAGGGGTAGCCATGGAACATTCCTATCCGGATCAGGAAAGAAGAAAATTCAGGAGGGTGAAGCAGGGGTATGTCTTGATGTACAAAATGGCTTGTGATACTAAAACGAGGGCCTTGCCGGTTGAGGCGGCATACAACGGGATGATGCTGGATTTGTCTGAAGGCGGCATGGCCTTCTTGACCCACCAGAAGATCCCCCTTTCCGCCTGCATCACCAATAAATTTATTCTGGTCAATGAGCTGATGACGCAGCAGGACAACCGTTTCAGGCCCGTCGAGGCCGAAGGAAAGGTGTGCTATTATCTTTCCGGCCAGAGGGGGATGTACAGGGTGGGGTTGCAGTTCACGCGCCTGTCCGAAGACGATCGCGGGTTTATCAAGAATATGCGTAGCTGCAGGGAGCGAAAAACGGAGGCGTAACAGCAGCCGGGACGGCGCACGGGATACGGGGAGGATGAAAGACATTTAACGTTCAGCATAGGGTGACGGCATCCGGGAGGGGTAGAGGACTTGGATAAAAAGAAGATCTTGCTTGTCGATGATGATACGGATATCGTCCAGTTTTTAAAAAGGTTGCTGGAGCGAAGCGGGTCTTATGAGGTCCAGGGGGTCACCGATCCAAGGGATGTGATGACCGATGTGCATGCGTTCAGGCCGGATGTCATTGTTTTGGATTTGTTGATGCCGCACATGGGCGGATTGGAGATCTGTCAGGAATTGAATGATGACCCTATCGGACAGGAGACGCCGATCATCATCACATCGGCCTTGTGGAAGGATACGGACAAATTCCGGGCTTTCAAGCTTGGAATTACTTCTTACTTGGTGAAGCCGATCGACACGGATGTGCTGATGGTCGCCATCGAGAATGCCTTGCGGCTGAAGGAATAGCCGGGCGAAGATCCTGTTTAAGCCCTTCAAAGCAGACTTTAGGGCTTGACGGGGACTCCTGCTCAAGCGGCCTGCCTTAGTTATTTCGTCAATCTCGAATCTATGCCTGATTTTAAACTCAAAAGTCCTTTTCGTCCTTCGGGCGATCAGGCCCAGGCGATCGATAAGCTCGTGCTTGGCCTGCGGGATCCCTCGAGGAAATTCCTGACCCTTCTGGGCGTGACAGGGTCAGGCAAAACGTTCACGATGGCCAATTGCATCGAGCGTATCAACAAGCCGACGCTCGTCATTTCACACAATAAGACGCTGGCCGCCCAGCTTTATTTTGAGTTCAAAGAGTTCTTCCCGGAAAACGCTGTAGAGTATTTCGTCAGCTATTACGATTATTATCAGCCGGAGGCCTATATCCCGGCGACGGATACCTATATTGAGAAGGATTCGTCGATCAACGACCGGCTGGACCGTCTGCGGTTATCTTCGACAACATCGCTTTTTTCCCGCCAGGATGTCCTGGTGGTCGCTTCCGTCTCCTGCATTTACAATCTGGGGAGTCCCAGGGAGTACGGCGACTATATGCTTTTTCTTGAGGTAGGCCAGGCTGCAAGCCGTCAGGATATCCTCAGGCGTCTGGTGGCCATCCAGTACGAGCGCAACGATTATGAATTTTCCCGGGGGAAGGTCAGGGTAAAAGGCGATGTTGTGGATGTCTATCCCGCTTATGCCCAGAAGGCCGTCCGCCTGGAAATGGAGGGCGAGGCGATTGCCGGGATCTATGAATTCGATCCCGTTTCCGGCAAAAAGATCGCGGATTTAAAGAAGATCGGCATCTATCCCGCCAAACACTATATTGTGGCCGGCGATGCGATTGAGAAGGCCTCGGTTTCCATCATGAAAGAGCTGGAAGACAGGCTCGGGGAATTGAGGGGGCAGAATAAACTTTTGGAGTCGCAGCGGCTCGAACAGAGGACAAAATATGACCTGGAAATGCTCAAGGTCGTCGGTTATTGCCACGGTATCGAGAATTATTCGCGTCATCTGTCTTTTCGCCGGCCGGGTTCGCGTCCTTATTGCCTCCTGGATTATTTTCCGAAGAATTTTTTGGTCTGCATCGATGAAAGTCACGTGACGATCCCGCAGATCCGCGGCATGTATGAGGGCGACCGCGCCCGTAAGGAAGTCCTGGTTGATTTCGGTTTCCGTCTGCCCTCGTGCCTCGATAACAGGCCTCTCACATTCGATGAATTTGAATCGCTCGTGCCGCAGTCGGTTTTTGTTTCCGCGACGCCCGGGCCGTATGAACTGAAGAGATCCGGCGGTATTTCTGCCGAACAGGTCATCCGTCCGACGGGCATTCCGGATCCTGAAATTGTCGTTAAGCCGACTAACGGGCAAGTACAGGACCTGGAGATGCTGGTGAGGGTGCGCGCCCAGAAGGATGAACGCGTGCTTGTGACGACGCTGACCAAGCGTATGGCCGAGGACTTGAGCCAGTACTTAGAAGAAAAGGGTCTTAAAGTCGCCTATCTCCATTCTGAGATCGATACGATCGAGCGCGTCGAGATTTTGCGGCGGCTCCGTAAAAAAGATTACGATTGTCTCATCGGGGTAAATCTTTTAAGGGAGGGCTTGGATTTGCCGGAGGTGTCTCTGGTGGCCATCTTGGACGCCGACAAAGAGGGTTTTTTGCGGTCGGACGTTTCGCTGATTCAGCTTGCCGGCAGGGCTGCGCGCCATGTCCACGGAGAGGTTGTCATGTATGCCGATACGGTCACGCCGGCGATGGAGAATGCCATCAAAGAAAGCCGCAGGCGTCGCGGTATTCAGCTGGCATTCAATGAGCGCCACGGCATCACCATCGCCTCGATCAAAAAAGAGATCCGCGAAAGCCTGAAAGAGGAAGAAGAGGCCAAAACATACCTGGCCGGACTGTCCGGCCAGAAAAAAGAGCAATTTGAATTCGATTCCCTGCTTGCGTTATTGCAGCGTGATATGGAATTGGCGGCGCGAAATCTCAAATTCGAAGAGGCGGCGGCCTTGCGTGATGAGATCAAGCGCCTCAGGGAGGATAAAGGGAAAATTACTTTTGGTGAAGACGGCGCAGAACAATACAAACACAGGGGAGATCGGGCCATCGCCGCCAGAAAGACATCGCGCCAAGGTAAACGAGTTAACGGGTAAGCGGGTTAAAAAATCTCCGACAACTCGTTAACTCGTCAATCCGCTAACGCGCCGACTGATTTAAAAATGGATTCCGGACTTTCGAGATTATTCCATCAACGTTCCAACAAGCATTCCTTGGGGACGCGTTATATCGGCAGGAAACTCCTGGCTTACGATCTGGTGACATCGACCAATGATTTAGCCCATTTTCTTGCTGAAAGCGGAGAGCCTCAGGGCACCGTTCTTTTTGCGAACGGCCAGACCCACGGCCGCGGTCGTCTCGGGAATGCCTGGAGTTCTCCTGTCGGCAAAGGGATCTACTGTTCTTTTATCTTGAGGCCCGAGTTAGAAGTCGCGCGCATGCCGCTTGTTACCCTGACGGTGGCCATGGCCATTGTCAGGGCCCTCAAGGGCATCCACGTCGACAAGGTGTCCATCAAATGGCCCAATGATGTGTATGTGGGGCACGGAAAGGTCGCCGGCATTCTGACAGAAATGCATCTGGAGGGTGACAAGGTCGGGTATGCTGTCGTTGGCCTCGGCGTGAACGTGAATCTGTCACGCGGCGAACTTCCTCCGGGAGCGACATCGGTCGCCATCGCATTAAAAAGGGAGGTTGACTTGGTCGATCTCTCTCATATAATTATAAAGAATCTTGATCGGCTCTATGCGGATCTTCTGGAGGGCCGGAGCAGAGAGTTGCTTGCGATGATCAAGGAGTCTTCCGGACTGATTTTGGGCGAAAGGGTCCGTGTCGTCACCGCCCATCACGCCGTGGAAGGATATGCTTCGGATTTCGACGAGAACGGCAGTCTTGTGATACGTCTGGATAATGGTTGCTGCCAGGTCGTCCATACAGGTCACCTGGAAAAGCCGGGGGTTTCATGATCGCGACAGTTGATATCGGCAACACGAACGTGACGGTCGGATTTTTCGCTGATTCGCACCTGTTAGGTGTTTTCAAAGTTCTGACGTCTGGCTGGGGTGAACCCGCAAAGGTCGAGACCTTGATCAAGGATAAAGCGCGGCCGTTCTTGAAAAAGGAAGCATGCAAAGAAGTGTATGCTTGCAGCGTTGTCCCCCAGGCCAACAAACACCTACGGTCCATCTGCCGCAGTATCTTTAAGACGGACTGCAGGATCGCCGGAGAAGATTTCTGCGTGCCTTTGATGAATAAATATAGGATCCCGTCGCAGGTGGGCCAGGACAGGCTGGTGAATGCCTACGCCGCGTTGAAATTGCATGGAAAAGGATTGATCGTCGTTGATTTCGGGACGGCCATCACGTTTGACGTTGTGTCGCGCGACGCTGAATATCTCGGCGGTCTTATTGCTCCCGGCTTAAAGCTTATGCAGGAGTCCTTGAACAAAAAGACGGCGCTCCTGCCGTTCGTTGAACTGGCGCGTCCGATAGAGCTCATCGGACGCGACACCGCCTCCAGCATACGCGCCGGCATTGTCTTCGGCGCCGCCTCATTGTGCGATGGGATCATTGAACGTCTCCTGAAAAAAGAATGCAGGGGATATAAGATCATTGTTACAGGCGGCGATGCCCTTCTCATCAAACCTCACAGCCGTTATCTGAGGGTCATTGAAGAGGACCTGATCCTGAAAGGCCTGGCTATGATCGCAGCCAGTCAGAAAATCAGCAAAAGGTAGCGAAAGCCCGGTCTTTAGACCAGAGCCTCTTCCTCAAGCAGGGTTTCACAACCGTTTTTTCGTTAAAGGCGCGTGCCTTTGGCCTCGGTCTGCCCCTGGCCTTGCCCGAAGGGCAGGCCGAGGGCAAGGCCAGGGCCGAGGCAGGCAGGGAGCCGTCGATCTTTAGCGGCAGAAATCCCCGGGCCTGGGGATTTCTGCGTCTTGATTAAAAAAAACTTGACAAGTCCTTGAAACTTTATTAAAATTCACAATCGCAAATCATAAAAGGCCTGTGCGCAATATCGCGCGGACTTTCGGTTTGTGTTTTTTTAAGGCCTGATATTAGCACTCATTCATTTAGAGTGCTAATCCCCTTGCCAGAGTTCCACGGGCCTGCCTTGCGGGCGAGTCCGTGGGGTTGGTTTTGTCTTGCAGACAAAACCATGACGGATGGGGACGTCGCCCTGGCTGGAAGCCAAGGGCAGCCCGTGAGGGCTCCAGAATTCACACCTACAAAATAAGGAGGGAGGCATGAACTTTCAACCATTAGGCGACAGGATTATCCTTAAGCCTCTGGAAGCCGATTCCAAATCAAAAGGCGGCATCGTTCTTCCTGATACCGTCAAAGAGAAGCCGCAGGAAGGAAAGGTTGTTGCTGTCGGCAAGGGAAAGGTTTTGGATAACGGCACTGTCCAGAAGCCGGAAGTAAAAGAGGGCGATGTCGTTCTTTATGCCAAATATTCAGGGACGGAAGTGACGACAAAGGACGGCGAGGAATACCTTATCGTCCGCGAAGAGGATATCCTGGCGATTGTGAAGAAATGACGTGGCAATGTATGTGTTTTAATTGAGAAATAAACGTTACTCCCCGTGTAAGCATCTTGACAATTTATGCCTCGGCCTGCCCTGGCCTTGCCCGAAGGGCAGGCCGAGCAGGCCAGACCAGCCTTCACTCGGCCCAGGCCAGAGGCCGGGCCAGGTTCAGGCGGGTTCCGCAGAAAGCGGCGCACTGCCACAGAAGGTGGCACACTTGCTAGACCGATGAAGCAAGGTGTGGCCCCTTCAGATGGGGCCAGGTGCAGCCATAAATTCTCAAGATACGCTTTGCCTGCCTATGGCAGGCAAGCAGAAAGCGGCATACCGGCTCATCCGATTGAGCCAGGTAATCCACATAGCAGAGGGCCTAACCCAGAAAGGGTAGGCCTCTGCATTCCACATAGCAGAGGGCCTAATTCCGCCGGAGGCGGAATGATTTTTAAAAGAAA
>Ga0172371_10002309_pt1 | contig 30356 bp, 25 predicted proteins | sample Lak12m_FD_114543 | JGI IMG/M metagenome (GOLD analysis project Ga0172371, IMG submission 114543) | Freshwater microbial communities from Kabuno Bay, South-Kivu, Congo - kab_022012_12m | ecosystem: Environmental > Aquatic > Freshwater > Lake | place: Democratic Republic of the Congo: South-Kivu...
CCGCGCCGATCATCAGTACCGTGTCGGCGTCGGCGGCCGGCAGTTCATGCACCTCCCTCAGCTTGCGCCCGATCACGCGCGTGCGGCGCTCGGCCTCATTGAGCGTGTTCGAGGCCTCGTTGAGTTTCTTCTGCACCTTGCCGAGCACCTCGCCGTACCTGCCCCACTCGGTCTTGACGGCCGCCAGCAGATTCCACACCTCGCTCGAGCGCTTCTCGATGGCCAGCGTGCGAAAGCCCATCTGCAGGCTGCTCAGGATCGACCACAGCGTGGTGGGCCCGGCGATCACCACACGACACTCGCGCTGCACGAATTCCGCCAGGCCCGGCCGCCGCACCACTTCGGCGAAGAGACCTTCGGTGGGCAGGAACAAGATGCCGAAGTCGGTGGTCTTGGGCGGCTCCAGATACTTGGTCGAGATGTCGCGAGCGCAGACCTTGATGCGTACCTCGAGTTGCCGGCCCGCCTCCTCGGCTGCCACAATGTCGGCGCGTTCCTGCGCATCGACCAGGCGCTGATAGTCTTCCACCGGGAACTTCGCGTCGATTGGCAGCCAGACGATCTCATCGCTTGAATCGCTTCGTCCGGGCAGGCGGATCGCGAACTCGACACGTTCGCCGCCGCCCTTGGTGGCGACGTTGGCGGCGTACTGGTCCTGAGCCATAACCTGCTCGAGCATCGCACCGAGCTGCACTTCGCCCCAGGTGCCGCGCGTCTTGACGTTGGTGAGGACTTTCTTCAAGTCGCCGACGCCGGTCGCCAACGCCTTCATCTCGCCGAGCCCCTTGTAGACTTCTTCGAGGCGCTCGCTGACCTGCTTGAACGACTCTCCCAACCGTTTCTCGAGGGTGCCCTGCAGCTTCTCGTCAACGGTGGCGCGCATCTGTTCGAGCTGCCTGGAATTGTCCTGGCGAATGCCCTCGAGTTTGGCTTCGACCGCGCCCTTGAGCGCGTCGAGCTTCTGCTCGTTGGACTGGGTGAGCTTGTCGAGACGCTGGCCGAAACCTTCGAGCTGCGACTTCTCGAGCTTGGCCATCTCGCCGATATTGGTCACCAGGGAGTTATTGAAGCCGACCAGCGAGCCGGCCAGCTCGGTGCGCGACTGTCCGAGCAGTTCGGCGATCTCGCGCCGGTTACCGGCGACCTCCTCGCGTACGGCGCGTTCACTCTTCTGGTACGACTCGCCGACCACCTTGTACGACTGCTCGATCGGCGACAGGTCGATATCGACCTTGCGCCTGAGCAGCAGCACCTGCAGCACCGCAACCGCGAACAGCACGACCAGTACGAAGATCTGCAAGACGTCATTCATGAATGCTCTCTCTCGGGCGGACGCACACTGCCACCCCGCGCCACCAGTGTAGCACGGGCTCTCGCGGGCTCGGCCGGTACCTGCGAGTGCTTCGACCCCGCCCTGCGGCAGCCGACCCTTACGCCACCGGCACGACCGCGGCCGCCAGTCGAGACGTCTGCAAGAATAGCCGACGACGGGGTCAGGATCGGACCCCACCGACGAAGCGCGAAAAGAAAGTTGCTCGAATGTGCGAAGCACCGCGCAGAGGCGGGGCGAGAGTGCCGCACGCCCGATGGCCGGCAAGACCGATCCGGCGCCTTGCATACAGCGATCGCCCCCACTCTCGCAGAAGCCCGCGACCTCGGCTCAAAGCCGAGGCGCTGAGACGACCTCGGGAAACCGCGCGGCACCCTCGTGCCGCGGCAGCCACCGATGCCTGGACAGCCGCAACAGTGTGGCCTTCGGGTTGAGCGGCCGCCGCCCGTGTGGGAGCATCCAGACACCCGAGGCGAGCCGGCATCCATCGCCGTCGACGCGGTTGCCGTCGTCGGAGCATCCGGGCACCCGAGGCGAGACTGTGACCGACTCAACCGACGCAGAAGTATCAGACGAGCTCGAGCGGGCCGCGCGGCTCGTGGTCGCGGCGCTGGCTCCGCGGGCCGTGCTGCTGTACGGATCCCGCCTCAGCACAACGCCACCGGCCGATGCCGACACCGACATCGCCGTTCTGCTCGGCACCCCCGCCGTCGATCCATTCGCGTTGGCCAAGCTGAGGACCGATCTCGAGGCCATACTTCGAACCGACGCCGACCTCGTCGTCCTCGACGATGCTTCGCCAATCCTGGCCATGCAGGTTCTTCGCAAGCATCGAATGCTCTATCGCGAAGACGAGTCGGCCTGGCACGAATTCGTCGCGCGAACGCTCACCGACTACTTCGACTTGAAGCGCACGCGTGCTCCGATCGAAGCCGCGTTGCTGTCGAGTTCGCAGACGTGAGCGACGACATTCTACTGGCCAAGCTCGGGAACATCGAGCGGTGCCTGCTGCGCATCCGCACCGTGACGCACGGCGATCCCTCCAGTGTCCGGGAAATCGACGTCCAGGACATCGTCGTGCTCAACCTCCAGCGAGCGATCCAAGCGGCCGTCGATCTGGCCAGTCACGTGATCGCCGAGCGCGGCCTCGGACTACCGGACTCGCTGAAAGATCACTTCCGACTTCTGTGCGAGTCGCGTGTCGTCGACCGCGATCTCGGTCTTCGACTGCAGGCCATGGTCGGGTTCCGCAACATCGCCATCCACGACTATCGAAGACTCGACGTGGCGATTCTCGAAACCATCGTCCGCGACCATCTCGTCGATCTGGAACAGTTCGCCGCCGCCGTCGTGAAACAAACGGCCGGCGGCGCTTAACAATCGACGCTGCGGTGCCTTTCTACGGCGACTCGACCTCCTTACCGACGCGTAGTGGTGGCCTACGACAGATCGGCGACGAAATCGTCACGAATGTCGTGCCGGCGCCGATCGACGACCGCCGGTCCGGCTCAGCGGCCCAGGAAGCGGCTCACCTCGCGCTCCAGCCACGCGGCCCAGGCGTCGATGCCTTGGCCGGTCTTGGCCGAGATCTCGAAGATCTCGATGCGCGGGTTGAGTTTGACGGCGCGCTCGCGGGCCGCCGCAACGTCGAAGTCGGAAAGGCCCAGGTAGTCGATCTTGTTGATCAGCAACACGTCGCTGACGCTGAACATCAGCGGGTACTTCAGAGGCTTGTCGTCACCCTCGGGCACGCTCAGGATCATCACGCTGCGGCTCGCGCCGGTGTCGAACTCGGCGGGACACACCAGGTTGCCGACGTTCTCGATGATCACGACGTCGAGCGCGGCCAGATCCAGTGCGTCGAGTCCCTGATTGACCATCGACGCGTCGAGGTGACAGAAGCCGCCGGTGCGCAATTGAACGGCGGTTATCCCATGTGCCGCGATTTTTTCGGCGTCGACCTTGGAGTCGATGTCGGCTTCCAGCACGCCAAACGTGTAGCGACCGCGCAGTTCGTCGATGGTGCGCAGAATCGTGCTGGTCTTGCCCGAGCCGGGCGCCGACATCAGGTTGAGCAGGAAGGTCTCGCTCTTGGCCATGCGTTCGCGCAGTGCCTCGGCCACGCGGGCGTTGTCGGCCTGGATATCTTCCTTCACGTCGATCAGTCTGACCTCGTCGATCACAGAACCTCCATGTTCTCGATAAAGTAACCGCGGCCCGACACCAGTTCCAGCTTCGAGTCCGCACAGTTGGGGCACGCAGCCGCACCCAGTTTGTCTTTTTCGACCTCGAACGATTCGTCGCAGGCCGTGCACCGCAGCACGATCGGTGCCCGCACTATCGCCAGCTTCGCGTCCGCGGCCAGCGTTCCGCGGCTCAGGTAGTTGAAGTAGTGCTGAATCCACTCGTCGACCAGATCCGAGAGTTCGCCGACGCGCAAGTGGATGCGAACGACTTTGCGGACGTCGTGCTGAGCGGCGTGGCGCAGCACGACGGCGAGGATGCTCTCAGTTATCTGCAGTTCGTGCATTGGTCCCTGCCGGTTCGCCGCGCGAGAGTATCTCGCGCGCCAGGTCCAGGTCCAGCGGCAGGCTCTTGTCCGAATCGATTTCGAGTCTGAGACCGCCCGCCTGGCAGTGCTCGACGCACAGGCCGCACCCCAGGCACTCGGCGAAGTCGTAGCTGCGCACGCCCGCGGCGTCGCGCCGCATCGCGCCGAACTTGCAGATCTCGCTGCATTGGCCGCACTCGACGCAAACGTCTTCGTCGATGACGACCCGGTAACCCGACGGCGCGACGTTGGTCAGCGGCGCACCGCCGGTGAGTTTGCGGGCGATGCGCATCCCCTCCAATCCGCCGCAGCAACACGAACAGCACGAGCAGATCACGCCGGTGCGGGCGCCGGTGGCGACCTTGAACCACGCTGCGGTGATGCAGCCGCGCGAACGCGCGTCGTTGAGTAGTTGCAGCGCTTCTTCCTGCGTGACCTGGCGCACGTGGTACTTCTCGCCGACATCCATCCACAGTTCGGCGTAGTGGCGGCCGATTCCCATGCAGACGTTGACCGGCTGGCACGGGTTCTTGCGCGACATGCGGCAGGGGCAGTCCATCACCGCGATGTACTGCGGCTCTTCCATAATGATGTTGTTGGCGTACTCGAACGGAATGATCTGCTTGCCGTCGTCGGGCCCGAGATTGACGTCGTGGTTGAGAGTCAGGATCTTGATGTACTCGGCCGGCGTGATCACCTTGGCGTGGTAGCGCGAGTAGACCAGGTCGTACATCGCGTGAACTATCCTGGAGCCGCCGAAGTAGCGCGCGAGCGCGCCGCCGACGCGCACGAACACCGGAACGTACGTGTCGTAGAACGCGAAGTAGGCGACGTTGTGCAGCGCGCGGTCGACGCGCCACCCGTGAAAGCGGAAGACGTTGCGCACCCCGCGCCCCCACAAGCGGCTGCGCGACGTCCTGGTGAGCGTGGAGGTCGTCTGTCTGTCGGTGTTCATGGTTGGCTCACGGTCGGCTCGTGCTCGGCTCATCGTCTGCTCATATTCGCCGATCTCGTCATCGGTTCTCGCGTCAGTCGACCCAGTGCACGCGCGCCGGCTCTCGTGCCACGATGCCATCGATCCGGCCGGCGGGATAGCCCACCGCGATCGAGGTGACGATCTCGAACGGTTCTTCTACCCCGAGCCGCTCGAGGTAATCGGGATAGTAGTTGAGACCGCGCACCAGGCTGACCCAGCAGGTACCCAGGCCCATCGCGTGCGCGGCGATGACCATGTTCTGCCCGCAGATGCCGGTGTCGAGTTCGACCGAGCCGATGCCGCGGCGGTCGGCCAGCAGCAGGATCAGCACCGGAGCGTGGAAGAAGACGTGGTAGTCCGGATCGCTGGTAGCGGTGTTGATGCCGCCGCGAGCGCGCGGCTCGACGTCGCCGGTGCGCCACAGCGACAACAACGGGATAACCAGCTTCTGCCACCAGGTATAGGAAGCGCTCGGCGGCCCCGGGCAGCGCTTGTCGAGGTAAGCGTGGGGCATCAGCAGGTACGAACCCTTGCGCAGCGAGCGCTTGCAGCGCGCGTTGATCTCGTCGATCACCTGAGCGTTGCGAACGACGACGAACTTCCACGGCTGGTTGTTGCCGGCGCTCGGCGCGAAGCGACCCGCCTCGATGATACGCCCGAGCTTGTCGGACTCGACTTCCTTCTTCTTGTAGAGCCGCACGCTGCGGCGCGTGAGAATGACGCGCTCGGACTCGGTGAGCCGATCGCGATACTGCTCGAAACTGCTGCCGCGAGCGTCCTCGGGCGGCTCGGGAAACGTCTTGCTGGAACGGAAGAGGTGGTCGTTCTTCCAGAAACCGCGGCCGACCCGGTAGTCGCCCTCGATGGTAATCGCGTCCTTGGCGCACGAGGCCACGCAGTTCTGGCAGGTGATGCACTTGAACTCGGCGTAGCGCCGGTTGCTGCGCACCTTGTTGCCGGCCACTTCCAGCAATTGCATCGGACAGGCTTCGACGCAGCGGCCGCAGGCGTTGCAGCGTTCCTCGTCGAGCCGAAAACGGGCGTACGCCGTCGGTGGGTCGATCGTCAGTCTGCGGTTTTCGAACAGCATACCTGTGTCCAACGCACGTAGGCTTCGGGCCCGCCGCAGAACCCACCCGGCCGCATGTCGCCGAGACTCGGAATTCCTCGGGGGCCTCCGAAGCCGCGCGACCTTATTAAGAATTGACCTTACCGTCAATCTGTTCTCGCCGGTCGTCGCCGCAAGATATTCCGGCTTTGTGCCCCTAAGGGCCGCCGCGTTCCCGGCTTGCCTGATGTACAGTCTTTAGATAGTTACGCCCGAGGCACGGCGTTCGAAACGCAGGCCCCAGGACTCTTGGCGTGGCCGAGGAAACCAACTGGTACCGGATCAAGGATCTGGAACGAAAGACCGGAGTGCCGCGGCGCAACGTCCATTTCTACCTGCAGCAGGGCCTGCTGCACCCGCCTCGGCGCACCGGCCGCACTATGGCCTACTACGACGACGGCCACGTCGCCGAACTCACCCACATACGCGCCGCGCGCGAAAGCGGGACGCCGCTGTTCGCGATCAAAGCGCAGCTGGCCGCGCGCAGCGGCGCCGGCGCGGCGGCAGGGACTCCGGCGCGGCGCGGGCGGCCGCGTGTGCGCGAAGACATGCGCGAGAAAGTCCTCGAACTCGGCTGCCGGATGTTCCTCAGCAAGGGCTACCGGGCCACCGCGGTCAGCGACATCACCAGCCGCCTCGAAGTCGGAAAGGGCACTTTCTATTACTACTTCCCCGACAAGGACGAGTTGTTCCTCGAGTGCGCGCCGCGCATCTTCCAAGCGCTGTTCGCGACCAGTTGGAACAAGATCCGCCAGGAACGCGACCCACTGCGCAGACTCGAGCGGCGCGCCGAGGCGGTGCTGCCGGTGCTGGACCAATTCTGCGCAGTGCTGGCCCTGTGCCGCGAGGCACTGCAATCGCGGGACGCGAAGATCCGCGCGATGGGCAAGCAGACCATCACGTCGATCTGCCGTCCGCTCGAGGACGACCTGTCCAAGGGCATCGCAAGCGGCCTGATCCGGCCTCTCGACGCACGCGCCACCAGCGTCATGCTGGTCGGTGTCATGGAGAGCCTGCAGTATTTCGACGCGATCGGCACGCGGCAGAGCGCCGTTCAGTTCCGCGACGCGGTTTCGACGCTGGTCACCGCCGGGATCCGCTCGGCCGACGACGCCGACGAGTGATCGCGGAGCCTCGTTAGTCACCGCCTGCGTCGATGCACAGCGCGTGCCGTCGGCGCACAGCACGTGCCGTCGGTGCGCAGCGCGTGCCGTCGGCGCACAGCGCGTGCCGTCGGCGTACAGCGCGTGCCGTCGGCGTACAGCGCGTGCCGTCGGCGTACAGCGCGTGCCGTCGGCGTACAGCGCGTGCCGTCGGTGCACAGCGCGTGCCGTCGGCGCACAGCGCTTGCCGTCGGCGCGCGATCAGGCCGGTATGAACTCCGCGGGCCTGACCACGTCCATCGAGATCGCTCCCGACGCGCACACCACCATGCACAAGCCGCAGCCCATGCACTTGTCGGCGTGGACCAGCGCCAGGCCGCTGTCGCCTTCCATCTTCAAGGCATCGAAGAAACACCGGCCAACGCACAACTCGCAGCCGCTGCACAGGTCTTCGATCACTTCGGCGCGGAAACGGCTGGGCGCGGCGAACTTGCCGACACCGGTCCTGATGGTGGTCCAGTTGATGCAACAGTCGCTGCAGCAGTTGCAGATCACCATGCCGAGTCCCTGCTTGTTCTCGGTGACGTGCACGAGGCCCTTCTCTTCGCACATCTCGAGCATCTCGATGGCTTCGGCTTTGGTGAGTGCGCGTCCTGTTCCGCGCTCGATCCCGTAGTCGGCGGCGCGGTCTATCTGCATGCAAACCTCGACCGGTTGTCCGCAGGCGCCATCGATGGCGCGGCACGAACACTTGGTCACCGCGATGCTGCGCGCCGCATCGATCATCGCCCTGACGTCTTCGAAGGCCAGCACCTGAGCGTCCGGCTCGATCGTGACGTTGACTGGGATGACGCGCAGCACTTCGTTCGGCAACAACTGCGAGAACTGGCCGATGAACTCGGGCCACTCGGTGTCCATGAACTCTTTCCACAGCGCCATCATTTCGGGCACCGGATTCATCGCCACCGCGGTCGAATCGTGGAACTGCAAGGCGTGTTTGACCCGGTAGTAACGGGTACCGTCGGGCTTGCGCGACTTGAACAGCAGCCCCTTTCGGAACAACGGGTCGAGCATCGACTCTACGGCCTGCGGCGCCAGTCCGCTGCGTTCGGCCAGATCGGCGGCCGAACCGGGAGGCGACGCGGCCAGCAGCAGCCGGGCCTCGTCTTCGTCGGTCAGCGCCGCGAAGATGCGTGGAATTATCTTGGACCCACCGGCGCCGATCTGATCGGCCAGTTGTTCGAACACCGTACGTTCCTGCATCAGCGTTTCCTCCCTCGACGGCCGCGAGTCGGCCGGCGCGCGATTGTCTTGGTTGCGAGCCGCTAAGGGAAGAGCCGGCAGGCCGAGCAGCAGCGCGGACGCGCGCGGTACGGCTCGGACAACTGCTCAGCAACTATACAGTTCGGCGGCGGATCGGCCGCAACAATGCCCCGTGCATCACGTTTGACCACCTGGTCAATTCACTGTACAGATCCGGCCGGCGGGAACCGCCCGCCAGGAGTGAAGCCATGCGCGACGTAGACATCATCGGCGTTGGAATGATCCGTTTCGGCAAGCTGCCGGACAAGAGCATCAAAGACCTGGTGCGCGAAGCCGCCGGCGCGGCGATGCTCGATGCCGGCGTCGAAGCCAAGGACCTCGACGCGGCCTACGTCGGCTGCGCGGTTCCGGGACTGATGACCGGCCAGGAACAGATCAAGGCGCAGGTCACGCTGTCGGCCATGGGAATCGACAGCATCCCGATGTACAATGTCGAGAACGCCTGCGCGAGTTCGTCAACCGCGCTGCACCTGGCGTGGATGTCGGTCGGTTCGGGTCTCTACGACTGCGCGCTGGTGGTCGGTTTCGAGAAACTCTTCGACGCCGACAAGCGCAAGTCCTTCAAGGCCCTCGGCACCGCGGTCGACGTCGAGTTGTTCGAGGCGTTCCTGTCCGACCTCGAAAAGCAGCGCCAAGGTTCCGGATCGATCATCAAGGAAGGAAGCGGCGAGAAGCGCAGCGTGTTCATGGACATGTACGCGTACTACACCAAGACTTACATGGAACGCTTCGGCCTGACGCAGCAGCACTTCGCCAAGATCGCGGTCAAGAGCCACAAGAACGGCGCGATGAATCCGCACGCGCAGTACCAGCAGGCGGTGACGCTCGAAGAAGTTCTCAGCTCCGGCGACGTCGCTTTCCCGCTCACGCGGATGATGTGTTCGCCGGTCGGCGACGGCGCGGCTGCCGCGATCGTCTGCGCGCGCGAAACCGCCTCGCGTTTCCGCGGCAAGCCGGTGTCGATCGCGGCCTCGGTGCTCGGCAGCGGCAGCCTGTCGAGCGCGTCGGAGGATTCGCTCACCAAGCGCATCGCTCCCAAAGCCTTCGCTGCTGCCGGCGTCGGCCCCGCCGACATCGACGTGCTGGAAGTCCACGACGCGACCTCGCCCTCCGAGATAATCACGCTGATCGAACTCGGGATCTGCCCCGGCAACGAAGCGCCGCAGTGGATCGACGACGGCTATCTGGAAGTGAACGGCAAGATGCCCACCAATACCTCGGGCGGCTTGGCTTCCAAGGGCCATCCGATCGGAGCGACCGGACTCGGGCAGGTTCACGAAATTGTCACGCAACTGCGCGGCCAAGCCGGCCCGCGCCAAGTCAAGGACGCGCACGTAGGACTGACCCACAACGGCGGCGGCATTCTCGGAGTGGACGCGGCGGCGATGGCGATCCACATCTTCAAGAACTGAAGTGAAGCCGTGCCGGCGTTTCACGGCAACCACGGCGACCTGGACGCGCCGACGCGTCTCCAGTCAAGAACTGAAATGAAGCGGCGCCGGTATCTCACGGCAAGCGGACAGCGAGGGCCCCGGACATGAGTGATGCGCAGCGGCCGTACTGGAACATGGAGATCGAACCGTTGCTCGGCAGCGCGCAGATGCGCGAGCGACAGTGGCACAAACTCACCGAGGCACTGCACTGGCAGTACGCCAACACGCCGATGCACCGCGAGCGCATGGACCAGGCCGGAGTAAAACCGGCCGACATCCGCAGCTTCGACGATTTCGCGGCCGCGATCCCGGTGATGGGCCAGCCCGAAATCCGCGACGTGATCGGCCGCATCGGCCTCGACATGGAAAAGCTGATGCTGCACCTGTTCGGCGCGCAGCGGGTGCGCGATCTGTACCTGCTGACCACGACCTCGGGCACCACCGGCATCCCGACCCCATACCCGAACTTCCGCGCCGGGCTGGTCGAGTCGCAGGAGATCGTGTCGCGCGCAGCGTGGCGCATGGGCGTGCGCCCCGGCGACCGCATCGGACTGTGCTTCGGTCTGTCGATGCACGCCGCCGGAACGCCGCAGATCCTGTGGTACCGCGATTTTCCCGGCGTCATGATGATCCCGATTGGCGCCGAAGCCGGCAGCGAGAAGATCCTGCAGTTCATGAAACTGTTTGGTGTCAACGTCTTCACCGGCACGCCGTCGCTGGCTTTGCACCTCATAGAGCGCGCCCCCGAAGCGATCGGAGGCCCGGTTCGCGAACTCGGCCTCAAGACCCTGCTGCTGGGTGCCGAGCCAGGCGCCGGCATTCCCGAGGTACGAGAAAAACTCGAGCGCGAATACGGCGCTCAGGTCTTCGATCTGGGTGGCGGCTACGGCTGCTCGTGCGAGCATCCGGTCTACCAGGGCATGCACTGGCTGGCCGACGACCTCGCCTACTACGAACTCGTGGACCCGGACACTGCCAAACCGGTAGCGATGGAGCACGGCGCCACCGGCATCATGGTCGGCACTTCGCTCAACCCGCCGGCCGCGGTGTGGTTCGACCTGCGCTTCACACTCGGCGATATCCACCAGGTCTTCACCGAGCCGTGCCCGTGCGGTCGCAGCGGTTTCCGCTACAAGATCGTCGGCCGCGCCGACGACATGCTCAAGGTAAAGGGAGTACCGGTCTACCCGGCGGCCATCGAGGGCGTGATCCACTCGTTCCCCGACAAACTGACCGGCGCGTTCCGCATCGTGCTCGACGAGCCGCCGCCGCGCGTGGTGCCGCCGCTCAAACTCAGGGTCGAGCACGCCGAATCTGTCCGCGACGAGGACCTGCCGGCACTCGAGAGCGAAGTGCTCGAGCGCATGCACCGTCTGCTCAAGATTCGCCCGTCGATCAGCTGGCTCAGACCAAACGCTCTGGAACGCGCCGTCAAGAAGACCCAGCTGATCGAGAAAGCGTACGAAAAGAAGTAAGAGCCGTCGAAAATGGGCCACGACGCTCTTTCGAAAGTCTGGTAACACAAAGGAGACAGCCGTGGGCCGAACCGTTGCGATCACCGGCGTCAATTCGTACTTCGCCGCCACGTTGCTGCCGCGCCTGCAGGCCGATCCCGACGTCGAGCGTATCGTCGGCATCGACGTGACGCCGTGGAAGGGCGGATTCGCCAAGGTCGATTTCCGCCGCACCGACGTCCGCAGCAACGACCTCGCCTCAGCGCTGGCCGGAGCCGACACCCTCTATCACCTCGCGTTCGTGGTCGCCGAGCGCCACGACAAGGACGAGACCCACAAGGTCAACGTCGACGGCACGCGTAACGTCTTCGAAGCCGCGGTCCGCGCCGGTGTACGCAAGGTCATCTACAGCAGTTCGACCACGGTGTATGGAGCGCACCCCGACAACCCGCTCGGCTTCGACGAGAGCCAGCCTCTGCGTCCCAACACCGACAGCTACTACTCGTCCGACAAAGTCGCGGCCGAGCGCTTCGCGGTGGAGTTTTTTCGCGGTCACCCGCAAGTGACGTTCACGGTGCTGCGCGCCGCGCTCGCCGCCGGCCCGCACATGCGCAACTTCTTCGACCAGCTATACCGTATGCCGGTGCTCGCCACCGCGTCGGGACGCGCGCCGCACCAGCACTTCATTCACGAGGACGACCTCGGCGAGGCGCTCTACCTGGCCATGACCAAGGACGTGCCGGGGATATACAACGTCGGCGCCGACGACACGGTTGCGGCGGAATGGGCCTTCCGCGAGGCCGGAGTCGCTGTGATACGGTTACCGTCAGCGCTGCTCAAGTCGCTGATGAACGCGGCTTTCGCACTGCGCTTGCTGCCGGCCAGCCAGGGCTGGGTGAGCCTGTCCGAATACACGATCTTTCCCGTATCGGAGAGGTTCAAACGAGCCACCGGCTGGGCACCGAAGTATTCTTCGGCGGAAACCTTCCGCGACTACCTGCGTGGCCGCCGACGCGAGCCCGACAATATCAGACAGGCCGCGCTGTCGTGGGTGTTCCGCAGCGGCAAGCGCATCCGCCCGACGATGAGCGTGCTGCACGTCTTCAAGCTCGGCAAGATTGCGTGGCTGCGAGAGCGCATACCGTGGATGGCGGCCGACAAGAACTCGATGACCTATCTGCCGATAAACCAGAACCTGGAATCGGTCGACGAAGTGCTGCCGCCGCAGCTGGTCCACGATTTCATCGACGAGGCACGGCAGTTCGTGGTGATGGACACCTGCGGCTGCCGCCTAGCCGGAAACTGCGAGCACTTCACTTCGAGTGTCGGCTGCCTGTTCATGGGCGACGGCGCACTGACGCTGCCCCACGGGGTCAGCCGCCAGGTAACCCGCGAAGAGGCGCACGCACACGTCGATCGCGCCGTCGAAGTGGGCCTGGTGCCGATGACCGGCAAGGTCCGCATCGACAACTTCATCTTCCTGACACCCGACAAACAGAAATTGCTGTCGGTGTGCTTCTGTTGCCACTGCTGCTGCATGATGCGCGCGTTCAAACACGTCCCGGCCGAGCAACTCGACGAAGTCATGCCGCGCCTGGAGGGGCTCAGAATCGTGGTCACCGAAGCGTGCAAGGGCTGCGGCGAGTGCCTGGAGACCTGCGGCTTCGGCGCCATCGCCATCGAAGGCGGCCGCGCGCGGCACAGCGAGCAGTGCCGCGGATGCGGACGCTGCGAGCGCACCTGCCCCAACGGCGCGGTGCGTATCAGCGTCGACCAGGCCGCCGCGACCGCACAGGCCAAGCGGCGCATCGAGTCCTACGTAGAGATCTGACTGCGAGCGGCGGCGGTCGAATCTTCAATCGACCTGCGCGACCGCCTCGGCGCGTTGCGACGCCGCGGCGCGGTAGCACGCGTCGCAAAGAGCGACGGCGCGCAGGCCTTCTTCGAGCGGAATCGGCATCGGATCGCCGCGCCCGAGCGCCGCCGCGAAATCCTTGACCGCCTCCAGCACCGTCGACACCGGCGCCGGCACCGCGAGCGGGATGGACTCGCTGCCGTGAACGATCCGCGCGAAGTTGAGAGCGTGGTCGCCGACCAGCTGGCCGCGCTCTCCGACCAGTTCGATCGCGCCGCCGCGGCTCTGCGTCGCGCGCGATGCTGCAATCGACGCGAGCCTGCCGCCTTGCAGGCGCAGGACTGCGCTGAAGTTGTCTTCGGTCTGCACCGTGCCGACGCTCGACATCTCGCAGCTGACCCGCTCGGCTTCGAGTCCGCTCAGCACACGGACCAGGTCGAAGCTGTGGACCCCGGTGTGCAGCGCCATGCCGCCGCCGCTCACGGCGGGATCGTCTATCCACCCAGGGCGCGACGGCTCGAAGTACTGGGCGATGCGCAGCGCGTGAACGCGGCCGATGCGCTCGCGCGCTTCGAGCAGCAAGCGGACGACGCCGTTGTAGCGCAACGTCTGTGCGACCATCACCGAAATTCCCGCCGCGCGCGCCGCGCGCAACATGCGCAGTCCGGTCTCGACGTCGGGCGCGGCCGGTTTCTCGAGCAGCAGCGGCTTGTGCTCGGCAGCGGCCGTCTCGACGATCTTCACGTGCAGGGTCGGCGGGACCACCACGATCACCGCGTCGACGTCGGGCGCAGCGATCAACTCGCGGTAATCGAGATAGGTCCGGCAGCCGTACTCGGCGCCTTGCGCGCGCACCGCTTCGGCATCGCGACGCGCGATCGCGACCAGACGCAGGTCCGGCAGGTCGCGAACTATGTGCCGCGCGTAGCGGCTGCCGTGCCTGCCGACGCCGATCAGCCCGAGCCGTAGCCGCGTCGTCATCGAGACACCGACCATACCGCCGGAGGTGCCGGACGACAGGTGACCGCCGGCGCGGTCACGGCGAAATCGCCGGTCATGCGAACGCGCACGCCGTCACTTCCTTCCGGTCGCGGCCGCCACGCGTTGCACCACCTCGCACAATTCCTCGACCGTGTTCGGTTTGTAGATCATTTCAGCAACCCCGGCCGCTGCCGCCTGCTCCCTCAACGCGTCGGTGATGTAGCCTGACGCCATCACCACCGGCAGATCCGGCCGCAATCGCAGCAGTTCGCGCGCGACGTCGAGCCCCGACATGCCCGGCATGTTGAAGTCGGTGATCGCCAGGTCGAAGTACCCGGGATCCGCCCTCACCGCCGCCACCGCTTCCTGTGCCCTGGTGTAGCCGCTTACGCGGAAACCCAATCGTTCCAGCGTGCGAGTCACCAGGAACACCAATGCCTCCTCGTCATCGACGTACAGCACACGCTGGCCGGCCGCGGCTGCGAGCGGCTGCGCCCCGGACTCTGCCACCGTGACCTCCGGCACAGGCGCGTCGACCGCCGGAAAGTAGACGCGGATGGTCGTGCCAATGCCGGGTTTGCTGGTCGCGATGATCGCGCCGCCGTGCGCCTTGACGATCCCGTGTACCACCGACAAACCCAGCCCGGTGCCCTGCCCTACCGACTTGGTCGTAAAGAACGGTTCGAACATGCGCTCGAGCGTGGCGGCGTCCATACCGCTGCCGGCGTCGATCACCGACAGACGCGCGTAACGCCCGGGCCGCAGATCCGGGTGGCCCGCCGCCGCTTCGCTATCGAGAGTGACACCGTCGAGAGCGATTTCGATGCGGCCGGCCTGCCCGTCCATGGCCTGCCACGCGTTGGTGCAAAGATTGATCAGGATCTGATGGATATCCGTCGGATCGGCCAACGCCGTGGGCGTTTCGCGATCGAAAGCCGTAGCCAGCTCGATCCCGGACGGCAAGATGGCGCGCAGCAGCAAAACCGCCTCCTCCACCACCGGGCGCAGCGCGATGACCGTCTGCGGCTGCGGTTGCTGGCGGCCGAACGTGAGAATGCGCTGCACCAACTCCTTGGCGCGCAGACTCGCCTTGCGGATCTCTTCGAGACTCTCCACCGCCGGGTGATCCGCACCGACGTCCTGCTGCGCCAGCGCCACGTTGCCGATGATGGCGCCGAGAATGTTGTTGAAATCGTGCGCGATTCCTCCAGACAGCGTCCCGAGAGCTTCCATCTTCTGCGCCGACCGCAGCTGTACCTCCAACGCGCGGCGCTCCCGCTCGGCATTCAATCGATCGGTGACGTCGTGGGCCATCACCCGTACGATGGGTCCGGCGGCGCCGTCCTCGCGCAAGACGCTGTCGTATTCCCACGACCGCAGTTCGCCGGCCGCGGTGTGCATACGGATGACACCGCTGACGTGGCCGTGCTCGCGCAACGCGGTAAGATACGCGGCGAATTGCTCACGAGTCGTACCGTCGATGAGTTCGGCGAGGTTCATCCGCAGCAGCGTGTCGCGCGGATAACCCGTCAGCCTCACCGCGGCGTCGTTGAACAACAGCGGGGTTCCCTGCATGTCGTGCGTGCAGATCAGATCCTGGCTGTTTTCCACCAGATCGCGGTAGCGCGATTCGCTCTGACGAAGCGCCTCGACGGCGCTCGCGCGGTCGGCCTCGAGCGCAAAGTTGTCGAGTGCCAGCGAAATGTCGTTGACCATCTCGTCGAGCGTGGCGAGCACGTCGGGGGTGAAGAGCCCGACCTCGCCGGCATAGAGCGAAATCGTCCCCACCACCACGCCACGTTCGTGAATCGGAAACGCCGCGGAAGCGCGCACACCCGCGCGCTGAGCCGCCGCGTGCCACGGTGCGACCGCGGGATCGGCGTGAAAATCGTTGGCGACAGCATGGCGGCCGGTGCGGAACGCCGAACCGGTCGGCCCGCGACTCGCGCCCTCCGACGGATCTACCCAGACACGAAGTTCGCTCACGTAGCCGGCGTCCTCGCCGTACTTGACGACTGGCAGCACCAGCCTGGCCTTCGCGTCGGCGACTCCGATCCACGCGAACGAGAAGCGGCCGTTATCGACCGCGATGCGACACGATTCGGCGAACAACTGGTCGCGCCCCTTGCAACGGGCGATCACCTGGTTGGTCTGCGCCAACATGTCGTAGAGGTTCCGCTGCCGCTGCAACGCCAGTTGCGCGTGCTTGCGCTCGGTTATGTCGTTGACGAGCGCCAGGAAGACCATCCCCTTTCCGGATTCTACGAGTTGCAGATGGACTTCGACAGGGTATTCGGAAGCGTCCTTGCGACGATGGACGGTATCGAACACCAGCACATCGCGTTCGCCGGTGAGCAGCGGCCGCAGCATCGCGCGGAAAGTCTCTTCGGTGAATTCGGGTTTGAGGTCGAGCGGCGTCAGGCGGGTGAGTTCTGCCGTCGTGTAACCGATGTTGCGGCAGGCTCCGGCGTTGGCGAACGAGAATCCCAGCGTATCCGGGTCGAACACGTAGACTTCGTTGAGGCTCCTCGCGACCACGTCCTGCAGCCACACACGGTCACGCTCGGCTTCGTACCTCTCGCGATAGAAACGCGATCGCTGTTGGCGCCAGACGCCCCACACCGAAGCGCCGGCGCCGACGAGCAGGACGCTTACCAGGACGACCGTCGTCCAGATCCGCTCACGCAGCGGCAAGTAGGCTTCGGCCAGATCCTCTCGCGCCACCACGAACCACGGTGAGTCGGGAACCGGACGCACGTCGGCAATCACCGGCACGCCGCGGTAATCCACACCCTCGACGATCCCTTGCTGCCCCAGAACGGCCTTTACCGCCGGGACCTCCTGCCTATCCAACGGGATCCGCAGCGACAGAGCGGCATTCGGAGCGAACTGGAGGTCGTTCAGGAACAACACGTCGTTCCCGTCACGGCGAACCAGCAGACTCTCGGCTGTCGCGCTCGGGGTCGGCCAGCGTTTGATGAACGGATACAGGTACTCTTCGGGATCTATCCGCAGAACCAGGACTCCGAGCGGCCGCCTGCCGTCACCTCCGCCGAAGATCGGAACCATCATCGTCAGATAGACGCGCCCGTCGTTCTCGTTGCGATGGAAGTCGTGGATGACGACCTGCCGCGAGCCCAGGACCTCCGGCACGCGGCTCCTGATCACCGACGCGACCGGCACCGAGCCTTCCGGAACCGACACCACGTCGGTGCCTCGCGAGTCCAACAGGGTGATCCGGTCATACTGGTAGACCGACTCGTACTGGCCGACCCAGACTTCGAGCCGAGCACGTGCGCGTCTGTTGGACGGCTGATCGAGAACGCGCGCTACCAGCATCGCAAAGGTAGTGTTGCCGAGAAAGACCGAAGCGTCGCCGAGCCGCTCGCGGCGGTACTGTACCAACTGAGAAACCTTCAGATCCGTGATCGAACTAAGTTCCCGTTCGACCTCGCCGCGGAACCGCGCCTGGTACGAGGCGAAATAGAAGTACCCGGCCGCAACAATGCCACCGGCGAGCATGACGAACACCAGCAGCAGGGTGGACTCGCTGCGTCGATCGCCCTCGCCACCTTCACCGCGCTGCCACAACTGCGGACCGGCCAAGGCCAGCAGCGCCGTCCCCAGCGCGACGAACGCGAGACTCGTTGTCGCCGACGGCGGAACCAGGCCGGTCCCGTACATCAGCGGCGTGCCGTAGAGGTAGGCCAGCACCATTACGAAGAAGGCAGCGAACAGCAGCCACGCCAAGCACCAGCCGGCGGCGGCTCGCCAGCGCTGCCACCGCGACGCCGACGGTAGCGACAACAGCAGCGACAGACCGGCGACCACGAAGCCCAACGCTGTCCCCGGAGAGCTGTGCCCAATCGGCGCTCCACCCACCAGACCCACGGCCGTAAAGCCCAAGTGTTCGGCCTGCGGGTAGATCCCCTGGTATCTGCTGTAGAGCAGCAGCGACGCGGCCACTACCCCCGCGCAGCCGATCGCGGCGCAGCAACGGATCGCCCAGCAGTTCAGAGCCCGACGCGCGCGTAGAAGGACGGCTGTCCCGTACGCAACGAACAGCACCGCCGCAGGAGGTGCCATCGGAACGTTGCCTTCTCCGAGGCTCGACAGGAGCGGTCGCCCGAGGCTCCAACCTACCGCAGCGAACAAACCGATCGCGGCTGTCACAACACCGCAAAGGCGAATCGTGCGTCCGTAGGAAAGGTCTTCCCTGGTATCACCGCTGACCATCTGGTTCCCGCCGAGCACCCACACCCGGCTCGCCCCCATATCACAGCCGCCAAAGGCAACGCACCCGGTAGATGGCCGCCGCGTCAGGCGGCCGGCTGCTAAGAGCCCGAAGAAGCGTCGTTAGCCCGTTCAAAAGGGTCCAGATGCAAGGCGCACGCGAAAAGCCGTGAGCGGAGGCGTACGCCCGTACGCCGTAGCGAGCGGTTTCGCGCGCACGAGCCAAGAGCCGGCGAGGGGCGAGCTCGAGTAGACAGGCGTCATCCTCGCGCGTCGCCAGCTCCGCACTCGCGGGCCATTTTCAACGGACTGAGCCGTCACGCCTCGATCGCGGCCGGTACCGTTTCCTTCTCGTCCTCCCAGGGCGGGAGGATCTTGATCAGGAGCAGGAAGATCAGGAACGGCAGGATCAGGAACCCGATCGCGGCCAGCAGTCCCTCCTGGCCGCCCATCTCGAGCTTGTAGGCGGTCAGCCCGCGCAGGCTCTTGGAGAACAACTGCCCGCCGATAACCACGTTCCAGCGGGTGCTGAAGATGCCGACCTGGATGAGCATCGCCGAGATCACGTAGATGATTCTCTTGAGTTCGGCCGGCAGCCTCGAGTAGCGGCCGAAGGCCAACATCAGCAGAGGCAGGATGGTCCCGAGCATGATCTGCACGATCGTCAGGCTCAGGAACAGCTTCGATACGATCAACTCGGACAAGATGTGGATCGACTCCTCGGACTCGTAGAGCCGGTGGATGAAGTCGAGGCTTTCGAGCGAGAAGTCCAGTATCAGCGCGTACAGCAAGAACGACGCCAGCTTGTCCATGCACGGCATCTTGGGCTGCTGTCCGCGGATCAGCGACGAGATGTAGTAGATCAGCAGGATCATCGCGATACCCGAGACGATCGCCGAGAACAGGAACACGATCGGAATCAGCACGCTGCTCCACCACGGGTTGGCCTTGATCGAGCCGAAGATGAATCCCACGTAGCCGTGCAGGATGAACGCCGACGGGATGCCGACGAGGGTGATCGTGTAGACGGCCTTGTGGTCGAAAGCGACGGCTTCGTCCGAAATGTCCGTCGTCCCGAGCGCCAGCGCCGAATAGAAAAACTTCTTCAGCCCTCGCGACTGCTGGCTCCAGCGCACCATGTCGGCACGGAAGTCGAACCAGATCTCGAGCAGCAGTACCAGCAGCAGGTACCACAGGTAGACGAACCCGAACATCGCCATCGCCGAGTTCGGGTTGGGTGTCATCAGCATTTCCAGCGAACGCTCGGGATGCCCCAGGTGTGCCTGCAACGGCATAGGCGCAACGATCAGGAAGGACAACGCGCACAGCAGCGCGAGCCTATAGGTGGGCTGGAGCTCCTTTACGTTGAAGACCTTCTCGAGCGACGCGAGGATGAACGCACCGGCCACCAAGCCGGTGAGGTAAGGGTAGATTACGATCAGGATGCTCCACTGCAACTCGATCTCGTTGGGGTAGATGAAGCCCGAGATCTGACCTACGAGGGCCGCCAGTTCGGCGAAATGCGCTTGCACGGCTACCTGACCTCCCCGTCGAGCTTGGTGTAGAGCACCTTCGGCTCCGTATTTAGCTCGGGCTTGAGCACCTGAATCTCTTCCATCTTCATCAATCGGTGAAGCGGACTGCTTATGCCGTTGATCTCACCGAAGACGCGGGTCTGGGTCGGGCACACCTCGACACAGGCCGGCAGCATCCCTTTGGTGATCCGCTGATAACAGAACGTGCACTTGTCCGCCGCGTGTTTCTCCGGGTGCAGGTAACGCGCTCCGTACGGGCAGGCCTGGATGCAGTAGCGGCACCCCACGCAGTAGTCCTGGTCGACCAGCACCACGCCGTCCTGGGTCTTGAACGTCGCACCGACGGGACACACCTGAACGCACGGCGGGTGGTCACAGTGATTGCAGAGCTTGGGGACGAAGAACGAGCGCAGGATGTCTTCTTCGGCGGCCGGAGGAGAAAACCCGTGGAGGCCTCCACCCGGACTGTCGACGTGAACCTCACGCTCGGCATCGATGACGTAGCGTTCCACCCACGTGCGGAAGTAGAACGGCTCGCGCGGAACGTTGTTCTCGGACTTGCAAGCGTCGGCGCACTTGCCGCAACCGATGCAGCGATCGATCTGCACGCCCATCCCGTAGTAGTGCTGGGTCGCGTCGTAGGCCGGCGCCGACGGTTCGGTCGCAGCTTCTTCGCTGGCATTCGCCAACGAACGCATCGGTCCGCAGACCGTGAGCATCACGGCGGAAGCGGTACCTTCGACCACCTTGCGAACGAAATCCCGCCTGTTGATCTTGTCCGCCATCTACTTGCCCTCCGGATAGTGCGGGTAGTGGCACTGCCAGCACAGATAGGTGTTCCCGTGCGTTTCCAGGTCGACCTTGGGTATGTCGCGTGAAGTCAGATCGACCCCGAGCAGAGTCCCCGAGGTCTGCGTCCCCTTGGAGTGGCACTGGCCGCAGAACTCCCGGTTGGTCGGTTTCTTGGGCAGGAACTGCCGCGGATTTTCCTTGTGCTCGGGCGGCGCCGTGTGGCAGGTCTCGCACTGCAGCAGCGCGTGATGAGAGATCGCCTTGGTTCGGGCGATCTCGCCGTGGCACCCGGAACACGCCGGGGCCACCTGCTCGGCCGCCGGGTTGTGCGGATTGTGGCACTTGATGCACGGCTCCATCGGATTGTGCTGGAGTTCGAGGATCTGCGGGAAGCCGGTCGGCCGCGACGGCAGGTAGCCGTGGCAGGTCAAGCACGCCTCGCGTGCGCGCGGCACATTGGGAGTCGATGCAGTCGGGTCCACCACCGCGTGGTCGTAAGCCGGCCCGTGGCAGGTTTCACAAGAGAGATTCTTGTGGAAGCCCGCCATCTTCTTGTCGAGTTCGTCTTCGTGACACGCCCCGCAGGTCTGCCAGCCGGCGTAGTGGAGCGGCAAGGCCTTGATGCCCGGAATCGCGTTGGCCCGATAGTGGCCCAGTTCTCCGAACGACTCGGGGAGGAAGTGGTGCCGCAAGATGAGCGCCCCCACCAACCCCAGGATGAATACGGTGCCGATCCGCACCGCCTGGTCAGGCACCTTGCCAATGCTGAAATTGAGCTTTTTCACCGGCGAATTTCCATCACCAACGGCCTGCTTGCGCGAGTCAACTTGCAGCCGTCTGCCACGGCCCCGAAAGAACGACACTCGGCTACTCCACGGTTTAGAAAGGCGATCCGGACCCGTCCCCGAATCGGGCGCCTCGGCAGCAACGGCCTGCCTGAAAAGACGCCTTGGTTGGCGCAAGCAATTCCGGTGCCACCAACTTGCCGGTCCGAGGATCCCAAGGCCGCTACGTGAGGCTGGGCGCCCGCGGCGCCCAGCCGATCAACCGCTTCCCGAGCCGGTCCCCGAAACAGATACGGAGCCGCCAACGCCGGCTTCGCGCGCTGACGATCGCAGCTACGCCTGCTGCCGACCAGAAACGCCCACTCCACTCTGCCTCCCATGACAGGTTCTTATGGCTAGGAAGCTCCGCTGAGGGTTTTCCCATTTGGAAGAGCAGCCGCCTGGGTCGCCCAACGGGCGAGACTTCGGTTCCCCACCGCGCCACCGACAACCGGTATGACACGGCCTGGGCCGCAGACGCCGCCTTTCGAGCGTGCGCTCGGGGATTGCGCCGCCCCCGACAGCGCACGTCGGTTCGCCGATGACCAAGCGCTGAATCCTCACCTTGGGTTGTCCGCTGCCCTCCAGGCCGACACCGCGCGTCGGTTCGCCGATGACCGAGCGCAAGGCCGTGTTCGTCCCCGGCCCGGCTCAGCAGTAGCGGAATTCGCTCGACGCGTCGGCGCCGCTAACTCTGACCCGCGTCGCCTGCGTACGAATCGGCAGCTTTGAATTGGGCACCCGGCCTATATAATCACCGCTGTTCTTCAGCCGGCTGGCTGCCAGGGCGCGCGGATCATGGCTCACGAGTTTTCAGTCTTGTACTTCGAGGCGACGCGGCGCTGCAATCTGCGCTGCCCGTTGTGCATGGCGGCAAGCAACGACGTCGAACGTGTACGCGACAGCCAGCGCCAAGAACTGAGCTACGACGAGATCCGCGATCTGGTGCTGGTGCCCGCCCAATCGATGGGGATAAAGGCGGTGGCCTGGAGCGGCGGCGAGTTCCTGCTCCGCAAGGACGCCTTCGACCTGCTGCACCTCACCGTCGACCTCGGCTTCAAGTGCAACGTCTGCAGCAACTGCGAACTGCTGACACGTGAGCGCCTCGAAGCGATGAAGGACGCGACCCACGGCCGTCTCACCATCGCCGTCGGCCTCAACTCGATCACCGACGACAACGACTGGAGCCGCAACGCCGAGCCCGATCGAACGCTCGAAGTTCTGGACCTGTGCCGTGAATTGAAGATCGACCGCCACGTCATCATCACGCTCGGCAAGTACAACGTCTCGAGTTTCGAACGTACCGTCGATTTCCTCGAAAAGCGCCGTATCTCGTACAACCGCGCACCGATGGCCGCCAGGGGCTCGGGGGGCCCCCACTTCGCCGAGCACGCGTTCGATCGCGACGACCTGCGCGAAGCCTTCCATCCGGTGCTGCGCCGCAGCGTCAACGGCTACGTCAGCTACACGCCGTTCTTCCTGTCTCCGGAGTTGCACGAGCAGGTATCGGGCGGCCAGCGCAACGGCACGGTGCCGCAGAATCCTCCGGTCGGCTGCTGGGTAGGCAACTGGCTGACGCTCAACGCCGAAGGCGAAGTATCGGTGTGTCCGGTGCTGCTCGACGAGATCAGCGCCGGCAGCGTCCGCGACAAACCCCTCGACAGGCTGGTGGCGGAAAGCCAGGTCTTTGCCGACCTCACCGATCGCAGCCACCTGAAAGGACGCTGCGGGAGGTGCCGCTATCAGTACACCTGCGGCGGTTGCCGGGCGATGGCCTACTACCACACCGGCGACTACTTGGCAGAGGATCCGACCTGCTTCTTCGAACCGGTCGACGAAACCACCGTCTCCGAGTACGAAGAAGAAACCAACCGCGTCTTCAAGAAGTATCTGCTGGTCGCGCGTTACGCCGGCTTCTACCAACGGCCCACCGGGAAGGGAGCCCGTTCAAAATGACCCTCGAACCCGGGGCTGGCGACGCGCGAGGATCACGCCTGTCTGCCGAGTCTGGCCCCTCGCCAGCTCGGGGCTCGTGCGCGCGAAACCACTCTCGAGAAACCACGCCCGCCGGAGCGGACTCCTGATGGCGGTCAGGCCGCCTACAGTTTCATCCATACGGGTGCGCCTGCCAATGAAAACTCGCTACGGCGCGAGCCCGGAGCTGGCAAGGGACCAGATCCAAGCGGTGTCGCGGGTGACGTTCGCGCGCGCCTTGCATCTGGACCGTTTTGAACCGAAGCCACGACGCTTTTCGGCGGAGTGACAGAAGGGGTCGGCGATGGAAGAGGATTGGGTTCAGCAGGCGGTACGCGACTTCCAGGACAAGATCACCTGCGGCACGTATGAAGGTATCTACGCTCTGGACGATCAGGCCCGAGACAAGGTCATGGAGGCTCAGGCGCGCTCGTGCGTTGAGGCCTTCGTCGAGCTTTTCGGGATTCCGGCCGAGCTCGACCTCGAGGGTTTCCTCGAGCACATGAAGCTCGGCGGTTCAGGCAAAGTCGACGTCGAGCGCGACGGCGACACGATCGTGTTCGACGAACACCGCGACGGCCAGTGCATGTGCCCGCTGGTCAAGCGCGCGGTCGTACGGCTCGACCCGGCCCTGTGCGTGTGCGGCGTCCACTGGATACGAATGCTGTTCCAGCGACACACCGACAGGCCGGTGTCAGTCGAGTTGATCGACTCGGTAGCCAAGGGCAGCCGCAACTGCACCTACCGCATCACGCTCGGCTGACCGCGCCGACAGCACCGCTCAGCCATTGCGCAGCGCATTTCCTCGCCTGAGCTTGGCCGTTGCATCAGGAACGAACCGGAGGGACCAGCGATGTGCCAGGCGACCGTTTACTTGCTCGAACGTGAAATCATGACGGACGTCATGAAGGTCGAGATCGTTCCCGACGGTGTCAGGCTCACCAGTCTGTTCGAGCCCGCGCGCGTGGTGGCGGCGGCGGTGCGCGAGATCGACCTGCTCAGGCACGTCGTGATCCTGGAACCGCACGACACGGGGCGAGAACTTCGATGAGTTCGCCGATGACCGACGACGAGAAGCTGCGCGTTCTGCTCTTTCACTGGATCGAGCACAACCGCGAACACGCCGATCAGTTCCGCCGCCACGCGCAGGCGGCCGGAGAAGCCGCCGAGCAGATCGAGGCGGCCGCCGACGCCATGATGGTCGTCAACCGTCACCTCGGAGCCGCGCTCAGACAGCTCGGCGGCGTTCTCCAACGCCGTGATCGGTCCGATTCACACTGAACCGAGCGGACCCCGCAGCCGCGACGCGCGCGCTTCGACACTCCGAGTTCGCGCTACCATCCCATCATTGAAGAACTCCGGACCGAGTCAGGCGCTGAGATTCGGGCCGAGATTGAGGCGCGAAACCGCAGAAATAGTGGTGCAGTTTCGGGGTTTCGCAACGAAGAGATCGGCCCGAAGATCGGTGCCTGACGACGGGAGCGGGTTTTCAACGGACTGCTACGGCTCGCGCGAACCGCCGAGCCCCACACCGGCGACCAGACCGCCGAGAGCCACGACGCTCGGCGCGTCGTCGGATAGTTCGAGCAGCGTTCGCCCTTCGGCGTTGTAGAGGCGCACCTGCGCATCTTCGGGAACGAAAGCGGTAACGGAGATCCCCAGTCCACCGGCAGTCGCTACAGCACGCCGGCGATCGTCGTCGCCGCCGACCCGGTTGACCACCAGGTGCGTCGCCAGCGGCGCGCCCTCGTTGTAGAAAGTCGCGATGTCGCGAACCTTGACCACCGACTCCATCGATCGCAGCGATGTGTCGGCGACCACGACGAGGTCGTCGATACGGTGCAGCGCGCGGCGGTTGACCTGCTCGATCCCGGCCTCGCAGTCGATCAGCACCGTATCGTAGTCCGCGGCCAGCGATTCGATCCCGAAGCGCAGCATTTCGTTGACGCCGCAGAAGCAGCCCTTGCCTTCGGCGCGTCCCATCGCCAGCAGGTCGTAGCCGCGCGCGCTGGCGGTCGTCAGATCGCGCACCGCATCCTTGAGCGGCCGGCCGTCGAGTTCGCGTTGACGCCTCGGATCCTCGATCAGCCCCTGCCGAAAATCGCCGAGCGTGGCGCGGGGATTTTCTCCGAGCGCGTAACTGACGCTGACGACCGGATCGGCGTCGATCACCAGCAACCTGCCGTCGCCGCGCAGTAGCAGCCGGGTCAGTATCGCCGAGACCGAAGTCTTGCCGACACCGCCCTTGCCGCCGACGGCGACGATTCTCGCGCGCGCCGTCATCGTGCGCTCAGCACGCCGCCTTGCTGCGCTCGGCTTCGAGCTTGGCGTGGCGCTCGCGCGCGAACAGTGCCGCTCCGAGCGCGCCGACGATCTGCGGATCGATGCGAAGCGAACAGATGTCGTGACCGAGCACCTTCTCGGTCGCACGCACCACCGCCACGTTCTTGGCGACCCCGCCGGTGATGCAGAGGCGGTCTTCGACACCGACGCGCTTGACGAGACGGTTCAGCCGCACCGCCAGCGCTTCGGCCACACCCAGGCCGATGTCTTCACGCGTGCGCCCGTCGGCCAGGAACGTCATCACGTCGAACTGGGTGAACACCGTACAGATGCTGGTGATCGGAACCGGGTCGACGCCGCCGAGAGCCATCGGTCCGAGTTCGGAAACGTGGACCGCCATGGTCTTGGCCACGCCTTCGAGGAAGCGTCCGGTTCCGGCCGCGCACTTGTCGTTCATGACGAAATCTTTCAGATCGCCCACCGAGTCGATGCGAATGACTTTGCAGTCCTGCCCACCGACGTCGATGATCGTCCTGATGCCAGGGTCAGCCCAAAATGCGCCCTTGCCGTGACACGAGATCTCCGACACGTCGTGCTGTGCGAACGGAATCCGCTCGCGGCCGTAGCCGGTGCTGACGCAATAGGCCACGTCCTGGCTGCGCAGGCCGGTCTCGGCCAGCACCCTTTCCATGACGATGGTCGCCGAGGTGACCGGGTCGGGAGTCGCCACCAGCACCGTCGACGCGAGCAACTCGTCGTCGTCGATCAGGACGGCTTCCGCCGTCATCGACCCCACGTCGACTCCTGCGAAGATCATCGCGCCGCCTCCACGCTCAGAGCCGCACCGACGGCGCCGATCAGGTCGGGCTCGCCGCCGAACACGTGCAGAGGTCTGCCGAGCATCCCGCTGATCCCGTCGACGAGCCTGCGATTGTTGGCGAGGCCTCCGCCTACGACGATGGCGTCGTGCATCTTCATCTTCTTGCACAGCGTGGTCACCGTCTTGGTCACCGCTTCGAGGATCGCCTCGGTGATGTTCGCCACCGACTCGCCCGCGTTGATCAGACTCACCACGTCGCTTTCGTAGAACACCGCGCACTGCCCGCTCAGCGTGATCCGCTTGTCGGCCGCGCCGGCAATCTCCGCGCTGTCTTCGACCCCGATGGCCAACGCTTCGAACATGATCTCGAGGAACTTCCCGCAGCCCGACGCGCACTTGTCGTTCATGCGGTATTCCATCACCCGGCCCTTGTCGTTGATCGACAGCACCGCCGTGTTCTGCGCACCCAGGCACAAGACCGCACGGCACGCCGGCCGGTCCCACTGCGACGCCCGCGCCAGACTGCTCAGGATGCTCTGCGACGCGTGGGGGCGCGACACGCGGCTTTCGCCCCACCCGGTAATCACCGTTTCCTCGATGTCGGCACGATCGATCTTGTGCCGCTCGCGCAGGCCCTCCATCACACGGTCCATCGCCTTGTCGGCGTGCGCTTCGGTGGGAACGCGCAACGTCGCGACCACGGCGCGGTCTTCGAGAACCACCGCCTTGGTCACCGAACTGCCTATGTCGCAACCGAGTATCATCCGAGTTTCATCCGAGTTTCCTGGCTCCTACATCAGTGTTTCGAAGAACTCGGCGAGCTGGGCCTTGGCCGATGCGTGCGGGGTGAACCTGGTGTCGAGCAGATCGGTCTCCCACTTGAAGCTCGGTATGCCGGCGCGCTCCTGGAGAGCGTCGCCGAGCATCTTGGCGACCGCCCACGAGTGCTTGCACGCCATGTGTCCGGAGAACACCGCCGCATCGGCGTGATAGGCTTTGGCCACTTTGACGAAATCCTCGATCATCAGGTCCGCGTGCGTCATGCCGGTCCTGCCCATCGGCATGTTGAAAGCACGCAGCGCCAGTCCTTCGATCATCGTGTCGACGCTGGTCGTATCGACGTAACCGACGACCTCCGACGGCATGTAAGAAAGTCCGCATTCGAGAAAGCTCATCCCGAAGCGCTCCTCGAGCCAGTCGGGAAGGTAGAGCATGTGAGGGGTCATGCCCCAGGTCCACACCGTGCGGATTTCCTTCCTGCCGGGCGCAACCACTCCGAGCCCGCTGTCCGCGCGCTCGCGTGCCTCCTGGTAGCAGGTCCTCGAATACTCGACCATCTCCTGATTGGCGCCGCACAGATACAACGCGGCGACGTCGAGCGCGCGGTGCATGCCCGGGTCCGGGTTGGGGATCCTGCGTCGCAGTTCCTGCATCCCGTAGTAGTACTTCAGCTGCTCGTTGCCGAGTTCGACGTGGTGCCTGAGCCGGTCTTCGTCGAGCTTGTGGCCGGTCAGCCGCTCGACGCTGGCGATCATGTTCTTCCACTCTTCGACGTAGTAGCGGAAGGCTCGGCGGTTGCTGTAGTAGGGAGAGTCGACGACGACCACTCGCGCGCCGAACTGCTGCTGCGCCCACTGGTACATCATGTTGCTCGAATTGCACGGCACCGTGGTCTTCACCATGATGTCGGGCATCGGCATTTTGCCGCTCATCAACGCGCCGTTGGGCGCTTTTTGCGCCGAACACACGTGACCGGGAATTCCTTCGTCCTCGGTCAGGTCGATGTCCTGGTCGACTCCTCCGACGAAAGCACCGGCCAGATAGATCGGCAGCAACTCGTAGCAGAGCGGCACCAGGCCCATCCCCAGGAAGATTTCTGGAGTGGTGACGGCGAAGTTGTAGATCACCGGCTGGCCGCTATCCAGAGCGGTGGTCAGATCCGTCACGTAGCGCTTCACGGCCGCCATGTGCGACAGAGTCGCGCCTCGGTTCTTCGGCTTGAGGATCGCCTCTATCACCTCGGGATAGATCTGCGGAACCAGCGAAGCGTGGTACTCGGGAAGAATCCCCATCAACGTCGGGATGTCGAGGTCGGCCGGGCTGCTGGCACCCGTCGCGATCGCCATCTGGAACAGATCGCAGACCGCGTCGACTTTGCGAAAGTGATCGTACCTGCTGAGCGAACCCTGCTGCGTTTCCATCTCTTTCCTCCGCCCGCCTACTTGCCGAGTTTCTCGAGAAACGCCTGAACGCGGGTCTTGATGCGTCCTTCGTCGGTGGCCAGATATTCGCTCTCGAGATTCAGGGTTGGAATACCGAGCTTGTTAAGCTCGCGGCTCTCCATCGTGTTCTCGACCGAGTGGTTGTCGCAGAACGGCAGCCGGTGGAAAATGATGCCGTCCACTCGCGCCTCGGCGGCAATGCGTTTGGTGAAATCCAGCCTCTGCTCGAACCCCCCGATCATCCGCGGACACGAAGTGTGCTCGAAGTAACGCCGGGCGATGGCTTCGGTCGGATCACCGTCTTCGGCGACCATCGATTCGATGTACTTCCTGCCCGAGCACAGGGTGTCGGTGACCACCACGGCACCGGTACTCTCGATTATGTCTATCAAGAACGTGTCGTCCAGATAGCTGCCGCCGATCATGATACGGGCCCGGTAGTCGTCGATTCCGGGACGCGCGGCGAGTTCTCCGATCGCTTCGTGCAGTCTCTCGTTGAAGGCGTGCTTGGGCATGTTGAAACCCGCACGCGTGATCCGCATCGCCTCCGCGCCGCTCAACTTCGGCGCGGCCGCGGTCCGCAACGCGTATAGTTCGAGCATCAACCGGCGGTAGCGGTTGTAGGTGACGATCGCATCCGCGAGTTCGCGGTCGCTGGCCGAGCTGCCGTAGCGCTCGGCGACAGCCTCGGCGAGTCTGCGGATCTCCTCGAGATACCACGCGAAGCGCTGCTCGCCTTCCACCGAGTGCGGAATCGTCACCATCGTGAGGAAGTCGAGACCGACTTCGTCGCGCCAGTATTCGTAGGTACGGCGCATCTGGTCGCACGCGTCGGTCATCACGAAACCGTCGAGGAAACCGTAATCGCCGCTCAGACCGAGTTGCAACAGGCAACGCGTGAAGCTGCAGATCGACTTGTGGAGACAGACGTCGGCGTCTTCGGTGGTCTCGCAGCCGACCGCCCCCATACGGATCGGCAGCAAACCGACCGGCTGCGCGTACAGCAGTTCTTCGGGCACGTAGCTGCAGACGTAGCCGAATACCTTCCCGCCGTTGTCCTTCCAGGCGTTGATGTAGGGATTGTCCGCCCGCAAGGGCAGACCGGCGAGTTCCTCTACGGCGCTCGCGCTCGTGGGTACTACCGAAGCTTCAACGTGCATGAGTACTCCTTTCGGCCACTTGGTCACCGCCGCACGCCCGGCGGCGGTCCCGCCGCCGGCATCATCGGCGTGTTACCGAACTGAAGGAAGACACGCGGCGGACGACTCGTACGCCGGCCGCGGCAACTCGCAGCGCGGTCGGTCGAGGCGCGAAACGCGGCGGCCTCGCTCCGCACAGGCCTTCCGTGCAGAGCGAGGCCGCCAGACGATTCAGCGCTGCGAGGCCCTGCCTCCAACACCTGGGAAGGAGGCTCCCCTCACTCCCAGACGATGGTGGCCGGATCGCGGTCGAGGTGACCGAACGCGTCCTTCCAGCGGTACAGGATCAGCGCGTCCATCACCTCAGAGGCCTGCCCGCGCCGCTTCTTGTCGAGTTCGGCGCGCAGCGCGTCCAGAGCG
>Ga0172371_10002312_pt1 | contig 30338 bp, 24 predicted proteins | sample Lak12m_FD_114543 | JGI IMG/M metagenome (GOLD analysis project Ga0172371, IMG submission 114543) | Freshwater microbial communities from Kabuno Bay, South-Kivu, Congo - kab_022012_12m | ecosystem: Environmental > Aquatic > Freshwater > Lake | place: Democratic Republic of the Congo: South-Kivu...
ATCAGACACCGTATTGAAGGGCAACACTGCACAAACGACTTTTTCCCTGACCGGTTTGTCGATTGGCACGCTATACAGCAATTTTTTCGTACGCGCGGTCAATGCTGCGGGTGAGCAAAGCCTTGTCGCACCAACCGCTGTGTCCGCTGCGACCTTATCCTTGCCCGTTGGCCCCGCTGGTGCCAGCGCAACCGCCGTCAGCGGTACGCAAATCAACCTCGCCTGGACCGCCAAGACGGGTGAAACCTACAACGTGTACCGTTCTGCGACGACTTGGCCGGCCATCCTTGTCAGCAATCGGGTCAGCGCAAGCCCGGTTACTTCGGGCACCTATTCCGACACCGGTTTGACTGTGGGTGCAACTTATTACTACAGGGTAACGGCAGTTAACTCGATCGGGGAGGGAGCGACAGGCTCCACCGTGTCTGCCACCACCCTACCGCCAACGCCGGCAGCACCCACCGGTCTGACGGCCACCCCCAACGGCACCACCCAGATCAAGCTGGCCTGGACAGCGGTGACCGGAGCCACTTCGTACAACGTGTATCGGTCAAATTCTTCGGGTGTTCAGCTGGTTGTGGCCAACAAGCTGGCAACAGCCAGTGCTGCCAGCTATACCAATGCATCGAATACGCCATTTCCTCTAGGTACGACCTACTACTATGTGATCACTGCCGTCAATGCAGGTGGTGAAAGTTTGGCCAGCGCCGAGGTAGCGGCCACAACACCGACTTATGCCGCAGCGCCCGCAGGTATTACCGCGTCCTCCGTCAGCCCAACCCAGATCAACCTTAGCTGGTCTGCGGTGACGGGTGCCACGGGGTACAACATTTACACCAGCACAACAGCCGGGTTTACCCCAAGCTCAAGCAACCTGATTCAGCCCATCTCCTGCACGCCCTGCACCAGCGCTACCCTGTGGTGGGATTCGGGTTTAACCGCCGGTACCCCGTATTTCTACCGGATCAGCACGATCAATTCCTTGGGCGAAGGGGCTGTTTCGGCTGAAGTATCGGCAACAACACCCGCAGCAGTGGCTGCAGCCGCAGTTGGCACACAAATGGGCGGTGCGCGCCAAGGTGTGCCGTTGACGCTGTCTGGCAACATCACAACCCTGGCCGGCAGCACAGGCTACGCCGCCGTTAACGGGACAGGCAAACTGGCCGCCTTGATGCTACCCATTGCGTCCGGGAAATTGGCAACCGATGGTGTCAACGTCTATGCCGCGTCCCAGGACAATGTAATCAGCAAGATCGACATTGCCACCGGGCTGGTCAGCACGCTGGCTGGTACATCGGGCAGCAGCGGGGCTATTGACGCAGTGGGCACAGCCGCCAGCTTCAATGGCATTAGCGGCATCACCCTTCATGGCAGCACCTTGTTTGTTGCTGACGCATACAACCGCAAGATTCGCACCGTTGACATTGCCACCGGCACGGTCTCCACCCTGACTTTGGTACCCGACGCCAAAGCGGCAACTTACACGTATCCGTCTTATAGCGGCATCACAACCGACGGCACGCATCTGTATGTGACGGACGCTTCTTACGGTTTGGTTCGCAAAATTGCCATAGCCGATGGTGCAACCACCCTCTTCGCCGGATCGGGTACGGCAGGTGCGGTCAACGCAGTCGGACAGGCCGCTTCATTTTCGGGGCCAACCGCCATTACGACCGACGGCGTGAGTTTGTATGTGTTTGATGTCTATAACAAAAAAATCCGCAAAATTGACCTTGCCAGCGCGACCGTGACCACCTTGGCTGGTTCGGGTGTCAGCAGTGCGGTCGATTCAACCAGCGGCCTGACAGCCACGTTCACGCAAAATGTGGCCAGCGGCCTGACCAGCGACGGCACCAGTCTGTATTTGACCGATTCGAGCAGGGTTCGAAAGATAGATCCTGTCAGCGGTGCCGTTACCACGCTGACGGTCAGCGATGCCAATGGCGTTTTGTCCCCCACGACCAACGTCACCAACATGAGCAGCATCGTGACCGATGGTCGGCGTCTGTTGGTCACAGCCTACCGACTTGGCATGACTACCGTCAGCAAGATTGAGTGAATCAACCTGCACATGGGCTCACCTGCAGACAGCCCCCATCCGGTCGTTGACAGGTTGCGGTGACTCAACAAGAAAAGGGCGTGCTCTACCTGCGGTTCAAACGCAGGCAGCCACCGACCGGGCCATTTGGATTGGGTTGTCATCTCAGCGCATTCGCGTGACGCGACAGTATCTGCGCATTTTCAGCCGATTGGTCACCCCCCATCGGAGGGGTTGTCAGCTCAGAAGGACGGCACCTACCATTGCCACGTTTCAAATTAAGGAGCTATGTATGACAGCGTTTGACAAGATCCAACTTGGCTTGAAAAAAGCCTGCAAAGGGACACCGATGTTAACGGCAGCACTCGCCCTGGCGCTCGCTGGCTGCGGCGGCGGCAACACTGGAGCCGCAGGAGCAGGCACTGTCACCGGCCAGTTTGTCGATGCCCAGGTGGCCGGGCTTGGCTACAAGTGCGGCACCGCTACCGCCTTGACTGGCACAACCAACGCCACCGGCCAATTCACCTGCAACAGCGGGCAAGCCGTGGCGTTTTATGTGGGCGACATTTTGTTGGGTTCTGTTGCCGCAGTGCAGTCGAAAGTGACACCGCTGGATCTGGCCGGCCCAGGCGCTACGCCCAGCCACCCGACGGTTGTCAACATTGTGCGGTTCCTGATGTCCATCAGCAGCACTGCTGCTGCCTCCGGAACCCTCACGATTGACCCGTCTGTGGTGACGGCGGCAAAGGGCAAGACCATTGACTTCACCAGTGTCATTGCGGCTGATCTGGATACGGTGATCAACGCGGTCAAGCCTGCCGGTGCTACCGTGGCCTCCGCAACTGAGGCGTCCAACCACATGACCAGCAGCCTGAACGCCTTGTTTGCCGGCAGTTATTCCGGCAGTTTCAGCGGCAGTTACAGCGGTACCTGGAGCATCACCATTGCGACTGATGGCAGCGTCTCAGGTACTGCAACCGATGCCACTGGTGGAGTGGGTACGGTATCGGGCAACATGGCAACCACCATGGGAACAGGCTCAACTTTTGCGTTTACCGGCACTGGTGGGGGTACGCCTTGGGTAGGTATCCTGAATCTGATTACCCGTCAATTCAGCGGTACCTGGAACGACGGGGCGGGTTCAAGCGGCACCTTTACCGGGACAGCCAGCGCCAGCATCCCCGTCAATCCTGGTGCAACGGGCTCCCAAGGCTACCCCGCGGCCGCGTCGTTTACCGGCAAACTCTCTGACGGCTCTGCTTGCACGGTGGACGTTGCTGCCGATCACAGCGTCACCGTCAGTGCCGCCAGCTGGGCATATACAGGCGGGGCCATCAAAACCACACTGGATGGGTACTATTTTGAGCACGCCAAGGGAGAAATCGCTCCGGCCGTGTTCTATAACGGCACCACCCGTTTCTATGAGTCCAACGTCGGCAGTTACCAAGCTGCGACAACTACGACACCCGCCTACAACACGGGCCTGAATTTTGATGCCACCAGCGGCCAATTGATCATGGCGTTTGGCAGCGTCACGACCGACCCCTCGTTCACACCAGCAGCAGGTGCAAACTTTAGCTTTGTCTGCGCTGGCAGCGCTTACCCGGCAAGTACCTCCATTGGCGCGTCCACATACAACCAGGCCGCACCTTCACGCTTCAAAGCCACCACCTTGGTGGGTGGCCCTTACACCGCCCCAAGCGCCAACAACCAGACCTGCACCTTCTCGGTGGACGCCACCGGCAACGCCAGCATCAACTGGGCTGGATTTACCTCCACCGGCGGAAAACTTGATCTGCCCTCCACTTGGCTGACCACAGCAGCCGACCAAACCACAACGCAGGCCAAGTACGATATTTATTACAACAAGACGACCGGGGCAGTGGTAGGAACAAACATGGGTGGTACCGTCGTATTGAACGCTGGCGACAACGCGATTTCGGACTGGTTCAGTGTCACCATCAGTCAATCTGGCGCAAGCAAGCAGGCGACGGTCATGGCCAATGGCTATATTGGCGATCCGAAAAGTGTGACGTGCAGCACGGCCAATGACCCGGCTGGCAAATGGGCACAGGTTGCAACCCACGTTGGCACGTGGGTAGGTTCAAAGGACTTGAACTTCCACTTCGGCACCAACGCAAGTTGTCAGCTCGTGGTGGATGCTGCAGGTGCGATGACCTATACGGACACCGCTGGAGCTGCAACCGCCATTGACAGCACGGCGTGGACGGTCACCCCGCCCAACAGCGGAGCCTACTTTGACTTCGCCAAGAACGGCTCATCGGTCACCTTTGGTATGGACTTTACCGGTACAACGGTCAGTGGTGGCCAGCCTCAAGCCTTTTACTGGAAGTCCGGTGGCAGCTACGAGTACTGCAACAACATGGTCAAACAGTAGCCTCGTTTTTTGCCATCTTTACACAGCCCGCCCTGCGCGGGCTTTTTAAAGTCCCCCATAGGGGATCCGTAAATCCCTCGCCTTTAGGCGACCGGGCTAAGATGGTTGGATGAAGGATTACAAGTCAGGAAGCCACAGTGTTTGGGACTGCAAGTACTACCTGGTATGGATCACGAAGTATCGGTATCCGGTGTTGACTGGGGATGTGGGGGAGCGAGCGAGGGAGTGTGGAAGAAATACATTGAAGACCAAAAACCAGAAATGCCCGATGACCACTTCAAGGTCGTGTGAGACAGTCGACCGCAAGGTTGACAAAAGCGGCTTGAGCCGTAACAACGATACCCTCGCCATTTGGCGAGGGTAGTTCATTTGTTCATCCACCCCAATGGGATACAGCAACCGTCAACCCGCCTGCATCGCCAAATCCAGAAACGGATTGACGATACGCAAGCTGCCATCAATGAGCTGGTTGTGTTGACGATACTGTCAGGGCACCGGGGCGGTCGAGCGGAAGGCCGATTATGAGCGGCTTGAGCCGTAGTCCGAAACCCTCGACCTGAGTTGAGCGTGGTTCATCTCGTCACCCATGTCAGATCAGCGTCGGGTGCGGCAGCGTGGTGACAGGCGTGCAGGCACCCTCCCGGCAGCCGGTGGCCCAGGCTTCAAGCCAGGACGGCAAGGTGCGCGAAGGGTCGTCTCCCAGACCACGCACCACACAGCCGCCCTGCGCTCCGCTGGCTGCCACAGCCGTCAATTGCGTCGCTTCAAGAATGCCGCCGATGCCCACCACCGGCGCGGGGGCCATGTGGGACCACCAGGCCAGGTTATCCAGACCCTGCGGCACCCATGGCATATCTTTGGTGGTGGTGGGCCACACCGGGCCGCAGGCGATCAGGTCGGGTGCCAGCGCCGCAGCACGGCACAACTCCCACAGGCTGTGTGAGCTCAGGCCCAACTGCACTCCCCGCTCTGAACGTGCAGCTTGTAGCTCGGCCAGCTCTGGCCGCGTCAGCGCCAGCAGGTCGTCCTGTCCCAGGTGCAACGCGCGCGCTCCGGCGTTCAGGGCGGCACGCCAATGATCATTGATCACCAGCAGCACCCCGGCGGCATCGGCTGCAAGCTGACTGCGTGCTATGGCATCCGGCAGGAGCGCGTTCCACGCTGCGTCGCTTTGCCCCGGCGGGCGCTTCAGACGCAGTTGTATCGTGTCCACCGTGGGTGTGACGCGCAGCACGGCGCAGACCTGTTCGGCGCTATGGGCAATGGCATACACGCCCGGGGCACGCCCGCGCGGCAGACTGGCCCAGTGGTCGGGCAACTGCTGGTTCAGCGACAGATGGGGCAGCAAAGTGGGGTCGGTGCCAAAGCCGGCACCGGCCAGCACCGGGCCCGCGCCGCGACCCCCACGCCGCGCCTGGCGCAGCGCGTGCGAGGTCGCCATTTTGGCCAGCACGGCAGCGTCGGCCGCCACCCAGCCCAGTGCCAACGCTGCGGCCAGTGCACTGGCAAAAGTGCAGCCGGTGCCGTGATGGTTGGCTGTAGTCACACGGGGCAAGGTCAGCCAGCCGCGTGCGTGCGGTGTGTCAAGCCAGTCGTGCGCCAGAGCGGGTGTGTTCGCGTCGCCGCCGGTGATCACCACCGCCTGCACCCCCAGTGCGCGCAGGGCTGTGGCTTGTGCCGGTACGCTTTGCACAGTGCGCGATGCCAGCAGCACCGCCGCTTCGCGCTGGTTGGGCGTAGCGACACTGGCGCGCGGAAGCAGTTTCTGGCGATACGCCTGCAGCAGTGCTGCGTCGGCAAAGTCGGCACCGGTGCTGGCGCGCAGCACCGGATCAACCACCAGTGCCAGCGGGCCATGTTCGCGCAAGCGATCCACCCAGCGCGTCACCACTTGTGCGTTGGCCGCGCTGCCAAGCAGACCGGTCTTGATCACGCGTGGTGGCAAGTCGGTTGCCAGCGCGGCCAACTGCGCTTCCAGCAAGTCGGGCGACAGGGCCTGGATGTGCGTCACCGCCAGGGTGTTTTGCGCTGTGACGGCTGCCACCACCGGGCACAGATGCACACCAAAAGCGTCGGCCGCACGTTGGTCGGCAGCCAGCCCGGCGCCACCGCCGCTGTCGGTGCCGGCAATGCTCCAGATCACGGGCGTAGCGGGTGTACTCATGCTGCTCGTTCAGCCAATGAGGAAAGGCTGACCACTGACGGGCGTGGAGGCTACTGCCATGTCTTGCGCTGCCATCAAGCCGGCACGATACGCGTTGCGACCCGCTTGCACCGCAGCGCCAAACGCGCGCGCCATTCGTATCGGGTCAAGCGACTGGCTGACCGCCGAGTTCAGCAACACCGCGTCAAAGCCGAGTTCCATGGCGTAGGCGGCATGGCTGGGCGCGCCAATGCCGGCGTCAACCACCAAGGGCACGCCGGGCAGGCGCGCGCGCAGCGTGCGCAATGCGAACGGGTTGACCAAGCCCTGGCCCGAGCCGATTGGCGCGCCCCAGGGCATCAGCACTTGGCAACCCGCGTCCAGCAGGCGCTGGCAGGTCACCAGGTCATCCGTGCAGTAGGCAAAGACGACAAAACCGTCTTTGGCCAGTTGCGCCGTTGCCTCGACCGTGCCCCAGGGGTCGGGTTGCAAGGTGTGCTCGTCGCCCACCACCTCAAGCTTGATCCAGTGGGTGTCGTACAGCTCACGCGCCATGTGCGCCAGCGTGATCGCCTCACGCGTGCTGTGGCAACCGGCGGTGTTGGGCAGCAGATGCGCGCCCTGCGTGTGGGCTGTGTCACGGATCATCCGGACAAAGCCATTGTCTTTGCCGGTGATACCCAGTGTGCGCTTGAGCCCGAGCGTGAGTACCTGCGCGCCAGAGGCCACGATGGCGCTTTGCAGCACCCGGGGCGACGGATAGCCGGCCGTTCCCAACAGAAACCGGCTGCTCAACCGGAACTTGTCAACGCACCAAAGGTCGTCAGCGTCAGCCGCCACGATGGTGTTGTCAAGGGCAGTTTGCATGGTTCAACCTCCGGTGATAGGGGCAAAGCACAGCACGGTGTCGCCGTCGTTCAGCCAATGTTGCGCGCGCAGGTTGCGGGCTACGAATACGCCGTTGACGGCGGTGGCCACCTGCGAGGTACCGATATCGCGATGACTCACAATCTGTGGCAAAGCGGCCTCCAGGGAGCAAGGTGCAGGCAAGGTCAGCGTGCCAAGCTCGGTATGAATGATGATCCGGGTTGGTGTGTTCATGCCACCAGCTCCGTGCGCGTCAGCGCTTCATCCACCAGTGAGGGGGCCAGCAACCAGCCATGGCGATACAAGCCATTGATGCGCACCAGGCCGTCTTCAATGTGAATCTCGGGCCGGTTGTCGGGCAGCGCCGGGCGCAGGTTGCGCTCCAGCCGGACGATGCGCGCCTCGGCCAGCGCGGGGATGATGCTGTGCGCGGCCGCCATCAACTCCACGGCGCTGCGCAGCGACACTTCAGAGCGGTCTTCGCTTTCGAGTTCGCTGGCACCCAAAAAGATCACGTCCTTGCGGCGTGGCACCAGATAGACCCGGTGGCGCGGGTGCAGCAGCCGCACCGAGCGGCGCAGTTCAACGCCGGGTGCGTGCAGCCACACGGTTTCGCCGCGCACACCGCGTACCGGTGTTGCGCCCTTGGCACCCGTGCCGCGCAGGTCAAACACCCAGTCAAAGCCGTGCGTCTGCGTCGCGCTGCCATCGGGTGCAGCGCTCTGCAAGTGCGCGCCACCGGGCCCGCCCGACAGCGCCGTAACGTGTTGCTGCCAATGCCATTGCACGTTGGGCGCGCTGGCGTGCAGCGCCTTCATCATGCACGGCGTGCAGACCGCTGCTTCGCCCGGCAGCAGCCACGCGTGCAAGCGCCCCTGGCTGGCGTGCAACACGGGTTCGAGCTCGTGCAGTCGCGCGGCGTCAAGCGCCACCGGTTGCCGGGGCCAACCGCGTGCGCCGGCCTCAATGTGCGCCAGCACGCGCTGGGCAGCGCCCAGGTCCGGGCCGTGTGCCACCAGCAGGCTGCCATTGCACTCAAAGTGCGGCTGGTGGCTACCCTGGCGCGCCACCCGGGCAGAAATTTGCGCCCAGCGGTCGATCGAGTACCAACCGCGATCGGCCAGATCGGGGTCGGTGGCATCCAGCTCGGCCAACGGGCTGAGCATGCCTGCGGCGGTAAAACCGGCGGCACCCTGGCCGTCAAACGACGGCAACGGTCCCCCAGCCGGGTCAAACACGCTCACCGCATGGCCAGCATGTGCCAGCTGCCAGGCTGTCAGCCGTCCGAGCAGCCCGGCACCGGCAATACCTACTTTCAAGCGCTTGGTCATGGCTCAAACCTCTTTGGTGAGCGCTTGGACCGGCAGGTAAAACTTGCCGCCTGCGGCCTTGAACTCGGCACTTTTTTGTGCCATGCCGCCGTGCAGCGCCTGCTCGTCGCTCAAGCCTTTGGCAGCGGCGTAATCGCGCACGTCCTGGGTGATCTTCATGCTACAGAACTTGGGGCCGCACATGCTGCAAAAGTGCGCTTCCTTGGATGAGTCTTTGGGCAAGGTCTCGTCGTGGTAGGCCGCAGCGGTTTGCGGGTCGAGCCCCAGGGCAAACTGGTCGCGCCAGCGGAATTCAAAGCGCGCCAGGCTCATGGCATCGTCGCGCGCGCGCACCCCCGGGAAACCCTTGGCCACATCGGCAGCGTGGGCGGCGATCTTGTAAGCGATGATGCCTTGCTTGACATCGTCGCGGTCGGGCAGACCCAGGTGCTCCTTGGGGGTCACGTAGCACAGCATGGCCGTGCCCATCCAGCCGATCATGGCCGCGCCAATGGCGCTGGCAATGTGGTCGTAGCCCGGAGCGATGTCGATGGTCAGCGGGCCTAACGTATAGAACGGCGCTTCGTGGCAGTGCTTGAGCTGCTCGTCCATGTTGGCCTGGATCAGGTGCATGGGCACATGGCCAGGGCCTTCGATGATCGTTTGCACCTCGTGCTTCCAGGCAATTTGCGTCAGTTCACCCAAGGTTTTGAGTTCCGCTAACTGCGCCGCGTCGTTGGCGTCGGCACCCGAGCCCGGGCGCAGGCCGTCGCCCAGCGAGAAGGTCACGTCGTAGGCTTTCATGATCTCGCACATCTCGTCAAAGTGCGTGTACAAAAAGTTTTCTTTGTGATGCGTGATGCACCACTTGGCCAGGATTGAGCCGCCCCGGCTGACGATGCCGGTGCGCCGCTGTGTGGTCAGGTGAATGAAGGGCAGCCGCACCCCGGCATGGACGGTGAAGTAGTCCACGCCTTGTTCGGCCTGCTCGATCAGCGTGTCGCGGAAAATGGCCCAGGTCAGGTCTTCGGCCACGCCGCCCACTTTTTCCAGCGCCTGGTAAATTGGCACGGTACCGATGGGAACCGGACTGTTGCGCACGATCCAGTCGCGCGTGGTGTGGATGTTTTTGCCGGTGGACAGGTCCATCACCGTGTCGCCGCCCCAGCGGATCGACCAGACCAATTTTTCAACTTCTTCCTCGATGGAGGAGGTGAGCGCCGAGTTGCCGATGTTGGCGTTGATCTTCACAAGAAAGTTGCGTCCGATGATCATCGGCTCGATTTCCGGGTGGTTGATGTTGGCCGGAATCACCGCACGGCCGCGCGCCACCTCGTCGCGCACAAATTCAGGCGTGATGACGGTCGGGATGCAGGCACCCATCGGGTTGCCCTTCAGACGCATCTCGCGTTCGGTGCTGCCCAAGTAGTCGCGCATCCACTCGCGTTTGCCGTTTTCGCGGATCGCAATGTATTCCATCTCGGGGGTGACCAGTCCCAAGCGTGCATAGTGCATTTGGCTCACGTTGTGTCCTGCTTTGGCACGCCGTGGCTGGCGCTGCAAGCTGGCAGCTTGGGCGCGCAGTGATTCGATGCGCGCGTCGGTGGTGTCATCATGTTTGCCACCGTTGTCCAGTGCCACACGGCTGCGGCCAGCATAGGGCTCGGTGTCGTCGCGCGACGCAATCCAGGGGCTGCGCAGCGCTGCCAGCCCGTGGTGGATGTCAATCGCCGCGGCCGGGTCGGTGTAGGGCCCCGAGGTGTCATACACCGTGACGGTTTCGCCGTTGGTCAGGGCAATCTCACGCATCGGAACTTGCACGCCGGGCAGCACACCCGGCACATGGATTTTGCGCGACTGCGGGAAAGGCTCACGGGTGAGCGTGAGCAGCTGCAGAAACTTGTCAGGGGCGTTCACGGCGGCGGTCTCCAAATAAAAAAGCTGTTGCAAAAACAGCTCCGGAGGACCGCCCGGATAGACCACGACAAGGGGTTTTACTCCACCCGCGACGGTCATTCAAGGCATGCGCTCTTCTTTCGCCGGTACTAACCGGATCAAGTTCACGGGTTCGGTTTTTCAACCATCTCAGCAGCCAACCTCGAAAGGTGCTTGCGCCCCGGAGCAGTGAGAGACAGTGTAGCCGCTTCTGGTGAGTGACCTTATTGCAGGGGCACGGGCCGTGCTGGCTTGGGGGTTGCACAATGGGGGCGGTCTGTGACGCAACTTCCAGATCATCCAGGCAACAACCGATTTCCAAAACCAACATCACCGTTTCAACGTATGACACATACCTCCGACTCTTCCAATTCACCCCTGCCCGTAGCCGTTGTCACGGGCGGCGCGCGCGGCATCGGGCTAGCCATTGCACAGTGGTTTCTGGCGCACAACTACCGCGTGGCGCTGCTCGACATTGACGCTACAACGCTGGAGCAGACCAACAAGCGTTTGAACAACCCTGCAAGTGTGTTGACGTTGCACTGCGACGTTTCAAAGGATGATGCGGTACGGGCCGCCGTGGCGCAGGTGGTGGCGCGCTTTGGGCGCATCGACGCGCTGGTCAACAACGCCGGTATTGCCATCTTCAAACCGATCCTGCAAACCACGCTGCAAGAGTGGCACGAGGTGCTGGCCACCAACCTTGACGGCCCTTTTATCTGCACCCAGGCATGCGCGCCGGTGATGCTCAAGACAGGCGGCGGCAGCGTGGTCAATATCGCGTCGATTTCTGGCCTGCGCGGCAGCACCTTGCGCGTGGCCTACGGTACCAGCAAGGCGGCGGTGATCCACCTCACACGCCAGCAGGCGGTTGAGCTGGGCGTGGCAGGTATCCGTGTCAACGCGGTTGCACCCGGCCCGGTGGACACCGAAATGGCCAAAAAAGTACACGCGGTGGCGATCCGCAAGGACTACCACGATGTGATTCCCCTGGGGCGCTACGGCACGCCTGAAGAAATTGCTGCGGCCGTCGGTTTTTTGTGCAGCCCTGCGGCCAGCTACATCAATGGCCAGGTGCTGGCCGCTGACGGCGGCTTTGACGCCGCAGGCGTGGGCTTACCCACGTTGCGCGCCAATGCATCGGCATAAGCTGACCCGTTCTGCGGCCGTCGCGGGCGTTTGGTCGGCAAACCCTAAAATCCGCGCATGACCGCCCCGTCCATCACGCCAACAAGCGCCCCGGTGCAAGCGCCGCGCGCCGTGTTGTTTGACGCCTACGGCACGCTGTTTGACGTGTACAGCGTGGCTGAATTGGCCGAGCAACTCTTCCCCGGCCAGGGCCAGGCCCTGAGTGTGCTGTGGCGCGACAAACAAATCGAATACACCCGTCTGGTGACCACCAGCAACCACGGCGCGCACTACCAGCCGTTTGGCGAGCTGACCCGGGCTGCGCTGATTTATGCTCTTAAAAAGATAACTGCTTGCGCAGACGGTGAAAGGGCTAGAGCCAAATTTCTTATAGATTTTGAAGCGCGAATCGAATTGCTGTTGGCACAGTACCAGCAGCTGGACGCGTTCCCGGAAAACCTGGACGTACTGCAACAGCTCAAAGGCCGCGGTATCCAGATGGGCATCTTGAGCAACGGCGATGCTGCCATGCTGCAAGCGGCGGTGCATTCGGCCGGTTTTGACGGTCTGCTTGACCACGTCATCAGCGTGGACCCGATCCGCACCTACAAAACCGACCCGGCGGCGTACGCGCTGGGCGAACAGGCCACCGGCTTGACGGCACCAGACATGGTGTTTGTCAGCTCCAACGCGTGGGACGCACTGGGTGCCACGTGGTACGGCTACCAAACATTGTGGGTCAACCGCTACCATTTACCTTTTGAAGAGCTGGGTACGCAGCCGCACCGTGTGGGCACCGACCTGCGTGCTGTGCTCGACTTTTTTCCCGACTGATTTTTTAACTCTCCCACCCTCCAACCATGACTGAACGCATCAACCGCAATGGCCTGCAAGTGGCGGCCAACCTGAGCCAATTTATCGACACCCAGGTGCTGCCTGGCACCGGCGTCAGTACCGACACCTTCTGGCACGGTTTCGCCAGCCTGGTGACCGACTTGGCTCCCAAAAACACCGCCCTGCTGGTTGAACGGGAGCGCCTGCAGGCCGAGCTGGACGGCTGGCACAAAACCAACCCCGGCCCCATCGCCGATATGCCCGCGTACCGGGCGTTTCTGGAGCGCATCGGCTACCTGGTAACCCCGCCCAAAAAAGCGCGCATCAGCACCAAAAATGTGGATGCTGAGCTGGCGGTGCAGGCCGGGTCGCAACTGGTGGTGCCGATTCTGAACGCCCGCTACGCCCTGAATGCCGCCAACGCACGCTGGGGTTCTTTGTACGACGCGCTGTATGGCACCGACGTCATCAGCGAAGACAAGGGCTGCGAAAAAGCCGGTAAAAAGGGCGGCTACAACCCCAAGCGTGGTGCCAAGGTGATCCGCTACGCGCGCTACGTGCTGGACCGCTGCGTGCCGCTCAAGAGAGGCTCACACGTTGACAGCGAGGCCTACCGTGTCAAGGGCGACAAGCTGACTGTGAAGCTGGCTGATGGCAGCAGCACCGGTCTGGCTGATGCCAAGCAGTTTGTTGGCTTTCAGGGGGATAGCAAAGCGCCCGGCAGCGTCCTGTTCGAACACAACGGCCTGCACTTGGATCTGATCATCAACCGCAGCACGCCCATCGGTGCCAAAGACCCCGCTGGCGTGGCCGACCTGGTGGTGGAAGCGGCGCTCTCGACCATCCTCGACCTGGAAGACTCGATCGCGGCGGTGGATGCCGACGACAAGGTTCTGGCCTACAGCAACTGGCTTGGCATTTTGAACGGCACGCTGACCGAAACGTTTGAAAAAGGCGGCAAGACGCTGCACCGCGGCCTCAATGCCGACCGCCTGTACACCGCCCCGCATGGCAAAAAAACCGTGCGCCTGCACGGCCGCGCACTGCTGTTTGTGCGCAATGTGGGCCACCTGATGACCAACCCGGCGATTTTGTACACCGACCAAACCGGCACGGTGCGCGAAATCCCCGAAGGCATTCTGGATGCCATGGTCACCACCACGATCGCGCTGCACGACCTGCAAAAAACCAAAAAGGCCGATATTCGCAACAGCCGCAAGGGCTCAGTCTATATTGTCAAACCCAAGATGCACGGCCCGGCTGAAGTGGCGTTTGCCAACGAATTGTTTGGCCGCGTGGAACAGGTGCTGGGCCTGCCCGATGCCACCGTCAAGCTGGGCATCATGGACGAAGAGCGCCGTACCAGCGTCAACCTCAAGGCCTGCATCGCCGCAGCGCCAGCGCGCGTGGCCTTTATCAACACCGGCTTTTTGGATCGCACCGGCGACGAGATGCACAGCGCGATGCAAGGTGGCCCGATGATCCGCAAGGGTGACATGAAAACCAGCGTCTGGATACAGGCCTACGAGCGCAGCAACGTGCTGGTGGGCCTGAAATGCGGCCTGCGCGGCAAAGCGCAAATCGGCAAGGGCATGTGGGCCATGCCCGATTTGATGAAGGCGATGCTGGAACAAAAAATTGGCCATCCCAAGGCCGGTGCCAACACCGCCTGGGTGCCCAGCCCCACGGGTGCCACGCTGCACAGCTTGCACTACCACCAGGTGCTGGTCAAGGACGTGCAAAAAGAATTGGAAAAACAAAACGCCGACAAGCTGCGTGACGAACTGCTGGCCGGTTTGCTGCAAGTGCCGGTGGCCGCGCAAGCCAACTGGAGCGACGCCGAAAAACAGCAAGAGCTGGACAACAACATCCAGGGCATTCTGGGCTACGTGGTGCGCTGGGTGGACCAGGGCGTGGGCTGCTCCAAGGTACCCGACATTCACGACATCGGTCTGATGGAAGACCGCGCCACGCTGCGCATCAGCAGCCAGCACGTGGCCAACTGGCTGCTGCACAAGGTGGTACCAGAGGATCAGGTGCGCGCCACCTTCGAGCGCATGGCCGCCAAGGTGGACCAGCAAAACGCCGGTGACCCGGCCTACAAGCCCATGGCCGGCCACGTCAAGACCAGCATGGCCTACCAGGCCGCGCTGGACCTGGTGTTCAAGGGCGTACAACAGCCCAGCGGCTACACCGAGCCACTGCTGCACGGCTGGCGGAAAAAGGTGAAGGCGGCGGCGCGCTAAATTTGACGCTGAAACGCGCAAACTGAATCGGCGCCCTGCGGGGCGCCGATTTTTTTGGGGAGACATAGCGATCTGCATTGCCTGAAAATCAGGCATCCAGATAATGAACATGGCAATACATCTTTGTTTTTAAAAGACTTTTTCTGATTTTAGATTTCATTATCCAAGCCGGCAAATAATGAACAAGACCTGAGACCGCTTCAACCAAGCCTACGGACTGACCTACCCGAGCGACTCCATCTGTCGCATAACAGAGCCAACCGGCCATCCGGGCTGGCATGCGCTACCACGATCTGGCGGGCCAAAGCCACCACCCATTCGTTGCGCTGAGCAGCTAGCGCCTCGGTCAACCGGCCGCTTCGGGTGGCGGCACTCAGCACCGCCATGCGGCCCTTAGCCAGCGCCTCGGACCATTCCGGTGGCAGGCGCGCCCCGGCCACCGGTCGCGCCAGTACCGCCACCACCGGGCAACGCGCCTGTAGCAACACGGTCAGCACCGACTGCTCCAGCGGCGAATGAAACCCGCTGACCACCGGCTGCCGGCTTCAGGCCTGCTCCAAGGCCCAGTCCATCGCCGCGCGGATGGCAGCGCCCGGGCACTGGCGGGATGAAAAAAAGGCCGTCAGCGGTTCGCTCAGCAAGCCTTGGGCGCCCCGTCCTGCATACAGCAGGCTTCCATGCTCCTGGCTCCACCAGCCCGAAAGACCACCGCCGATAACAACCATTCTTCTAATTATTTGATTTAAAACACTTAATCGTCGATTCAGGCGTTGTTATCTTCGAGCCCTGATAACAAATTTCCCGACTCCGTCTGCGCTTTGGTGGGCTTGGTGTAGGCCATGTTTCGCTTGGCTCGGCCGGGCACAGCCACCAAAAGCCCTTGATCGCGCCACGCCACGAGCATGCGAGAAGCCTTCAGCGTGTCCGCCTTGGCGATGTCGCACAGCTTGGCGTTTGAAATGGCCCCCTCGCGGTCAATCCAGTCGCTCACCTCGTCCCAGGCACTGGGGCGCTCCAGGTTGAACAAGGTCACCATCACGGTTTCCACCGCCGTCTCGAGGCTCTGGCGGTATTGCGGTGGGTAGAGCTTGGCAGAGGCCATTTCGGCAAACATCATCTTCACGCCCTCGCCCGCGTCGATGTTGGGGGGCACAGGAAACTCGCGCAAATTCTGGGCAATCAGCGGGTTGCGGGCCTTGCTGCGCATGCGGACCACGTTCTCCGGCGTGATGCTGCCCGGGAAAGCCCCCGGACTTTCCACCTCAATGTGGTCGTCGAAGATGCGGATGAAGATGTCCCGGTTGAGCCGGTAGTCACGGTGGATCACCGCGTTCACAATGGCTTCTTTCACCACCCGGTCCGGGTACACGTGCTTGGCCTGAAAGCCGCTGCTGGCCAAGGTGACCCCCTCGGTCAACGCGTCCAGCACCAGGCGCACCGCCTCATCAATCTGATCGATCAAGGGGCCGCGTACTGTCTTGGGCTTCTTGCGAAAATTGGGCGTGGCGCCAGACACGGCAGCTTTGCCGTCGTACACCATCAGGCGAATATCGGCCCTTGTTCCCAACCCCGCCAGCAAGCTGCCAGGCTCCTGCGCAAACAGCAACACGGCCGCCCGCCGAGGCAGCACCTCTTCGGTGCCGTCGGCGTGCTTGACTTTCTCGGCCAACCCGATGCGCAGCAACTGCTCGGCCTGGTTGCCCGCCCGCAAACCCCGGCTGCTCACAAAGCTGTGCCATACCTGTGTGTCCAGCAAATCCAGCGGCACCGCCACTGGCTCGGTTTCAGCGCTTTTGATACCCCGGCGGTAAGCCAGGTCGGCAATCTCGGCAGCGCTCAGCTCGCGGTTGCTGGCGTCCATGCGCGTCCAGGTGTCGTTGCCCACCACGCTATGCACCTGGTCGCTCTTCTCTACCCGCAGCAACACCACATGGCCGGGCTGGCCGTCGCGCAAGGTGCAAAGCAGGCGCAGCCAGTGCACCCGGGTGAGGGCTGGCGTGAAGCGCTGCAGCAACAAGCGACGCAAGTCGTCAAACCCTTCGGGGTATTCTTCCACGCCCCACAAGCGGCTGTGGGGCTTGTCCCCGGCCTTGAGGTCTTTGGCGTCGCCCATGCCCAGGGCGAGCAGTCCGCCCTCGGAGTTGGCAAACGCACACACGGTCTACATGATCCTTTTGTGCTTGTCGCTGATGCGCTTGAAATCGAGCGTGCGGCTTTCGGGGGTGGCCAGCAGCTTGGCGATGCGGTCGGCGGATTGGGCGGGGGAGAGATCAATCATCGCTTCCCCCTTGCCCCAACCGGTAGCCGACACAAAAGTCGGCACGCTGGGACACCTGCATGGTGCCACGCAGGGTGCCCAGCAGGTCTTGCTCAATGTTGTCGAATATTCGAGTCATGCTCTGATGTGCCTTTCCTCTGAAGCGGCATTGTGACCGCAACGCCCGGGCCACCCGCGCATGCGCACCGACCAGCCACGGATAATCGCGCTATGCCAACCGGACTTCACCCTTTGTTTCACCGCTTTTCCCCGCGTACCGTGGGCGTGGCTGCGGCTTTCGTCACGGTGCTGATCTGGACCTCGTTCATCCTGATTGCACGCGCCAGCGCCGACCCGGCGCGTGCACCCACGCTGACGCCATTTGACATTGCCTATTGCCGTATCGTCGGTGCCTCGCTGATCCTGCTGCCGTGGGGTGCCTGGCTGGTGCGCCGTGACCGGCGGCGCGGCGCAGGCCAAGGCGCGTGGTTAGGCATTTCACCGCTGCCGATGGAGGTGACGATCCGCACCGGTTTCTTTGGCGGTCTGCTCTACGCCACACTGGCCTACAGCGGCTTTGCGCTGGCGCCCGCGCTGCACGCCAGCGTGCTGTTGCCGGGCAGCCTGCCGCTATGGACGGCGCTGCTGGCGGCGTGGTTGCTGCGTGAGCGGCTCACCCGCGCGCGGCTGGCGGGCTTGGGGCTGATCGTGCTGGGTGATCTGCTGGTCGGTGGTGCCAGCCTGTTGCGCGCGTTTGACGGCGGCACCGTCTGGCTTGGCGACGTGCTGTTCATGGCCGCGGCGACAAGCTGGGCCTGTTACAGCGTACTGGCGCGCCACCAAGGGCTGGACGCGGTACGCGCCACCATCGCCATCACCTGCTTTGCCGCTCTGACCTATTTGCCAGCCTACACCGTGCTGGCTTTAAGCGGCGTGGTTCAGACCAAGCTGTTTGATGCGCCCTTGGGTGACCTGCTGTTTCAGGCGGCGTTTCAGGGCTGGGGCTCGGTGGTGGTGTCGGGCATCACCTTCACGCAGATGATCCGCTCCTTTGGCCCGGTGCGATCGACCATGATCACCGCGCTGGTGCCCGGCCTGTCGGCACTGGGCGCGGTGGCGTTGCTGGGCGAGCCGATGCACTGGAACCTGGCGCTGGGCCTGCTGGCGGTGACTGGCGGCATTTTGTTTGGCGTGCTGGCGGCCGCACCACGACCGATGGCCGTGAAGGCGGCGTCATGAAGCTGCTGGCCATCGACACCAGCACCGAACGCCTGTCGCTGGCGTTGCAGGTGCATAGCGGGTCGGCGCCTTTGCAGTTTGACGGTGCGGGCGGCGCGCAAAGCTCCACGCAGCTGATCCCCGAAATCCAGCGTTTAATGCGCCAGGCGGACTTGCGCTTTGACCAGCTCGACGCGATTGCGTTTGGTGCCGGACCGGGTGCGTTTACCGGACTGCGCAGCGCCTGCGCGGTGGCGCAGGGGCTGGCGTTTGGCGCGTCCACTCCGGTACTGCCCGTTGACACCTTGCTGGCCGTGGCCGAAGACGCACGCCACCAGTTAGGGCACACCAACGCGTTGACGGTGACGGCCGTGCTGGACGCGCGCATGGACGAGGTGTATGCCGCTTGCTATTTTTATGATGGCAATAAGTGGAGGCAGATCAAGGGCTACAGCCTGATTAGGCCTGAAGAATTGGCATGGGAGGAAAACAGCGTGCTGGCGGGCAATGCCTTTGCGATCTACCCCGAGCGCTTGCCGCAAACGGGCCAAAAGCCGGTGCTGGCGCTACCCACCGCCGCCGCCATGCTGCGGCTGGCACCAGCGCTGCTGGCCACGGGTGGCGCGGTATCCGCAGCGCAGGCGCTGCCGCACTACATCCGCGACAAGGTGGCACAAACCACGCAAGAGCGCCAGGCACTCAAAGCCGCAACTGCGCCATGAACGCTGGCCTGCAGTCCATCCAAGCCACGTTCGAGCCGATGACCGATGTGGCGCTGGACGCCGTGCTGACCATTGAAAATCAGGCCTACCCGCACCCCTGGCAGCGCCAGCACTTTGCCGACTGCCTGGCCAGCGGTTACCAGGCACAACTGCTGTGTGCAGGCGACGCGCTGCTGGGGTATTTTGTGGCAATGAAGGGCTTTGAAGAAGTGCATTTGCTTAACCTTGCGGTGGCACCGCACTACCAGCACCAGGGCTGGGCGCAGGTCATGCTCGACGCCCTGCAGCTCTGGGCGCGTGGCCAGGGCACGCAGTGGATCTGGCTGGAGGCGCGCGCTGGCAACACGCGGGCGGTGCACGTCTATAAGGCACACGGGTTTCGGACGGTGAGTCTGCGCAAAGACTATTACCCGGGCGATAACGGCGCACGCGAAGATGCTGTTGTGATGTGTCTGAAGCTGTGAAAATGCTGCCATGAGCCTCGATCTGGATCTGCGTCAACGCGCCATGCTGGCCGAGATGGGTGTGCGTGTGTGGTTGCCCGCAGCGCACGGGCAAGCCGCGCCGGTGCCGCCCGTGGTGCACAGGCCAGCCGCAATGGCCAGCGCGCCCTCAGCCCGGCGCGCAGCAACCCCCCCTGATCCAACGCCACACCTGCCCCCCGCCGAGGCGGCCACCACGGTCAAAGCGCCCATGCCAGCCTGCGCCCGCAGCGACCATCTTGACGCCAACCCGGACGCCACTGCCCTGCGCGAAGCCGTTGCGGCGTGCCAGGCCTGTGCACAGGGCCGGGGGCGCAATGCTGCGGTCTTGCCTGGTGTGTCGCCGGATCAGCACGCGCACTGGATGGTGGTGGGCGACGGCCCCGACGACGCGCAGGAGCGTGCTGGTGCGGCCTTTGTGGGCGACGCTGGTGTGCTGCTCGACAACATGCTCAGGGCGGTGGGTGCGCGCCGCTGCCAGCCTGGTACTCCCACCGAGCCTGCGACCACCGCGCACCTGGCGCTGGCGCTCAAATGCCGCCCCGCCTTGCCCGCAGCGCCTGGGCGTGACGAACTCGACGCCTGTGCGCGCTACCTGCGCCAAGAGATCGCGCTGGTACAACCCAAGGTGATCATCTCCATGGGACGCCAGGCGATGCAGGTGTTGCTCAGCGAAGACCATCCACAGGGCTTGAAACTGCCGCTGGGCAAGCTGCGTGGGCGGGTGTGGCATTACCAGGGTGTGCCGGTCGTGGTGTCGTACCCGCCGTCTTATCTGCTGCTCAAACCCCAAGACAAGGCGCGCGCCTGGGAAGACCTGTGCCTGGCCGCCGACGTGGTGCAAGGCAAGTGACCAACCCGCTGACGCGTTGACCCAATGATGTCAGTGCCGTGAGACCACCAGGTGGTCCAGGTCGGGCCGCTTGTAGGGGTCCACATGCGTCATCAGGTTCAGTACGCGGTGGTGCTGCATCACGCGCTGGCGCGCCAGCACCGCAATGTCGTGCCCCTGCTCCACAGTCAGGCTGGCGATTACTTCCAGGTGCGCATCAACCACAATCATGTCGCCCATCTTGCGCGTTCGCACATCATGCACACCGCTTACGCCGGGCGTGCCCTGTAGCGTAGCCCGGATCGCCTGCACCTCGGCTTCATCCACTGCGCGGTCCATCAGGTCGTGCATCGCGTCCCAGCCAAAGCTCCAGCCCATACGCGTGATCATGAAACCCACAATGGCCGCAGCAATGGGGTCCAGAATGGGGTAGCCCAGCAGGTTGCCGATGATGCCTACGCCCACCACCAACGACGATGCGGCGTCAGAGCGCGCATGCCAGGCGTTGGCCACCAGCATGCTGCTTTTCACCCGCTTGGCCACCGCCAGCATGTACCTGAACAACAGCTCTTTGGACACCAGCGCTGCCCCGGCCACCCACAAGGCGGTGGCGTGTACCGTGGGGATCAATTCAGGCGCCTGCAGCTTGTGCGCCGCCGCCCACAACATGCCCACGCCCACGGCCAGCAGCAACAAACCCAGCACCAGCGACGCAGCGGTTTCATAACGCTGATGCCCATAGGGGTGGTCCTGGTCGGCGTCTTTCTGGCTGTGCCGGTTGGCCAGCAACACCACAAAGTCCGCGATCAGGTCTGACAGCGAATGGATGCCGTCGGCAATCAAGGCCTGCGATTTGCTGACCACACCTACGGCAATCTGCGCGCTGGACAACACCACGTTGACGCCCACGCTGACCCAGGTGCTGCGCGAAGCTGCGCGCGCACGCTCGGCCACGGTGAAGGCGGTGTCTTCGCTGTCTTCGCGGAAATCAGGCGGGTTCATGGCTACAACGGGTTACCACTGGCGCGCGTCCAAGGCCGCGCTGAGGTCCTGCAGGCAGCGTGCCAGATCATCGGCAAGCGGTGCGCACCGCACACTGTCATCGGCCAAGTCTTCCAATTGCTGCGCTATGGCCACCGTGCGTGCGGCACCAAACACACCCACCATGCCACGCAAGGCGTGCGCCGCACGGCGCAGCGCCTGGGCATCATTGTTGACCAGGGCGTCACGGATACGCTGCAATTGCTGCGGCGCGTCCGACTGGTACAGGCTCACCAATTCGTCGTACAAGGAACGGTCGTTGCCGATGGTCTGGCGCAGCGCGCCAAAGTCTGCCACTGCTTGCAACACCACCGGTGCAGCAGCGGTTGGAGATGCAAGTACGGCCTCTTGCGGCAACACCAACTCCAGCTCATGCCACAGCGCGTCAAGCGCCAAGGGCTTCGACACATAACCGTCCATACCGTGTGCCAGGCACTCCTGGCGCGCACCTGCCATCGCGTGCGCCGTCATGGCAATCACCGGGGTATGACCGCCAAGGGTTTTTTCCAGAGCGCGAATCTGCGCTGTGGCCTCATAGCCGTTCATGACCGGCATGTCCACGTCCATCAACACCGCGTCAAAGCGCTGCTGTTGCCACAGTTGCACGGCCTCCTGGCCATTGTTGGCTATCTGCAATTGGTGCCCTTGCTGGCCCAGCAGGATGCTGGCCAGTCGTTGATTGACGGCGTTGTCCTCAGCCAACAACAGGTTCAACGGACGTTGCACTGGTACCTGTTGCTGGCGGTCTTCACGCAAGGTATGCCGCGTAACGACGCCAGGCTTGTCGCCGGGTTCACCCAACGTGGTCATGATGGCGTCAAGTAAATCAGAGGCCACCACCGGTTTGGTCAGGTACGCTGCCAAGCCCATGTCGCGACAGCGCTGCACGTCACCGCGCTGGGCTTGCGATGTCAACATCATGATCGGCGCGACGGCAAGGCCGTCGAGTTTCATTTGTTGCGCCAGCGTAAAGCCGTCCATGTCTGGCATTTGCACGTCGAGCAAGGCCAGCGCAAATGGCTGACCAGCTTGCGCAGCACGGTTGATCTCCAGCAGTGCCTGCTCTGCGGTGGCCACCGCCACCGGGCGCATTCGCCAGTGCTGCAACAATTCCACCAGCAAACGGCGGTTGGTTTCATTGTCGTCCACCGCCAGTACGGGCAAGCCCACAATGCACCCGTCTTTGCGGTAGCTCTGCACATCCACGCCCTTGGCCAGCGGCATGTCCAGATAGAAATAAAACTCGCTGCCCCGACCCAGCGCGCTGTTGAGGAAAATTTTGCCCCCCATGAGCTGCACCAACTGTGCCGAAATGGTCAAACCCAACCCGGTGCCGCCGTATTGGCGCGTGGTACTGGTGTCGGCCTGTGAAAAGGATTCAAAAATAGTGTCAAACTTTTCGGCTGCAATGCCGATGCCGGTGTCGCGTACCGCAAAGCGCAGTCGCGGCGCGGTGGCCGGTGCGGACGACTCACAACGCACCGAAAGTTCGACCTCGCCACGCTCGGTGAACTTGATGGCATTGCCCAACAGGTTCATCATCACCTGGCGCAGCCGACCCGGGTCGCCCACGACCTGATCCGGCACGTCGGGGTCGATGCGCAGCAGCAGTTCAAGCCCCTTGTCGTGAGCGCGGGTGGCCAAGGGTTTCATGGTGTCGCGCAACATCGACTCAAGTGAAAACTCGATCATCTCGATCGACAATTTACCCGACTCGATTTTGGAAAAATCCAGAATGTCATTGATGATGGTCAGCAGTGCGTCGGCAGACGACTTGACCAGTCCGATGTATTCACGCTGATCGGGCGCAAGGTCGGTTTCCAGCGCCAATTGCGTCATGCCAAGGATGCCGTTCATGGGGGTGCGGATTTCGTGGCTCATGTTGGCCAGAAAATCGCTCTTGATCTGCGCTGCGCGCTCGGCTGTTTCACGCGCCAGCAGCATCTGCTGCTCGGTTTGCTTGCGCACCGAAACATCGGTAAATGCCACCACCACCGAGTCAATACGACCCGCGTCAGTGCGGATGGCACGGCAAGACAACGCCACCGGAAAGCGCGTTCCGTCGCGGCGAATAAACATCTGGTCGTCCAATATGGCGTGTCCCTGTTGACGAACAGCCTGCGAGATCGGGCAATCGGCCTCGGGCAGCGCACTGCCGTCAGGGCGCTGGTGGTGGATCATCGGATGCAAGCGCTGGCCAATCAATTGCGCACGAGTCCAGCCCAGCAAGCGTTCGGCCTCGGCGTTCAGGTACACACAGCAACCGTGTGCGTCCTGCACGTAGAGGCCTTCGCCCAGCGTTTCGGTAATTTGCTCGTAGAACGCGCGCTGCTCGGCCAGGCGTGCGTCAGCCTGCACCTTGTCGGTGACGTCGGTACGAATCGACACATAGCGCATCACCTTGCCCGCGTCGTCCAGAAACGGAACGATGGTCGAGTCCACCCAGTAGTGGCTGCCGTCCTTGCGACGGTTGCGCACCAGTCCGCGCCAGACCTGGCCGTGGCCAATGACTGACCACATGGACTTGAAAAATGCATGCGGGTGATAGCCAGAGTTGAGGATGCGGTGATCCTGTCCGACAAGTTCCGCGCGGCTGTACTGGCTGATTTCGGTAAATTTGCCATTGATGTCGAGAATCTTGCCGCCACGATCTGCCACGCTGACAATGGAATGCTGATCCAGCGCGTACTTTTGAAACTCCAGTTCGCGCAGAGAATCGGTCAGGGTGCGCCGCGCCCGCTGCAGCGCCAGCAAGGCCCACGCCACGTACAGCAGCAGCGCTGCGGCCAGCGTGGCCAGCGCCAGACGGTAGCGCTCTGCACGCGCCTGGCGCTGGGCAAACTGAGCCCCATAAGCGTTGAACAAGGCGCTGCTTTGAGCATCGGTTGCCGACAAGGTGATATCCCGGGTGTACCTGTTGACTTCAGCTTGATAGTCCAGCACAAGTGTCACATGGGCAACCAACGAATGCCATTCAGTCGCATATTTGGCGGGCATGGCATGCTCTAATTTTTGTATCAGATCGTGGATGTGCGTGGCCGCTTCAATGTGTTGCTCCTCATCCAGCGCCAACACACTTTCCAACAAGTCGTGCAAGGCCTCACGCACAGGTTCGGTCAAACCGGGTTGGGCAATCACCTGATGCACGCCCAGCGGTAGATAGGCCCAGGAATTGCGTAACACCGAGGTGTGCGACTTGAACGCTTCAAGCAGGGTGAACTTGTCGGCGTAGAGCTTTTTCAGACGCTGATAGGCCTGGCCCAGCGGATCTTGGACATCGCCAAAGTCTGCGCCTGCGTCCTGCGCCAGCCCGTCCAACAGTTGGCTGATCTCATGTACCGAGGTTACCAGCGGATCGTAGTTGCGCAGCAGCCCGTAGCGCGCTTGCAGCACGTATTGCCCCAGGCGGGCATCTTGCTGGCGCAATTGCTCAAAATGGCCAACCAGACGCACATGCGCGTCTGCATCAACTTGCGCTGACTGCTGGTAAAGCCAGCCCAGGCTGAACATTACCCCAGCGATGATCGCGCCGCGTAAGCCAAGCGCCTTCACGGTTTTTTATCTTCCAGGCTGGCACCCGTGAGGCTGCGTAAAAATGCAACGACATCGGCCAGGTCAGCTGCGGGTAGGTCGCGCCCCAGTTGGTAGCGCGCCATCACCGTGACAGCCTGTTCCAGCGTGGCTGCGCTACCGTCATGAAAATAGGGCGCGGTCAGGGCAACATTGCGTAACGCAGGCACGCGGAATTCATGCAGGTTTTGCGTGTCATGCGTCACGTTGTAGCGTCCTTTGTCTGCCTCGGTGACATTTCCACGATGCGCAAAATAGTCCCCCATCACGCCCATTTTCTCGTACATGTTGCCACCCAGATTGACCCCCTGGTGACATGACGCGCAGCCGTAGGACTGAAACAGCACCCAGCCGTGCTGCTCAGTCGCCGTTAACGCTGCTTTGTCACCGCGCAAGAAACGGTCAAAGCGGGCATCGGGTGTCACCAGGGACTGCTCAAAACTGGCGATGGCGTTTTTGATGCTGTCCACATCAAGCCCCTGCGGATAGACAGCGGCAAAACCCTGCACCAGTGCAGCGTCAGCACGCAGCTTGGCCAGCACCTGCGCCCAGCTGCTGCCCATCTCCAACGGATGCTGCACCGGGCCGTCGATTTGTGCCTCCAGGTTGGGCGCGCGCCCGTCCCAAAACTGAGCCAGATTAAAACCGCTGTTGTAAACCGTGGGCGCGTTCACCGACCCGATGCCACCCAGAATGCCCACCGAACGCACTTGATGATCCACACCGCCTGCAGCCAGCGCATGGCAACTGGCACAACTGACGGTATCGTTGGCAGACAAACGTACGTCATGAAAAAGTTGCTGACCCAGCGCGACACGGCGCGTGTCCGTCGCAACCATTTTGGGCAAGGGCTGGGTAACGTCGGCGTTGAAAGGGGGGCGCAACACGATTGCCTGCGTCGATGCGTCTGTACTGCGCCGGGAATCCGGCGCACGCAGTCCTTGCCAAACCACCCAGATAACCACCAACAACGCTGTCAGCAGCAGGGTAATAAACAACTCACGCGAGCGGGTGGGGCGTCGGTACCATTCAGACGCCATGGGGCTCATCCGCTTCATCCAGATAGGTTCGTCGAATTTTCAGCACGTCTTGCCAGGCGGCAAAAAAGGCCTGCACGCAAGCGGGGTCAAAGTGGCTGCCCGCGCTATCGCGAAGCAGCTTGCTGGCGTCTTCCAGGCCCCAAGCCTTTTTGTACGGTCGCTCTGAAGTCAGCGCGTCAAACACGTCGGCCACCGCCACGATACGGCCAAACAGCGCAATGTCATCGCCGTGCAACCCCCGCGGGTAACCACTGCCGTCAAATTTTTCGTGGTGCGTGTGTGCGATCAGGGCCGCGACCTTGAGCAGCGGTGCACTGTTGGCATTGAGAATTTCGTAGCCAATCGTTGCGTGCTCTTTCATCACCTCAAACTCTGGTGGCGTCAGCCTTCCTGGCTTGAGCAAGATCATGTCGGGCGTGCCGACTTTGCCAATGTCGTGCATGGGTGCCGCTTGCAAAATCAGGCTTTGGTCTGCTTCTGATAGCCCGAGTTCACGCGCAATCAGTCCCGAATAATGCGCCATGCGCAAAATGTGCGCACCGGTTTCCGGGTCACGGTACTCTGCGGCTTTGGCCAGGCAAAAAATGGTTTCACGTTCTTGCGCGATGATTTGCGCCGTGGCCTTGCGGACTTCTTCCGCCAGATGCTTGTGGCTGCGATTGAGTGCCAGCATGTTTTTGGCACGCGCCAACAATTCAGTGCTGTTGATGGGTTTGTTCAGAAAATCAGTCACGCCCTTGTTCAGTGCGTCGTAACGCAGTTCCAGCTCGTGATTGGCGGTCACCATCAGCACCGGCGTATCCGGGTAACGCTTGCGAAAGCGTTGCGTCAGCTCGGTGCCACTCAGACCCGGCATCATGAAATCGATAATCAACAAATCGGGGTCATTGGCCAGACACCAATCCAGCGCATGTTGCGGATCGGTAAAACAAACCGGCTCTGCATCAGGCAACTTGGCCACCAGCGCCTTGAGCAGGCTGACGTTGAGCTGCACGTCATCAACAATGACAACTTTCATCATGGCATGGAGTTTCGCAGATTTACATTTCTAAAATGCGGGGATGAAATTTCTTGACTTGTTACGCCTGTCTGAACGCCAAAACGATTCGTTGCTGTGTGTGGGACTGGACCCCGACCCAGCGCGCTTTCCCGGTCGTTTCAAGAACGACGCCAGCAAGATTTTCGATTTTTGCGCCGCAGTGGTCGATGCGACGCACGATCTGGCGATTGCCTTCAAGCCCCAAATTGCCTACTTTGCTGCCTACCGGGCGGAAGACCAACTTGAAAAACTGATTGCCCACATCCGGCGCGCCGCCGCCTCGGTGCCAGTGATTCTTGACGCCAAGCGTGGTGACATTGGCAGCACGGCCGAGCTGTACGCCGTCGAGTCGTTTGAGCGCTACGGGGCCGACGCGGTCACGTTGTCGCCTTTCATGGGCAGGGATTCGATTGAGCCCTACCTCAAGCGTCATGACAAAGGAGCTTTTTTGTTGTGTCGTACCTCCAATGTAGGCGGTGGTGATTTACAAGCGCAGCACCTGGCTGACGTCGTCGGGCAACCCATGTTGTTTGAATACTTGGCGGGTCTGGCGCAGGGAGCGTGGAACCAGAACGGCCAGCTCGGTCTGGTGGTGGGCGCCACCTACCCGGCAGAAATTGACAAGGTGCGCCAGCTCGCGCCCACGCTGCCGCTGCTGATTCCGGGTGTGGGTGCGCAAGGCGGCGACGCTGCAGCCACCATCCAGGCCGGCTGGCGTGGCAGCATCGACGCCCGTGGCAACCGGCAGACGACGGCACCCGTCATCGTCAACTCGTCACGCGCCATTCTGTACGCCTCATCCAACGACGACTTTGCCGCCGCCGCGCGGCGTGAGGCCATCAAGACCCGCGACCTGCTCAATGGGGCGTGTCACGCCGCGCAGGCGTCTTGAACCCTTGACCCCAATGGGGTATCCTTGGTATCAAATGAAACTTTTTTAGTTTCATATCACAAGGAGCCGTCGATGACCGTTCAGGAAGTGGAATCCGCCGCAAGGGCCAAATTCAAACCGCGCAAAGGCTATCCGGCAAGCAAAGGTCGGGTAAATGGCCTGTCGTCGGCGCTCGATGAATTTGTGCGCAGCGTCCACATCGCGCCCCCCATGCAGTTGCTTGATACCGAGCGCCAAGGCGTCGATGCCGCCCTCTTGGGCGATATGGCGCAACGCATGAACATCTCTTACTCGCAACTGGCCGAAACCGTGGGCATTCCCAAAGCGACCGCAGCACGCAAGCTCTCAAAAAACGAAAAGATCAATGGGGCTGCGGCCATCGCACTGGCTCGCTTGCTGGCCATTGCCGACGATATGGTGGCCGACAGCACAGTGCCTGACGCCAGGAACTTTGATACGGCCAAGTGGCTCGGGCAGTGGATCGGGCGTTCACAACCCGCCTTGGGCGGTCGCAAGCCTGCAGAGCTGCTGGATACGCCGACAGGTGTTGCCATGGTGACCAAACTGCTGGGGGCCATTCGCAGTGGCGCTTACCAGTGAAGCTGTGGCGGATCGCCGCTGAAACCCGCCGTTATGCGGCGACGGATCTCAGTGGCAAGGGGGCAGCGGTCAGCCCGGGGCGGTGGAATCAGGAATCTGAGGCAGTCGTGTATTGCGCTCCAAATGTTGCCATCGCCGTGCTTGAAACGGCAGCACACATGGACGACACCGGACTACCCTTGGACAGATACTTGGTCGAAATCAATATCCCGGCCCAGGTATGGAAGTCGCGCATCATCTGGTCTGCAAGCCGTTTACCGCCTCAGTGGGATGCCATTCCGGCCGGCGGTGCCAGCGCGGCGGCAGGCTCTGCATGGCTCGCGAGCCACCGGTCTGCGATTCTTTTGGTGCCCTCGGTGATCGTTCCTGAGGAGTTCATCGCGCTGATCAATCCAGCGCATCCACTTGCCGCAGGGATCGATGCCACCGTGATTCGCAAGTTCGAATACAACCGCCTGTTCAGGACATGACAGGCTTCAACCTCGCAACACCCGCGCCAGATAACGCCCGGTGTGGCTGGCCGCGCACACGGCCACGGCTTCGGGTGTTCCTTGCGCCACCACCGTACCGCCCCCTGAGCCGCCTTCCGGGCCCATGTCGATCAGCCAATCTGCTGTTTTGATCACGTCCAGGTTGTGCTCGATCACCACAATGGTGTTGCCCGCGTCGCGCAGCTGGTGCAGCACTTTGAGCAGCAGGTCGATGTCGGCAAAGTGCAGGCCGGTGGTGGGCTCGTCCAAAATGTAAAGCGTGCGGCCGGTGTCGCGTTTGGACAGCTCCAGCGCCAGTTTGACGCGTTGCGCCTCGCCGCCCGACAAGGTGGTGGCGGCCTGCCCTAGACGAATGTAGGACAGGCCCACGCCCAGCAGCGTGCGCAGCTTGCGCTCAATGCTGGGCACGGCTTTGAAAAACTCGTGCGCCGCCTCCACCGTCAGGTCCAGAATCTGGGCGATGTTCTTGCCCTTGTAAAGCACTTCCAGCGTCTCACGGTTGTAGCGCTTGCCCGTGCACACGTCGCACGGCACATAGACGTCGGGCAAAAAGTGCATCTCAACCTTGACCACGCCGTCGCCCTGGCAGGCTTCGCAGCGCCCACCCGCCACGTTGAAGCTGAAGCGCCCGCCGCCGTAGCCGCGCTCGCGCGCCGTGGGCACTTCGGCCATCAGCTCACGGATCGGGGTGAACACGCCGGTGTAGGTGGCCGGGTTGCTGCGCGGCGTGCGCCCGATCGGGCTTTGGTCCACGTTGATGACCTTGTCAAAGTGCTCGATGCCCTCGATCGCAACGTGCTCGGCCGGTTCATCGTGCGCGCGGTACAGGCTGCGTGCCACCGCCTTGTATAACGTGTCGTTGACCAGTGTGGATTTTCCAGAGCCCGACACGCCGGTGACGCAGGTGAAGAGCCCCACCGGAAAGTCCACATCCACGCTTTTCAGGTTATTGCCGCTGGCACCACAAACCCGAATCTGCCTGGGCGGGGAATCCCACGCCGTGCGCCGGGCGGGCAGGGCGATGCAGCGTGCGCCGCTCAGGTACTGGCCAGTGAGTGACGCCGGGTTGACCTTGACTTCGTCAAACGTGCCTTGCGCCATGACCCGACCGCCGTGTACACCGGCGCCCGGCCCCAGGTCGATGATCTGGTCGGCCGCGCGCATCATGTCTTCGTCGTGCTCCACCACCAGCACGCTGTTGCCGATGTCGCGCAGGTGCTTGAGCGTGCCGATCAAGCGGTCGTTGTCGCGCTGG
>Ga0172371_10002313_pt1 | contig 30336 bp, 27 predicted proteins | sample Lak12m_FD_114543 | JGI IMG/M metagenome (GOLD analysis project Ga0172371, IMG submission 114543) | Freshwater microbial communities from Kabuno Bay, South-Kivu, Congo - kab_022012_12m | ecosystem: Environmental > Aquatic > Freshwater > Lake | place: Democratic Republic of the Congo: South-Kivu...
GGTTTGATTTGATATATTTACAAAGCCCTATAGTGGTAATATAATATAGCTGGTTTTAGCCAGAAGGAACTTATGATAAAGACAGGTTTTGATAACGAGAAGTACCTTAAAGAGCAGACTCAGGCAATAGTTGACCGCGTAAGAAAATTTGACAATAAACTCTACCTGGAGTTCGGGGGTAAGCTTTGTTTCGATTACCACGCAGCGCGCGTTCTGCCGGGGTATGATCCTAATGTCAAGATAAGGCTTTTGCAGTCGCTTAAGGATAAAATAGATATCGTCCTTGCTATTTACGCCGGGGATATAGAAAACGGGAGGGTTCGCGGAGACTTTGGCATTACCTATGATGCGGCTACTTTAAAGTTAATAGATGATTTAAGAAGATGGGGGTTGGATATACTGGCGGTTGTGATTACCCGTTTTAACAATCAATCTTCCGCAGTAATCTTTAAGAATAAGCTTGAGCGCAGGCAGGTTAAGGTATACCTGCATTATCCCATTGACGGTTATCCTGCGGATGTGGATTCAATAGTAAGCGATAAGGGTTTCGGGAAGAACGATTTTATAGAGACAAGAAATCCTATCTGCGTTGTTACTGCCCCGGGCCCGAATAGCGGAAAACTTTCTGTCTGTTTATCCCAGTTATATCATGAACATAAGCGCGGGGTAAATGCAGGGTATGCAAAGTTTGAGACATTCCCTATATGGAACCTTCCACTAAAGCATCCGGTTAACGTAGCCTATGAGGCGGCAACCGCAGATATCCAGGATTTTAACCTTGTCGACCCTTTTCATCTGAATAAATACAATAAAACCGCAATAAACTATAACCGGGATGTAGAAAGTTTCCCGATCCTTAAGCTAATCTTAACCCGTATTTTTGACAGGAATATAAGCTTGCCAACCTATAATTCTCCTACGGATATGGGGGTTAACCGCGCAGGGTTTGGTATTGTTGACGATAAGATAATCCAGGATGCGGCCAAGCAGGAGTTAATCCGCAGGTATTTTAGATATAATACCGGATATGTCATGGGGATAGAAAGAAAAGAGACAGTTGACAGGACGTCTTTGTTAATGGAAGAGCTGGGGGTTAAGGTAACGGACAGGGCGGTTGTGGAAGTTGCCCGAAAGAATGCCGAAGATGCTGAATCAAAAGGTAAAGGTAATGAGGGGATATTCTGCGGCGCCGCAGTTGAGTTGAATGACGGAAGGATTATTACAGGAAAGAATTCCAAGCTTATGCATGCGGCCTCGAGCCTAATATTGAATGCGGTAAAGGTATTGGCTAACATACCCGATGAGATATTCTTGCTTTCGCCTCATATAATCAGCCAGATTGCCAAATTAAAAGAAGGGATACTGGATTCTGATTCCGAGAGCCTCGATTTAGAAGAGGTGCTTATAGCATTGTCTATAAGCGCTACTACTAATCATACTGCGGAATTAGCAATGCAGAAACTTATGCTTTTAAGGGGTTGCGAGGTGCATATGACGCATATCCCTACTCCCGGAGACGAAGTTGGCTTAAAAAGGCTGGGCGTTAATCTTACCACAGACGGTAAATTTTCTTCACGCAACCTTTTCGTAACATAATGGTTATACCAAAATACAGGACTGAACTGAAGTTTCTGATCTTTATCTTGGTTTTATCTTTGTTCTGGTATCTAAGCCGCTACATGAAAGTAGATACTACTCTCCTCCAGGACTCTCTTGCCCAGTTACCTATCTTTGTAAGCGCGCTGCTTTACGTAGTTTTATATATAACCGTAACTTTTTTTATATTTTTTTCTAAAGATATATTCTGGTTTATCGGGGCGTTATTATTCGGGCCGTTCTTGAGCGCTTCGCTTATCTGCATTGCTGAATTGACAAACGCAGTTATTCTATTTCATTTGTCCCGTTTCTTAGGGAGAGGGTACGTAGAAAAGAGGCTATCGGATAAATACCGCACTCTTGATAGAAAGCTTAGTGGTTTAAATTTATTCTGGTTGCTTGTATTTCGCGCGGCCCCTCTTGTACCCTACAGGTTTATGGATTTAGCTGCAGGTCTTACAGGAATACGCTTTAGAAAATATTTTGTAGCTGTTTTTTTCGGTACTCCTTTAAAAATGTTCTGGATTCAATATATTATTTACGCAGTGGGAAAGAGCATAATAAATAATCCTTTCGCATTAATGGAGTATTTCCTGGGCAATAGAACGCTATTTTTGTTCAGTTTTCTCTATGTTATATTAGTAGTTATGGTAGTTATTAAAATGGTAAAAAGAGAGAAGAGGGGCTAGCTATTATGGCGGTGAAATTAAAGTTTCTCGGAGGGGTAATGACGGTGACAGGGTCAAGCCATCTGATAACTGCGGGTAAGACCGAGGTTCTGTTTGATGCTGGCTTGTTCCAGGGGCGCCGCGACGAATTTTATAAGGTGAATACTACCTTTGATTATAACCCACGCGCCATAAATGCCATGGTATTATCCCATGCGCATATAGACCACTGCGGTAATATACCTAATTTAATCAAAAAAGGGTTGCGCTGCAAGATTTATACTACTTCCGCGACAAAGGATTTAGCCGGGTTAATGCTGGAGGATTCAGGCAAAATCCAGGAAGAGGATATCAAATATTTAAATAAAATAAATAAAAGAATAGGTTTATCTAAGAGAGAGCCGCTTTATACGAAGAAGGAGGCTGCTAGGGCAACTAAGATTTTCCGGCCGATCTCTTACGGGCAGAAGTTTTGCGTCGCTAGAGATGTTTATGTAGCACTTTTAGATGCAGGGCATATTTTAGGTTCAGCGATAACTGTTTTGGATATAAGGGATAACGGAAAGAATATCCGTTTAGGTTATGCTGTAGATTTAGGCAGGAAGAATCTGCCGTTGCTTAATGACCCGGTCATTCCGAAGAATCTGGACTATCTTATTATGGAGAGTACTTATGGCGGCAGGCTTCATGCCCCTATTGAAGAGGCTCAGTCTAAATTAAGGGAAGCCATATCCCGTACTTTACGCAGGGGAGGGAAGGTGATTATCCCTTCATTTACCCTTGAGCGTGCGCAGGAAGTGGTTTATTTCTTAAACGAATTATTAAAAGAAAAACTTATTCCGTTTGTCCCTATATACGTGGATAGTCCTCTGGCTACGGATATTACAGAGATGTTCGAGTATCATGCCGATTATCTTGATAAGAAGACCGGTGATGATATTGCTAAGGGCGATAGTCCATTTGGATTATTGAATTTAAGATTTATAAGAGAGCAGAAGGAATCGAAGGCGCTTAATGCCGATAAGCGGCCGATGATTATTATTGCAGGCAGCGGTATGTGCGAATCCGGGAGGGTTCTCCACCATCTTCAGAATAATATTGAGGATAGCCGTAATATGATTGTTGTGGTAGGGTATATGGCTCGGGATACCTTGGGCAGGAAGATAGTAGATAAAGAGAAAATAGTACGCATATTCGGTATAGAATATGAGCTTAATGCCGAAGTGGTAACGATTAACGCCATGTCAGGGCATGCCGACCAGAGAGAGCTGCTGGATTTTGTTTCAGCATGCCTTCCACTAAGAAGGGTTTTCTTGGTGCATGGCGAAGAGGATCAGACTAGGATTTTAGCCGATATCCTTTCGGGTAGAGGAATTAATGTTTCTACTCCGATCAAGAACGAAGAAGTATTGCTCGATTGAGCATAATGTGCTAAAATTAATAAATAGGGACGGTTCTTAAGCTAGCTATAAAGTGTCCCTGGCAGAGGGACAGTTTATATCAGAGTTAAGAACCGTCCCTAATATTAAGGAGGAGAATAAAATGGCAGGAGGATTTTCAACACCGAAGAAAGATAAAGCGAATAAAGTATCCGGAGGGATGGTTGTTAAAACCGGGCAGATATTAGTGAGAAGCGTGGATACTTATAAAGCCGGAATTAATGTGCGCGGTCCGGGAACATTAATTGCTTTATGTGCAGGGAAAGTTTATTTCACCCGTAAAAAAACTAGCCGCGGAAGAGTAAGGACATTTGTTAATGTAAAACCGCCGGTAAAGAAATCGAAATAGCCGCAATAAACAATGGAAAATTTGCAGGAAGGCAACGGGGCAGGGGTTAAATCCGGCCCCGTTTTTGGTAGAGCCAGGGTTTATTCTAATATTAAGTACAGTCTTAGTATTGCCGGATGGATTTATACTTTTATTCTGCTGTTTTTGTTCTTAAAACTGGGATTGTCTAATAATCTTTATCTGCGGTTATCCGCATATTTATGGGAAGTTTTAGCGGCGCCTTTCTATCTGGCCGCAGTATTCTTAGGCTACTATTTTTTTACCTTTCCGTTTATTTTCTTTCAATCTTATTACCTGGAGTGCAAGTTTTCTCTTTCTAACCAGTCTGCAAAGGATTGGTTAAAGGATAGCATTAAGTCTGCCGCAGTTTCCTGTATTATCGGGTTTATAATAATCTCTGTTTTTTATTTTATTTTAAATCATTTCCCGGGTATCTGGTGGGTAGTGATTTCCGCTTTTTGGATATTTTTTAGCATCATACTTGCGAAGGTCATGCCTGTAATCATAATTCCCTTATTCTTTAAATATAAAAAGTTGACTGATGAGGCCTTAAGAGAGAGGATTATGAATTTAGCTTATAAAATGAACGTAAAATTAATAGATTGTTTTGAGATTGATTTTAGCAAGAAGACCTTAAAAGCCAATGCTGCTTTTGCCGGGATAGGAAATACTAGGCGCGTTATCCTTGCGGATACCTTAAAAGATAAATACAGTTATGACGAGATTGAGGTTATCCTGGCCCATGAGTTTGCGCATTACCGGCTTAAGCATTTATTGAAGTTAATTATATGCAATTCTTTTTTTACGCTTGCGGGGTTTTACGTTATATTCAGAACAAGCCATTTTGTCCTACGAATGTTTGGATTTTCGTCGTTAAGCGAAATTGCCGCGCTACCGATAGTTTTTCTTTATTTTCTGTTATTTGGAGTAATTACACAGCCTCTAGAAGCTTTTATCAGCAGAAGATTTGAGAGGAGCGCTGACAGGATGGCGATTAATGTAACGGGGCTTAAAGGTGCTTTTGTTTCAATGATGAATAAGCTTAGCCAGCAGAATCTTGCCGATAGAAAACCGCATCCAATAATAAAATTCTTCTTCTTTGACCATCCTCCTATTGATGAGCGTATAAGGGACGCCGCATAGGGGACGGTTCTTCGTGTTTTAACTCCAGGCGCTCCAAGGTATTGCAATAATATTAAAATATGATTTTATGGGGTAAAATGATATTTTGCAGTTTTTGTATCTGGTTGTTATTAAGAGGCTTATGTTAACGAGAACCGTCCCCTATTGAAGGATGTTGAGGATGGATCGCGCGGCACGTGAGGCTGCTTTTGGCTCACCAAGAGAGGATTTAACCCTAGCCAGATTATCCCGCATCGTTTTTAACTCTTCGGGATTCCTTAGGATGCCGGTAACGAACTTCGCAATTTTTTTCGGCCTTGCGTTAAACTGAATAAACTCAGGTGCAATTATTTTATTTGGGATGATATTTATTATTCCGATAAATGGTATTTTAATTAGCGGCCGGTAGAGGAGATAGTTAAGAAAACCAGTTTTATATACTATCGCAAGCGGTTTTTCCATAATTGCCGCTTCTAATGTCGCTGTCCCGGAGCAGACGAGGCAGAAGTGCGCAATATTCATGCAATCATACGGTTTTCCTTCAACTATTTTTACGTCCAGCTTTGAATTATTAATGATAGTATTGTAAATATGCCAGTCAACCTGTGATGATTTAGCGACTATAAATTGCGATTCCAGGTTTTTGCCGATAATTTTACTGCTTTTAAGCATAATCGGCAGGATTCTTTTTACTTCCTGTTTTCTTGATCCGGGGAAAAGAGCAATGGTAGTTTTTCCTTCAACTAGTTTAAGGTTATTTAATAGTTCTTTTTTCTGCAGGGTTGGCTTAACAGTATCTAGAAGGGGATGCCCTGCCCAGTCAACTTCTACTTTGCGTTCTTTATAAAACTCCCGTTCAAATTTAAACAATACTATGATCCTCCTGATGTATTTCTTCAAAGTTTTTATCCTGCCCGGTCGCGATGCCCAGATTTGCGGGGAGACGTAGTAAATAGTTGTGGTAGTATTATTGATTTCTTTGGCAAGCCTTAAGTTAAACCCGGAAAAATCAACAAAAATAACCGCGTTAGGGTTTTCAGCCTTGATTTTAGATAAGATTAATTTTTTTAAAGCGAAAAACTTAGGAAGTTTCTTAAAAACGTCGAAGAAGCCCATGACCGCAAGGTCTTTAATGTCGTAGAAGACTTCAGCTCCTTTGCTACGCAATAATTCTGAGCCTGTGCCGGAAACTTTTATATCAGGGCTTAATTTTCTTAATTCCTCTATTAGCCCGGCGGCATGTATTTCTCCCGAGGCCTCTCCGCATATTATCAGGATCTTTTTTTGTTCCATATCTGGTTTTGGATCTCTAAGGCGCATTTTAACGCTTCACGAGCAACCTTTCCGCTAACCAGCGGTTCTTTGTTCTCGTGCACGCACTCAATAAAAGATTCAAGTTCTTTTTTGAGAGGTTGTTCTTTTTCAATAGGCAGGTCTTCTTTTGAGATTTTTAGGAAACCCTTGCGGTAAACTTTAGCCTGCGCATTCTTATAATCCAGGGATATGTAAGTATTCTCCTGAAATATCCGGATCTTGCGCATTACTTCCTCGGATACGCGGCTGGCAGTCAGGTTTGCTACGCAACCGTTCTTAAAAGTTATCCTGGCATTGGCAATATCCTCAAAATGCGTGAGCACGTTAACTCCTACTGACTCTATTCTTTCTATAGGGGAATTAACCAGCCCCAGGATTATATCTATATCGTGGATCATTATGTCCAGTACCGCGCCTACGTCAAGCGAACGGTTAGGGAAGGGAGAGAGACGGTGGCATTCTATAAATTTAGGATCTTTGATTATTTTCTTTGTTGCATTAAAGGCAGAGTTAAACCTTTCAATGTGGCCAACCTGCAGGATTAAGCCGTGTTCCGCGGCTATTTTTATCAACTCATCCGCTTCTTCAATGGTAGGGGTGAATGGCTTTTCTACCAGGGCATGTATTTTATTATTTAAAAAATCAGCAGCAACCTTAAAATGCATCCTAGTGGGAGTGGCGATACTTACTGCGTCGACCTTACCGTAGAGTTTGCTATAGTCAGAGACCCCCGGAACTTTAAGTTCTTTGGATACCGTATCCAGGGCCTTTTTATTCGTGTCGCATATCGCCTCAAGCGAGCAGCCGGGGATTTCTTTGTATAACCTGGCGTGGATACTGCCTAGGTGCCCTGTCCCGATTACCGCTACTTTAACTTTATTCATAAAAGAATGATAGCAAATGGCTTGCCCCGTTGCAACATAAATCTTATTTTCTAAGAAAATAGTTGCAACGGGGCTCGACAAAAGTCAATCGCTATGATAAAATACAACCTTTACAGGAGAATAAAAATATGCGTGATTATTTTAAGCTGCTGAGATTTATCAGGCCTTATCTGGGGATTTTTATCTTTGCTGCAGTCTGCATGGGATTTTCTGCTATATTTGACGGCGTGTCACTTGCAATGATGGTTCCTCTGGCGGACAAGGTCCTTACTAATAAGAAAATCATTATACCTGCCAAACTGCCTGATTTTCTAAGCAATCTTGTGGATAAGATAAATAATGTTCCTGCAGAAGCGCTTCTAGGGTATATGGCGGCGGCGATTGTTCTGCTTTTTATAGTCAAGGGGGTTTTCGGTTTTTTGCAGAGTTATTTCATGTCGGATATCGGCCAGCGCATAGTAAGGGATATCAAGGCAAAACTTTACGCAAGATTTCAGGACCTCTCCCTGGATTATTTTACCCATAAGCGCGGGGGAGAAATGATTTCTCGAATCACTAATGATGCCAGGGTGGTTGAAAATGCCGTATCTTACGGCTCGACGGATTTAGTCTACCAGGGGCTGCAGGTTGTAATATTCTTTTCGCTCACGCTTTTTATATACCCTAAGTTTGTTATTTTTATTCTGCCTCCGCTGGCAATACTCGGGTTTACCATTTCAAAGGTAGGCAAGAAATTAAGAAAGTTGTCGCGCAGTTCTCAAGAGAATGCTGCGGATATAAACTCTGTCCTCTACGAAACCATTACCGGAGCGCGCATTGTCAAGGCTTTCAATATGGAGTCATATGAAATAAATAAATTTAATAAGATTAATAATGATGCCTACCGTATCTCGATGAAGTCTATTAAGCGCACGCTTCTGTTAAGCCCGGTTACCGAGATCTTAGGATGTCTTGCGGGGGTTACGGTATTTTATTTAGGGGGAAGAGAAGTAATCGCGGGAAAGATTTCTTTTGGCGTCTTCGGGCTCTTCATCGGCTCACTTTTATCGACTATCCGCCCTTTTAAGAAATTAAGCCAGGTGAATTCCTTAAACCAGCAGGCGGTAGCAGCAAGTGACAGGATATACGAGGTTTTAGAGGCTAAGCCTTCGGTCGCAGAGTCTATTACGGCATACGATCTTAAAGTTTTTAAGGACCGCATTGTGTTTGACGATGTCTGGTTCAGCTATGGCCATGACCAGGTGCTCAAAGGGATAAATTTGGATGTGCCTTATGGCTCTATGTTCGCTATTGTAGGTCCCAGCGGTACGGGGAAGACGACACTTTTGGACTTAATTCCGCGTTTTTATGACCCTAACCGAGGGAGGGTAACGATTGACGGCGTGGATATAAAAGATATTACTTTAAAGTCTCTGCGTAATATGATCGGTATAGTTTCGCAGGAGACTATTCTATTTAACGATAGTATTAAAAAGAATATAGTTTATGGTAATCCGGGGGCAACAGATAAAGAGGTAGAGGAGGCAGCCCGCCAGGCTAACGCCCATGATTTTATAATGAAATTGCCTTCAGGATATGATACCTTTATCGGAGACAGGGGCATGCGTATTTCAGGAGGGGAACGCCAAAGGATAGCAATAGCCCGCGCGCTTTTAAAAAATCCTCCAATATTGATTCTTGATGAGGCTACCTCTCAGTTAGATTCTCACTCTGAGGGGGTAGTCCAGGAGGCTTTAGATAGGCTTGTAGAGGGCAGGACTGTATTTGTTATCGCACACAGGCTTTCTACGGTGCGCAACGCACACAGGATAGTGGTTATGGATAAGGGTGCTATTGCCGAAGCAGGCACGCACCAGGAGCTTTTAGATAAGGGTGGTTTGTACAAGAGTCTTTATTCTATTCAAAAGATACAAAAATAGTTGCAAACTCTTCTTTTTTTAAGTATAATACTCCACTAAATGTTGATTGAACGGGTTTGAGCTATATTAACAATTTAACAGGGGGAATAAGACGTGCCATCAGATTTAATAAAGCAGTTATTAGAAGCAGGGGTTCATTTCGGGCATCAGACCAAGAGGTGGAACCCGAAAATGAAAAAATTTATTTTCGGCTCAAGGAGCGGGATCTATATAATTGACCTGGAAAAGTCAGAAGAGTGTATTAACCGCGCCCGCGATTTCCTCATGGATATAACTTCTAAGGGTGAATTCGTGCTGTTTGTAGGAACCAAGAAGCAGGCGCAGGAAGTAATGCAGCAGGAGGCATTGCGCTGCGGGATGTATTATGTTACCGACCGTTGGCCGGGAGGAATGCTTACTAATTTTTCTACCATAAAGAAGAGCATAAACCGCCTCAAGGATATAGAGAAGATGCGCGTGGACGGGACGTTTGCAAAGATTACCAAAAAAGAGATTGCTGCCTTAGAAAAAGAATTAGCTAAGCTTAACAAAAACTTTGCTGGTATTGTTCCTATGGAGAAAATGCCCAAGGCGATGTTTATTATAGATACCTGCAAGGAAGATACGGCAGTAAAGGAAGCAAGGAGGCTGCGTATTCCGATAGTTGCGCTAATCGATACCAACTCTAACCCTGATTTAATAGATTATCCTATACCCGGCAATGATGATGCTACTAAGTCTATTAAGGCGGTGGCTGGGATCATTACTGATACGATCATAGAGGGAAGAAAAAAATTCCTTTCTTATTTAAGTCAGGAGGGTGTCAAGGTTGATGGTGCAGGCGAAGGCGAAGCTGAGCCAGGTCTTTTGCCGGAAGAGGAGATAAAAATAAAAGAGATAGAAAAAATAGTGGAAACTATAGAGCCTATAGATGAAGAGGGTAAAACATTAAAAAAGGGGCACGTCAAACCGGCGGAGCCTAAGATTAAAGGCAAAAGAAAGGTATAATTCAAGATGAAGATTTCGGTAGATTTAATAAAGGAATTGAGGGAAATTACTTCTTCAAGCGTGGCGCATTGCAAAAAGGCGCTTGAAGAGTCCCAGGGAGACATTAAAAAGGCGGCGGTTTTATTACGCAAGCAAGGTTTAGAGATTGCCGCGAAAAAGCAATCCCGCGCGGCAAAAGAGGGAAGGATAGAGGCGTATATACATCATGGCAATAAGATCGGGGTTTTGCTTGAGGTAAACTGTGAGTCTGATTTTGTGGCGCGTAATGAAGATTTCGCTAGGTTTACCAAGGATGTGGCTATGCAGATAGCTGCAACAAGCCCGCTATATTTAAAGAAAGATGATGTCCCGGCAGAGGTGTTGGAGAATGAAAAGAGCAAAGATGATTTTTATAAAAATCACTGCCTTTTGGAGCAAGTTTTTGTAAAGGATCAGTCTATAACAGTTAATGATTATTTGGGCAGCATTGTAGCTAAGGTCGGCGAGAATGTAGTTATACGCCGATTTATGCGTTATAAGATCGGCGAATAATGGCAGTTTCTTCAGCTTATAAAAGAATAGTCCTTAAATTAAGCGGTGAGGCCCTGCAAGGGGAGAAATCCCACGGTATAGACCATGTTGTGTTAATATCTATCGCCCGCCAGATTAAAGAAATCCGTGATTTGAAAGTAGATGTTGCGGTTGTGCTGGGCGCAGGCAATATTTTCCGCGGCCAGGAAAATACCGGTTCCCGCGGCCTGGATATGGATAGGTCTGTGGCTGATTATATGGGCATGCTGGCTACGGTTATTAACGGCCTAGCCTTGCAGGATGTTTTAGAGAAGTCAAAAGTCCCCACCCGGGTTATGACGGCAATTGATATGGAGCGTATTGCCGAACCTTATATAAGAAGGCGCGCTATAAGGCATCTGGAGAAGGGCAGGGTGGTTATATTCGTTGCCGGGACAGGCAATCCGTATTTTACCACTGATACGGCTGCGGCTTTGCGTGCAATGGAGATAAATGCCGATGCTATACTTAAAGGGACTCAGGTGGATGGCGTCTATTCGGCAGACCCGTTAAAGGTAAAAAGCGCAAAAAAATTCTCAAAGTTAAAATATATTGAAGTATTGAAGAAGGGGCTTAAGGTTATGGATGCAACTGCAATCAGCCTTTGTATGGATAATAGCCTTCCCATAGTAGTATTCAACCTGAATAAGCCCGGTAATATTAAACGCGTTGTCCTGGGAGAAAAGATCGGTACGGTTGTCGCTTAAAAATACCCAACATATTCTTAAGAATCACGGGAGGCAATGAGATGAGTACTAAAGAGATTTTGCATGGGGCAGAAGAAAAGATGAAGAGGGTCTTAGAGTCGGTAACTAGGGAGTTTTCGGAGATCCGTACCGGAAGGGCAAGCCCTACTCTTGTCGAAGGAATGCATATAGATTATTACGGTACCCCTACTCTACTTAAGCAGCTCGCTTCTATATCTGCTCCTGATGCACATCTTCTGGTTATTCAGCCATGGGATATTTCAGCTATACCGGAGATAGAGAAGGCAATAATGAAGTCAAACCTGGGGATTACTCCTTCTAATGACGGCAAGGTAATAAGGCTCTCTGTTCCTCAGCTTTCTAAGGAGAGGCGTCAGGAGTTGGCCAAAGTAATACATAAGATGTCTGAGGACGGAAGGATATCGCTTCGCACTATAAGGCGCGATGCAAAAGAGCATTTGGAAAAGATGGAGAAGGATAAACTTATATCTGAAGATGATAAATTCCGCGGTATAGATGAGCTGCAGAAGCAGGTAGATAAATATATAGCAAAAGTAGATGAGACATTAAAGAATAAAGAAAAAGAAGTATTGGAATTCTAGATTTGGGCCTCCACGTAAAATGCCGCCTGTGGCGGCATCACGTGGTTGGCCCGTGATTTTGCAAAGCAAAATTTTACGGGCCTCTAGCTCATCCGGTAGAGCAGCGGCTTTTTAAGCCGCGTGTGCCGAGTTCGAGTCTCGGGAGGCTCATTAAATATTGTTAAAACGAGAACTCCAGGGGTGCAGGGGAAGATTCCCCTGCGATTGGGGGAGAACATTAAGAGGGGGCTTGCCCCCTCTTAAAGAGCGACTAGCATAAGCTAGGAGCGATGAGTTCGAGTCTCGGGAGGCTCATTGATTTGATAACCTGTGGTTTCGCTCCGTGCTGAAATTTTCGCCGGGAGCTTCGGTTTACGGCTCGCTCTCGTCCGACCATACAAACCGTCGGGCTTCGTTCGCCGTAATTCCTTGCTCCCATTTGCCGAAAAATTTCTAATGTACGTCCCTAAACCACAGGTTATCAATAATTGTTTGATTTTATGCGGTAAGAGGAAATAGGGCGGATGGCGGAATTGGCATACGCGATAGCCTTAGGAGCTATTGGGGCAACCCTTGGAGGTTCAAATCCTCTTCCGCCCATGAATTTTGCTAACGCAAAATTCACTCCGAGCGGTACCATAATTTCTGATATAGGTTTAAGCAAGGAGAAAGGCATACGCGAATTGCGCAGTGCTCGAGAAAAATAGGCATTGCGGGAGTGGCTCAGTTGGTAGAGCGTAACCTTGCCAAGGTTAATGTCGCGGGTTCGAATCCCGTCTCCCGCTTTTTAAGAAACTAACTTTGAAAGGAGAAACAAATGCAGATTATGGATTTTCTATCTAAGAAAGCCATTATTACCGATATCAAATTTACCAAGAAGGAAGATGTTATCAGAGAGCTGGTTGATGTTTTGATTGAAGCCGGCGATATCGAAAAGCGCGCGCGCAATAAACTGATTGAATCTCTGATGAACCGGGAGGCCTTGGGTTCAACTGCTATAGGCCAGGGGATAGCTATACCGCATGCTAAATCCGATTGTGTCGGAAAATTGGTCGCTGCTTTTGGGCTCTCTAGCAAAGGGGTGGATTTCGATTCTTTAGACGGCGAACCAGCATACATTTTTTTTCTTTTGGTGGCTCCTCAGGATTCTGCCGGGCCGCATTTAAAGGCCTTGGCGCGTATCTCAAGGCTCCTTAAAGATAAATACTTCCGCGATACTCTTCGTGCCTGTGAAGACGAAAAGGCCATTGTCAGGATAATAACCCAGGAAGACGAGAAAAGGGTTTAAGGGTTTTTTTATGCCGGACAGAATTAAGACTCTGCTTAAATGGTTTTATCCCGGAATCGGGATTAAGCGCTGGATTGCCCTAAGCATTTTTGGCGTTATTATACTGATTTTTTCCTCAGGTAGGCTGCGCACCGATGAGTTTTTATTTTTTAAGATCCTTGATGCGGTAATTTTATTTTCCGGAATAATTATTCTTATCCTTGGGGTTAAGAGGATATTAAGGTCGCTAATTGCGGTTTTTGTCCCTACCTCAAGGGGGTTGGAGCTTTTAGATATAATTTACCAGAATAAACAGATTAACCGCGGGCCTAAGGTCGTAGTAATAGGCGGGGGGACCGGGCTGTCAGTCCTTTTAACCGGCCTCAAGCAGTTTACTTCAAATATATCTGCGATAGTTACCGTAGCCGATGACGGCGGTTCTTCGGGGAGGATAAGGGAAGAATTTGATATATTGCCCCCGGGAGATATAAGAAATTGCCTTGTAGCTTTAGCCGACGCACCGGCCTTAATGAGGGATTTATTCCAGTTCAGGTTTGATACTAACTCAGAGCTTTCGGGGCACAGCTTCGGCAATCTTTTTATTACGGTAATGACAAGGCTTACCGGAGATTTTGAGAAGGCGATTAAAGAGACAAGTAAAGTATTGGCTTTGCGCGGGCAGGTGATGCCTTCTACATTAGATAAAGTAGTTTTAGTTGCTAAGCATAAAGACGGGACGACTACGGTAGGAGAAAATAAGATACCCAAGACGCGCCGCTCAATCGAAAAGGTGTATCTTAAGCCTGATAAACCTCAGGCTACTCCTGATGCTATAAAGGCTATAAAAGAGGCGCAGGTTATCGTCTTAGGCCCGGGCTCTTTGTATACCAGTATAATACCTAATCTTTTAATTGGCGAGATTAACGAAGCTATTGTGCAGTCAGATGCGGTTAAGATTTACGTGTGCAATGCTATGACTCAGCCGGGGGAAACCGATGATTATAGCGCCTCTGAGCATATAAAATCGCTCATTTCGCATTCTCATCCTAAGATTATAGATTATTGTATTGTGAATACCGCGGTTATGCCTAAAGATATTTTAAACCGTTATTCTGAACAAGGGTCCTACCTTGTTTTAGACGATAGGAAAAAGATAGAGAATATGGGTTACCGTGTTATCGGGGACGATTTTGTAATTATTGAGGATTCTCTGATCAGGCATGATCACCTTAAATTAGCAAAGATTATTTTGGGCCTTATAGAGGAGATATAATTTAATGGCTAAGCTGAAAAAAGAACTGGTCGTTAAGAACAGGCAGGGTTTGCATGCCAGGCCGGCGGCATTATTTGTCCAGATAGCCAATAAGTTTGATTCCCGTATTATAGTCAGGCATGATGATGAAGAGGTTAACGGCAAGTCGATTATGGGCATACTGATGCTTGGGGCTGAAAAAGGCAGTTCCATTATTATTGAGGCAGACGGGGATGATGCCCAATCGGCCTTGGCAGAATTAGAAAAGATTATTATGTCAGAGGAAGAATTATGACAGAGCTTAAAGGTATAGCCGCTGCAAACGGTATAAGTATAGGAATCGCGCATAAGCTGGGTAAGGAGGAATTTGTTGTCCCGCGCCAGGATATCACCGAATCTGAAATTCCCCTGCAGATACAGCTTTTTGAAGAAGCATTGATTAAGACCCGCAGGGAGATTATCGAGCTTCAGAAGAGAATAAGTTTTGATATGGGCAAGGAGGAAGCCCAAATATTTGATGCCCACCTGTTAGTGCTGGAAGACCGCATGTTTATCGAAGAGGTCATATCCCGCCTTAAGAGGGATAAGCTTAATGTTGCCTTTATCTTTCAGGAGGTATTGAAGAAATATGTTTCGGTATTTGCTAGGATAGAGGATGAATACCTTAAAGAACGCATAAGCGATATCAATGACGTCGGTAGAAGGATATTAAGGAATATGCTGGGTAGGGAAAAGAAGGGTTTAAGCGAGATTAAAGAAAAAGTAATTATTGTCGCGCATGACCTTTCTCCCTCAGACACGGCGGCTATGCACAAGAAGAGCGTAGCGGCATTTGTCACGGATGTAGGTGGCAAAACATCCCACACCGCAATTATGGCTAAATCCCTAGAGATACCTGCCGTAGTCGGAGTTGAAAACGCCACCAATACTATTAACTCTGGCGATACGTTGATAGTAGACGGCGCCTTGGGTATTGTTATCGTAAATCCTGACCAGAAGATTTTAGATTTATACCATATCGAGGAAGAAAAGCTAAAAGGGGTTACCAGAAGGTTCCTTTCTGCCAAGGATCTGCCCGCGGTTACTTTAGACGGGGTAAAAGTCGAAATAAACGCAAATATAGAATTTCCCGATGAAGTACCGGCTGTAAAGTTGCATGGAGGAGAAGGCATAGGGCTTTACCGCACGGAGTTCTTTTATATGAACAGAAAGGATTCCCCTACGGAAGAAGAGCATTACCTGGCTTATAAATATGTTGCTGAAGAAATGAGCCCCTATCCTGTTATTATACGTACCTTGGATTTAGGCGGCGACAAGTTTTTGTCTCAGTTTGCTATTCCTCATGAGATGCAGCCGTTTCTAGGCTGGAGGGCTATCCGTTTTTGCCTGGCCCGTCCGGAGATATTTAAGTTACAGCTCAGGGCTATTTTGAGGGCCTCAGTACACGGGAATTTAAGGTTGATGTATCCAATGATATCCAGTGTTGATGAATTGCGCCAGGCGAATAAGATACTTAAAGAGACCAAGGATGAATTAAGGTCAAAAGGTGTTCCTTTTGAAGATGATATACAGGTAGGGGTGATGATAGAAGTTCCTTCGGCAGCGCTTACGGCAGATATACTGGCTAAAGAGGCAGATTTTTTTAGTATCGGTAGCAATGATTTAATTCAGTATTCCCTTGCGGTTGACCGGGCTAATGAGAAAGTAGCTTATCTTTATGAGCCTGCTCATCCGGCAGTCTTACGCCTTATAAAAAATGTTATTGATTCCGCGCATCAAGGGGATATTAATGTTGGTATGTGCGGAGAAATGGCAGGAGAACCCAGCCTAGCGCTTATACTTTTAGGTTTAGGTTTAGACGAATTCAGCATGCCTCCTCAGGTTATACCGGAGTTAAAATATTTAGTTTGTTCTATAACTTTAAGCCAGGCTAAGGAGATAGCCGAAGAGGCTTTAAAGCTCTCTACCGGCGAAGAGGTGGAGGTTTACGCTCAGGCTAAGCTAAAGGAGATACTGAAATAAAAGCGTTAATTTTAGCTGCAGGTTATGCCACAAGGTTATACCCTTTGACAAAGGAGTATCCTAAGCCTTTGCTTAAGGTAAATAAAAAGCCGATTATTAATTATATAGTAGATAATTTAAATAAAGTCAAACTCGTTGATGAAATCATTGTAGTAACTAACAATAAGTTCATCGATAAATTCCGAGAGTGGAAAGCCCGAGTTAAGTCTCCTAAGAAAATCTCTCTTGTTGACGATCGCACCAAGAGTAACGAAGACAGGCTTGGTGCGATAGGAGATATAAATTTCGTGCTGAAAAACAGGGGGATTAAAGATGGCTTGTTGGTTATTGGAGGGGATAACCTTTTTAACGGGAGCATCAAGGACTTCGTCGATTTTGCACTAAGGAATAAACCGAATACGGCAATAGCAGCTTATCGCCTTAGGGATATTAAAGACGCGGGTAAATACGGGGTTTTGAAGATTGATAAGAATAATAGGGTGACAGAATTTAAAGAAAAGCCTGCTAAGCCTGATTCTTCCCTTGTAGCTATGTGTTTATACCATATTCCCAGGCAGCAGCTTTCGCTGGTTAATGTTTATATGAGATTTAAAAAGTATAAAACAGATGCGACAGGAAAGTACATAGATTGGCTTAAGGGGCAGGTTGATATTTACTGTTATGTATTCAAGGGCGCCTGGTATGATATTGGCGATTATAAATATTTAAACGCGGCAAAAAAGAGGTTTGCTTAAAAAAGGAGAATAGTGATGGGTTTACGCAAGTATCTTTTTACTTCAGAGTCGGTCGGCGAGGGCCATCCGGATAAGGTCTGCGATCAGATTTCGGATGCGGTTTTAGATAAGATATTAAAGGAAGACAAAAATCCTGAGTGCGCAAGGGTTGCCTGCGAGACATATGTCACCATGGGGCTTTTGATAGTAGGAGGGGAGATTACGACCAATGCCTATGTCGATATGCAGAAATTGGGGCGGGAGGTAATTAGGGAAATAGGCTATACTCATCTTAAGTACGGGTTTGATTACCAGACCTGTGCAATAGTTAATACCATTAATAGGCAGTCTCCGGATATTGCCCAGGGCGTAAATGCCGGCGGAGCAGGGGACCAGGGGATTATGTTCGGGTTTGCTTGTAACGAGACAAAGGAGTATATGCCTCTTCCTATTACTTTGGCGCATAAATTAGTAAAACGCATGGCGGATGTGCGCAGGGCAAAGATTTTGAAGTACCTTGGCCCTGATTGTAAATCCCAGGTTACCGTTGAATATGAGGAAGGGGAACCTAAGCGCGTAGATTCTGTTGTTATCGCCTGTCAGCATACCGAGGATATACTTGATGCCTCAGGAAGGCATATTACTTCTAGGGCGAGGCAGGAAATGGTTAGGGTAATAGCTGATCCGGTCTTAAAGGGTTTTACGGATAAAAATACCAAATATTTTGTTAACCAGACCGGTAAATTCATAGTAGGCGGTCCTCAATCAGATACGGGTATGACCGGTAGAAAAATAGTTGTAGATACCTATGGAGGAACTATTGCCCATGGCGGAGGAGCTTTTTCGGGAAAAGACCCGACTAAAGTCGACCGCTCCGCAGCCTATATGTGCCGTTATATTGCCAAGAATATTGTGGCTTCCGGCCTGGCAGATAGGTTTATAGTGCAGCTTTCATACGTCATCGGCCACGCAAATCCTCTTTCTATATATGTTGATACATACGGCACAGGCAGGATTAATGACGAAAAGTTAGTTAAATTAATCCGCCAGAATTTTGAGCTGACGCCAAGGGGAATAATTAATTCATTAAATCTGCTCAAGCCGGTATATAAAAGCACTGCGTGTTACGGGCATTTTGGCAGGGATGGGTTTGCCTGGGAAAAGACGGATAAAGCCGCTGAGTTGAGAAGACAAGCGAGCAGATTATAGGAGAAAATATGGGGTATGATATTAAGGATATAAAATTAGCAAAAAAAGGCGCATTAAGAATTGAATGGGCGAGTAATAACATGCCTGTTTTAAACCTGATTAAGGCGAGATTTTCAAAAGAGAAACCTTTGAAGGGCTTAAAAGTAGCAGCTTGTTTGCATGTAACTACAGAAACAGGGGTTTTAGCAGAGGTGCTTAAGGCAGGTGGCGCGCAAGTTTTTATCTGTGCGTCCAATCCTTTATCTACTCAGGATGACGTCGCAGCCTCTTTAGTTAGAAATCTAAAAGTTTCAGTATTTGCTATCAAAGGCGAAGAGACTAAAACTTATTACAGCCATATGAAATCTGCGCTTATTGCAAGGCCTGATATAACTATGGATGACGGCGCAGATTTAGTCAGTACTATACATCAGCGTCTTCCTTCAATGCATAGTAATATTATTGGCGGAACCGAAGAGACAACTACAGGTGTCATCAGGTTAAAGGCGCTTGCAAAAGAGAGTAAACTCCGTTACCCGATTATTGCGGTTAATGATGCTTTAACTAAACATCTCTTTGATAACCGCTATGGTACTGGACAGTCGACTTTGGATGGAATTATCCGGGCTACCAATAAGCTTATTGCCGGAAGCAATTTTGTTGTGGCAGGATATGGCTGGTGCGGTAAAGGTGTGGCAATGCGCGCTAAGGGTATGGGAGCAAAAGTTATTGTTATAGAGGTTGATCCATTACGCGCATTAGAAGCAGTTATGGACGGATTTGAAGTTATGCCGATAATGAATGCCGCAAGAATCGGTGATATTTTTGTAACGGTTACCGGAGATATTAATGTAATCCGCAGGGAGCATTTTAAGGTTATGAAAGATGGGGCAATTGTATCTAATTCCGGGCATTTTAATGTGGAGCTTGATATTGAAGGCCTTAAGCTATTGTCTAAGAAAAGAAAAATAATCCGTGATTTTGTCGAAGAGTATATTTTAAAAGACGGCCGCAAAATTTATCTTTTAGGTGAAGGCAGGCTTATAAATTTAGCCGCAGCTGAAGGGCATCCGGCGCAAGTTATGGATATGTCTTTTGCCAACCAGGCTTTATCTGCTGAGTTTATGGCGGAGAATTATAAAAAATTAAGAAAACAGGTTTATAGTGTGCCTGAAGATATCGATAAAAATATTGCCTACTTGAAATTAAAATCATTAGGGGCTAAAATAGACGTATTAACGCCAGAACAGAAGAAATACTTGGCAAGTTGGGAAATGGGAACATAAATTTAGTATGTAGGGTAAGCAAAGGAGATGGCTATGTTAAGAAAAACTATAATGTTGGTTTTTACTTCTATTTTTTCGTTTTCTTTGTTTGTTTATGCGGCGGATATACAGGCAGAGTCAAAGATCTCGGCGGTTACGGTTTATTCAGGAGATGCGCTTGTTAAAAGGGCAGCACAGGTAAAATTGGTACAAGGGGAAAACAGGGTTATTTTTGCGGACTTAATACCTGAGATAGATGAAAACTCTCTTAGAGTTTCAGGGGAGGGTAGTGCAAGCGTTAAGATTCTGGGCGCATCCGTAAAAAAAGAATTCTTAAAAGAAGAGCCGGCTGAAAAGGTCAAGGCTATACAGGAAGAGATACAGAAGCTTGATGACCAAATTCGAAAGTTTGAGGATCTCAAGAAAAGGCTGGCTGATGAAAAGCTATTCCTTGATTCTATTCGCCTTTTTTCAAAGGAGCAGCTGCCTAAAGAATTAGTCACAAAGATGCCTGCGGTGAAAGATTTAAATGATATGCTGCTCTTTTTAGATTCCAAGCTTAAAGACAACTATTCTCAAGTGGTGGATTCAGAGCTAAGTATACGCCAGATCAGAAAACAAATTGAAGTCTTGCGCAGGCAGTTAGCTGAAATATCCGGTCCGGCAAAGAAGATGAAGCGTTCTATTATCGTAGAGCTTGATGTAGTAAAGGCAGGCTCTTTAAATATTGAAATATCTTACAGGGTTAACGGCGCTTACTGGTATCCTATTTATGATGCAAGGGTAAATTTTGCAAAACAAGAGACAGAGCTTGTTTCGTTTGCTTCTATTAAGCAGAATACCGGTGAGGATTGGCAGGATGTAGAGGTAACTTTATCTACTGCTAAGATTAATGTTTCTGGTGCGCTTCCTGATATTGATCCTTGGTTTCTAAAGCCGTATCAGCCAAAGAAGCCATATGAGCCATATTATTCACAAGTTAAATCCGCCAGAATGAGAACGCCTGCACTCAGAGAAGATCTAAGTAGAGAAGAAGATGTATCAGTAGGGGTAGGGATTTTTGATAAAGAACAGGCAGAATATGGTTATGCCCAGCAGGAAGAAAAGGGAGTTTCTTTGGTGTATAAAATCACCAGGCCGGCTTCGATAAAATCAAGCGGAGAAGAATATAAATTACCTGTCTCCTCACAGGTCCTTTCTTCAGCTTTTGTTTATTCTGCGTACCCGAGGATTTCAACATTTGCATACCTAGGCAGTAAGGTGGCTAATGCAAAGAATCTGCAGCTTTTAGCAGGCAGAGTGAACGTTTTCTTAGATGGAGACTTTGTAGGGGCTTCACAAATTAAGAATATTGCTCCTAATGAAGAATTTGATCTTTATCTTGGAGTTGATGAGAACGTAAAGGTTAAAAGAGAATTATTGGAAAAGAAGGTCGATGAAACTCTATTTGCCAATATATCTGCCACAACCAAGAAGACCGCTTATAAGTATAAGGTTACTGTTGAGAATTACAAGTCCAAAGATATAAAAGCAAAAGTATTTGAGGCTATACCTGTATCCCAAGATGACAGGATAAAGGTTAAGATTGATAAGGTAAGTATTGAGCCTACCTTAAAAGATTATAAAGATAAGAAGGGCATTTGGGTTTGGGAATTTGATCTTAAGCCTAAAGAGAAAAAAGAAATATTCTATAACTATACCATAGAACATCCCCGCGAGATGGAGATAGAAGGTTTATGAAAAAGATAGCAGTGCTTACAACCGGAGGAGATGCGCCGGGGATGAATCCGGCAATACGCTCTGTGGTGCGTTATGGGATTAACAGAGGCCTGAAAGTAACGGGTATTTTCCGGGGATGGTGGGGATTAATTAATGAGGAGCTTAGAGACCTTGATCACCGTTCTGTATCCGGCATTATCAGCCAGGGCGGAACAATGCTTAAAACAGGGCGTTGTCCGGAGTTCTCATCCAAAGAATATCAGGATCGCGCATTTAAAACGATTAAAAATAATTCTATTGATGGCCTTGTAGTTATCGGAGGCAACGGAAGCTTTACCGCCACCCATAATTTCGGGACCGCTTATGATATTCCTTGTGTCGGGATACCTGCGTCAATTGATAATGATATTAACGGGATAGATTACACGATAGGATCCGATACCGCTATCAATACTGCATTAAAGGCTATTGATAACATACGCGATACCGCAACCAGCATGGAGAGGATATTTGTTATCGAGGTTATGGGGAGAGATTGCGGGTTTATTGCTCTTTCGGTTGCACTTGCCGGAGGGTGTGAAGACGTGATTATCCCGGAACTTAAACCTAATTTTGAAAAGATGTGCCATGATATAGTCGAGGGTAATATACACGGGAAGGTGAGCTGGATTATTGTCGTAGCAGAAGGCGCGGGCAGCGCGGTTGATATCGCTAACAAGATAACAGAGATAACTTCTTTGGAAACCAGAGCTGTTGTTTTAGGCCATGTGCAGCGCGGGGGAAGCCCTACAGCATTTAGCCGTGATTTAGCTTTAAGGTTAGGGGATGCGGCCGTAGATGCTTTATTAGAGGGGAAAAAAGATTTGGCTGTTGGTTTATGCTGTGGTAGGATATCCGAAGTTAAATTTGAGAACGCAATTAAAAAGAAAGAGCTAAAAGCAGAGTACTGGTATAATTTAATCAAGACCCTAACTTAGGGACGGTTCTTAATTTAATCTAAAAGTGTCCCTTTTTAGGGGACAGTTTTGCTTTGGTTTGAGAACCATCCCTGGATAAAGATGAAAGGAGTAGTTAAATAAGATGGGAAGAAAGTCTTTAAGCATTGATAAGCTTGCAATGGAGTTAGTTTTTAGCGATGACGCAGCGGCAAAAAATGAATTATCTAAGAAGATATTAAACCTAGCCTATAAAAAAGGAATTTATCCTTCAAGTATACATGAGTTGTATGTGGCTTTTGGAAGAGGGGAAGTCTCCGGATTTACAGTACCGGCTATAAATTTAAGAAGCATGTCTTATGATTTAGCGAGTGCTATTTTTAGAACAGCTATAAAAAATAATAGCGGCGCTTTCATATTTGAGATTGCTAAGTCTGAGATGGGCTATACTGCGCAACCTCCTGCAGAATTTACTGGGGTAATATTAGCTGCAGCAATAAAGGAGAGTTGGCAGGGGCCTGTTTTTATTCAGGCCGACCATACCCAGGTAAATCTTAAAAAATTTAAAGAGAATGCTGGTGATGAATTGCAAACTCTGCAGGATTTAATAGCTGATGCGGTTGCTTGCGGGTTTTATAATATTGATATCGATTCGTCTACCTTAGTAGATTTATCAAAAAAAGAAATAAAGAAACAACAGAAGGATAATTACGAGTCATGCGCAAAGCTTACTCAGTTTATCCGTAGGATAGAGCCAAAGGGGATTACTGTTTCGGTTGGCGGAGAAATCGGTGAAGTAGGACACACTAATTCAACGCCTGAAGACCTGCGCGCTTTCATGGAAGGGTTTAGGGAGAGATTACGCAAAGGGTTGGTAGGAATAAGCAAGATTTCAATTCAAACAGGAACTTCGCACGGAGGAGTTGTAAAGGCGGACGGGAGTATTGCTGAGGTAAAGCTCGACTTTAACACCTTAAAGACAATATCAGAAATTGCGAAGAAGGAATTTGGGCTTGGGGGGGCAGTGCAGCATGGTGCGTCTACTTTGCCGGAAGATATGTTCCATAAATTCCCGGAGAATGATACGTTAGAGGTGCATTTAGCTACGGGCTTCCAGAATATGATGTTTGACAGCAAGCATTTTCCTATTGAGTTAAAGAATAAAATCTACGAATGGCTTAAAACCAACGCTGCTTCAGAGCGCAAAGATGGAGAGACTGACGAGCAGTTCTTTTATAAAACCCGTAAGAAGGCATTAGGTCCTTTTAAGAAAGAGATTATGGGCTTATCACAGGAAGTGCGTAGTGCAATCGCAGCAGAGATTGAGCAAAAATTTGATTTTCTATTTAAACAGCTTGATGCCGTTAACAATAAAGATATTGTGGATAAGTATGTTACTTTAAAGCGCGTTATCGTGCGTAAAAGAAGCGAGAAAGAGATAGTTCATGATGGAGAAGGGGCGGATTAGGAGGTAAACATGCGTTCGGATAAAGTAAAAAAAGGCTTAGAGAGAGTTCCGCACCGGGCGTTATTGCATGCTACGGGTTTATCGCGCAAGGATTTAGGCAGGCCTTTTATCGGGGTAGCCACATCTTTTAATGATTTAATCCCCGGCCATGTGGGGATGCGCGATTTGGAGCGTTTTATTGAGCGCGGCATCTGTTACGGCCAGGGAGTTCCTTTCTTTTTCGGCGTTCCCGGCATCTGCGACGGGATTGCCATGGGGCATTTGGGTATGTGTTATCCGATGGCGCTTCGCGAGCTTGTGGCTGATACCATTGAAACCGTCTGTAATGCGCACCAGTTAGACGGGATTGTCTGCTTGACTAATTGCGATAAAATTACTCCGGGGATGCTTATGGGTGTTGCCCGGCTTAATATCCCGGCGATTATAGTTACTGCCGGCCCGATGTTAGGGGGAAGATGGAATAAGAGAAGGCTTGCTTTTGTGCATGATACTTACGAGGGAATTGCGCGGGCAAGAAAAGGGGATATTTCTATGCAGGAATTATCCTGTTTAGAGATGGAAGCTTGCCCGGGCCAGGGCTCATGCCAGGGGCTTTATACCGCAAATACCATGGCTTGCCTTACAGAAACCATGGGTATGTCTTTGTCGGGCTGCGGTACGGGTTTAGCCGGTTCCGCAAATAAGCGCAGGATCGCGCAGGCAAGCGGAGAGCGGATTGTTGAGCTGGTAAAAAAAGATATAAAGCCGCGCGATATAATAACCAAGGATTCTCTTGAGAATGCGATTGTAGTTGATATGGGGCTGGGAGGTTCAAGCAATACCGTACTTCACCTTATGGCTATTGCCCATGAAGCAGGGGTAAAACTTGATTTAAAGACGTTTGATAAAATAAGTAAGAGTGTTGCGCATATCGCAAGCATTGAGCCGGCAGGCACGCATCTTATGGAGGATGTAGAATACGCAGGAGGTATCCCCGCGGTATTAAAAAGGCTGAAATCAAAACTTAATAATACTCTGAATGTAAGCGGAGAGAAAACATTTGAGATCGCGGATAAAGCAGTAATTTATGATGAGGATGTTATTCGTCCCTTTAGTAAGGCGTATCATAAGCAGGGTGGGATCGCGGTTCTTTACGGGAATATCGCGCCCAACGGCGCAGTAGTAAAGCAGTCAGGGGTAAGCGAGAAGATGATGAAATTTACCGGACGTGCCCGGGTTTTTAACCGTGAAGAAGAGGCGATGAAGGCGATTATGGGTAGAAAGATTAAATCCGGGGATGTCGTGGTTATCCGTTATGAAGGCCCTGCAGGAGGCCCGGGGATGCGCGAGATGTTGGCGCCTACTGCTTCAATAGTGGGGATGGGACTTTCAGATTCGGTTGCCTTAATTACCGACGGCAGGTTCTCCGGAGGTACAAAGGGCCCATGTATCGGGCATATCTCTCCGGAAGCTTCAGCCGTAGGGCCGATAGCCATATTAAGAGACGGAGATATAGTAGAAATAGATATACCAAATCGTAAGCTTAACACAAGATTAAGCAAGCAGGAAGTTGATAAAAGATTTAAGGGTTGGAAGGCTGTGGAGCCGAAAATTAAGACCGGTTATTTATCGCGTTATTTAAGACTAGTTACATCCGCGGACAAGGGAGCGGTTTTAAAATAATTAAATATATGAAAGGTGCGCAAATATTATTAGCGTCATTAAAGAAAGCAGGGGTCGAAGTAATTTTTGGATATCCCGGGGGGCAGGTTCTGCCCATCTTTGATGCGCTGTACGATTTTAATATAAAGTTTATTCTAATGCGGCATGAACAAGGGGCGGCGCATGCTGCTGACGGTTACGCGCGGGCAACCGGCAAAGTAGGCGTCTGCCTTGCTACCTCCGGGCCCGGGGCAACAAATCTGGTGACTGGAATAGCGAATGCTTATATGGATTCTATCCCAATGGTTGCCATAACCGGACAGGTAGGGACACATTTAATCGGTAATGATGCTTTTCAGGAAGCGGATGTAACCGGTATTACCCGCCCTATCACAAAGCACAATTTTCTGGTAAAAGACGTAAAGGATTTAGCGCGTACTATCGCCGAGGCTTTTTATATCGCATCCAGCGGACGTCCGGGGCCAGTACTTATTGATATTCCGGTAGATGTGCAGAGGGCAGAGGCAGATTTTATCTGGCCGGAAGACATAAAAATACGCAGTTATCAACCTACTTATTTTGGCCATCCGGGCCAGATTAAAAAAGCTGCAAAGTTAATCTCCTTGGCTAAAAAACCGATTATTTATGCAGGGGGAGGGGTAATTACTTCAGGGGCTCATTTTGTCTTAAGAGAGTTAGCGGAGAGAATTCAGGCCCCGGTAACTACTACTTTTATGGGGTTAGGGTGTTTTCCCAGCACCAATAAATTATATTTAGGGATGCTTGGTATGCATGGGACTGCTTATGCTAACCATGCAACTATGGAAGCAGATTTAATTATTGCAGTGGGTGCCCGTTTTGACGACCGCGTAACAGGCAGGCTTGACCATTTTGCTCCGTACGCAAAGGTAATACACATAGATATAGATCCTTCATCAATCAGCAAGAATGTTAAGGTCGAGATTCCCATAGTGGGGGATGCAAAAAATATTATAGGAGAGCTGCTCGAAGAAATTAAAAAGGTTCCGGACACCTCCCTGTGGCTTAAAACTGTTGATGCATGGAAGAAGAAGCATCCTTTAACCTATAAAAGTAGCGGTAAACTGCTTAAGCCTCAGTATATATTAGAGCAGCTCTGGGGTTTAACCAAAGGGGATGCTATTATCTGCACTGAAGTGGGGCAGAGCCAGATGTGGGCATGCCAGTGGTATAAGCATTTAAATCCGCGCACTTGGATCTCAAGCGGAGGGTTAGGAACGATGGGTTTTGGATTTCCTGCGGCAATGGGAGCGAAGCTGGGAGTTCCTGAGAAGGAGGTTTTTAATATTGCCGGAGATGGATCAATTCAGATGAATATTCAGGAGCTGGCTACTTGTGTAGCAAATAAGATTAATGTAAAGGTGTTGATTTTTAATAACGGCTACTTAGGCATGGTAAGGCAATGGCAGGAGTTATTTTATAAGAAACGCTACTCGTATACCCCTATTACCAGCCCCGATTTTGTAAAGCTTGCAGAAAGCTATGGCGCTGTGGGAATGCGCGTAACCAAAAAAGAGCAAGTAAAGAAGGCAATCCAAAAGGCAATGAAAATAAATAACACTGTTTTTGTGGAGTTCATAATTGAGCCCGAAGAGAATGTCTGGCCAATGGTACCTGCGGGCCATGCGATTAACAATATGATTGATGGTCTGGCATAAGGAATTAATAGGATGAGACATACAATATCTGTTTTAGTAGAGAATAAATTCGGAGTTTTAGCGCGCATAGCCGGTTTATTCAGCGCCCGGGGCTATAATATTGCCTCTTTAGCTGTTTCTGAAACGCTGGACCCGACAATTTCATATATGACTATTGTAGTCGAGGCGCAGGACGAAAAGATACTGGAGCAGATAAAAAAACAGTTGAATAAACTGATCGATGTAATTACCGTCACTGATTTCACCAAAAAAGAACATATCGACCGTGAGCTTGTTTTAACAAAGATTAATTATAGCCCTAAAGATAAAGAAAAGCTGGAATCTATTTTCTTAAAGTATGTAGGAAAGATAATCCATTGTAAAGATGATATTGCGATTATAGAGGCTGTAGGAAACCACGTGCAGATTAAATCGCTTCTTGAAGAGTTGGATAAGTTTGGAATTAAAGAATTAATCAGAACAGGAAAATTAGCAATCAGTAATTAGGGATGGTTCTTAAGCCAAAGCAGAACTGTTCCCAAAATAGGGACACTTTTAGATTAAGTTAAGAACCGTCCCAAAAGGAGGAATAAGTAATGGCGAAGATTTATTATGACAACGACGCGGATTTGAATTTGTTAAAAGATAAGACTATAGCGATTATCGGCTACGGTATTCAGGGCAGGGGGCAGTCTTTATGCCTGCGTGATTCAGGTGTCCGGGTTATTGTATCTGAAATGGAAGGTACGCCTAATTTTGAACAGGCAAAGAAAGATGGCTTTATTCCGGTCTCTGCGGCAGAGGCAGCTAAGGCTGCAGATATAATCCAGATTTTGACTCAGGATCATGTTCAGGCGAAAGTTTACAAAGATGCCATAAAGCCCAATCTGAAAAAGGGAAAAGCGCTTTGTTTTTCCCACGGTTTTAATATTCGCTTTAAACAGATAAAACCTCCGAAAAATGTAGATGTATTTATGGTGGCACCAAAGGGCCCCGGTGCATTGGTCAGAAAAATGTACGAGGAAGGCAAAGGTGTCCCGTCTTTAATTGCTATTTATCAGGATGCAACGGGCGAGGCTAAACAGTTAGCGCTTGCATATGCAAAAGCAATTAAGGCTACTACTGCCGGTGTTATCGAGACAACTTTTGAAGAAGAGACAGAGACTGATCTTTTTGGCGAACAGGCAGTGCTTTGCGGAGGTGTGAGCGAGCTTATAAAGGCAGGATTTGATACCTTAATTGAGGCAGGATACCAGCCGGAGATTGCTTATTTTGAGGTATTGCATGAACTAAAGTTAATCACCGATTTAATCCAGGAGCGCGGCATATCCGGAATGCGCAGAGGTGTTTCTAATACTGCCTGCTATGGTGATTTGACAAGAGGCCCCAGGATAATTACTGTTAAGACCCGTAAAGAAATGCAGAAGATACTGAAAGAGATAAAGAGCGGAAAGTTTGCCAAAGAGTGGATTAAGGAGAATGAGGACGGCAGGCCGAATTTCAACAAGCTGATTTCCGAAGGAGATAACCATCTTATTGAAAAGGTGGGTAAAGAGTTACGCGAGATGATGCCTTGGATGAAACATTAAATAATGGAGAAAATAATAATATTTGATACAACCTTACGCGATGGAGAACAGGCTCCGGGAGGATCTTTAACCGATCAGGAGAAGCTGGAAGTTGCTTTTCAGCTAGAGAAATTAGGAGTTGATGTTATCGAAGCGGGGTTTCCTATTGCTTCGCCAGGTGACTTTAAGGCTGTTGCGAAGATTTCTAAAGCTGTTAAAGCTTGCGGTGTTTGTGCGCTCGCGCGCTGCCTAAGGCCTGATATTGAAGCTGCGCATAATGCGACGAAAGCAGCAAAGATGCCCCGGCTGCATATTTTCCTTGCCACCTCAAAAATTCATCTTAAGTATAAATTTAAAAAGGCAGAGGATGAGATACTAAAAATAGCGTTGGATGCTACAAAGTTTGGAAGAAAGCTTTGCCCTGATATAGAATTCTCTCCCGAAGATGCAACGCGTTCAGAAAGGGATTTTCTCTACCGCGTAATAGAAGGTGTTATAAAAGAAGGAGCCAGGACTATTAATATCCCTGATACTACCGGATACACCTATCCTCAGGAGATGTATTCATTAATAGAGGATATAAAAAATAATGTGACAAATATTAATAAGGCGGTTATTGCTGTGCATTGCCACGATGACCTGGGTATGGCTGTGGCTAATTCTCTCTCCGGTATATTAGCCGGAGCGCGCCAGGCGCACTGCACTATAAACGGCATAGGTGAGCGCGCAGGAAATGCGTCCCTGGAAGAGATTGTTATGGCAATTAAAACCCGCAGGGATGCTTTCGGATCTTTTTATACGGATGTAAATACTAAAGAGATATTCAGGACATCCCGCATGATAAATAACCTTACTGACTTCGTTGTCCCCCCTAATAAGGCCATTGTAGGTAGGAATGCCTTTTCGCATGAATCAGGCATTCATCAGGACGCAGTGTTAAAGAAGCGTATAACCTATGAGATTATGGACCCTAAGGATGTCGGTATGTCTTCAAGCCGGCTTATCTTAGGTAAGCACTCCGGCAGGCATGCATTCAGGGATAGGCTGAAAGCCTTAGGATTTCATCTTAACGAAGAGAAGCTAAATAAAGCCTTTATCCGCTTTAAAGAGATCGCCGATAAAAAGAAAAATATTTTTGATGATGATTTAAGGATTATTGCTGAAGATGAAATACGCGTAATTAAGCCGTTATGGAGTTTGATAAGTTTTGAGGTTACCTCGGGCACTAAAATTAAGCCTAATGCCAGGGTGCAGCTAAATAAGAAAGGAAGAGTTTTATCCGGTATTTCGTCAGGGGATGGGCCGGTGGATGCAGTATTCAAAGCGATAGATAAGGTAACCGGGTACAAAGCTAAACTCGGCGATTTTAGGCTTGAAGCAGTGACTTCCGGCAAAGACGCCTTGGGCCAGGTAAGTTTAAAGCTTAAGGTCAAGGATAAGGTACTCGGCGGGCGCGGCGCAAGTACTGATATTATCGAAGCGGCAATTAGGGCATATTTGGATGCAA